>SDBS01001565.1_pt1 | contig 23240 bp, 23 predicted proteins | sample 2277091 | NCBI WGS metagenome assembly SDBS01 (sample SAMN10404972, study PRJNA504765) | marine sediment metagenome | isolation source: marine sediment core GS10_PC15, 163 cmbsf | place: Arctic Ocean: Southern Knipovich Ridge | collected 2010
AAGTTTTAAGATTTCGGAGTTAGCGTAATGTCGACATTTACTCCAGACGAAGTTGAGATCCCACACATTTCAGCGAAGCGTTCAGTCTCTCTGTGTTCACGACAAATTTCCTATGACAATCAAGTTCCGAATACAGATGAGGCTGAGCAAGCTCACACCAATGATAAGGGTGGTGAATTGCCCTTTGTGTAGCATAATAGCAGCAATCCCAGACGAGATGCCGAGCTTAAACGCAACTGATGGAAAGAAGCCAAGTGCAAGTATACTTTTTATAAAGAAGTTAAGCTCAATTGCCCCGAGTTGTAAACCCTGCCAGGTCAGGAGAATGTCCACTATATTGAGAGCAATAAAGGTAAGTGCCAACCAAATTGCTACGCTGACCTTTGTCTCCGCAGTTATCATATTCCCTCGATAATTCAATCTTGGATGTTGAGCGTTTATTATAATCATAACCTAACTCTAATGGGGGATGTCAAGATAACCTAACGTATATTTAACTAAACATCTTGAGGTTAGGCTATAGAGATAGGCTAATCACGCCAATAAAATAAAGACGTATTTTGCCATAACCATCTGGTAAATTATAGAATTTCCACCTCCATTTCGTAGGGTACTGGAAGTATTAACTAAATTCTCCTTCTAAAATAACGGGGTTGACGAAGTTCCTATTTTACGATATTGTTGACTTAATTAGTCAAGTTAGTTAATAATATTCTGGATCCCGATAAGGTTTTCTACTAGGGGACGCTACGGAACCAGAGCACTCTTGGATTTGGCCTGTCACCAAAGGAAGGGACCGATTCCGTTAAGGGACATCGCCCGGAGACAGCGGGTAGCGTCCAGTTGACTAAGCCTCCCTGCGAGATAAAGCTAAGTGAGGTAAGTAGACTTGTTGAGGGTTCAATCATTCCTGTAGAATGTGTTGATAACCTGGAGGTATGCTCCCGCTCTGAGCTATGTGCCGCCCGAGACGTCTGGGCTGAGTTCGAAAGAGCGGTGAGCAAAGTATTTGAGTCTACGACCCTACAGGATTTTGTCGAGCGACAGGAAAGGAAAGAGCAGGCTGAGGGCCCAGTCGCTAGAAAACGTGGTAAATGAGGCGACAGTGGAGACTTTAACCGGTGAGGTTACCGCTTGGCTTAAGGCCAACGGGGCTAGCCTGGTTGGTATTGCCAGTGTGGAAAGATTTGATGGTGCCCCGAGAGGACATCACCCGCGTGATTTCCTTCACGAGGCAAGGTCTGTGGTCACCTTTGGCGTTGCCCTGCTGCGCCAGGCACTCTACTGGGAAGGGCATCTGGCTAACTCTGAGCTGGTGCCTCCAGAACACCAAAAGGAAGTGCTTCAAAACTATTTCTACAGACAGACCGGCTACGTCATGGTTAACAACCTCCTCGACACGATGGCACTACGCATATCGAATCTCCTGGAAAGTCGGGGCTACCTCTCTCTGTTCTTTCCGGCGACCTATGGCACTAAAGCGATATGGGGATTTATTAAAGAGAGGATTCCGTCAAAGTCGGGGCTGTTTTCCCAGCGCCACGCTGCGGTAAAGGCTGGCCTGGGTGAGTTCGGGCTAAACAATATGGTGGTTACCCCCGAATATGGACCCCGTATCAGGTTCAACTCGGTGATAACCGAGGCTGAGCTTACGCCCAGCCCCCTTATTGGAGAAAAGGTGTGTCTGGGTGAAGGTTGCTCTATCTGCCTGGAAAATTGCCCGGACGCCATTTCTCTACGCCCAGATTTCGACCCTGGGGCGGTATGGTATGATACGCCGGCGCAGACCGATCTGGATGCTTGCGTAAGGCTAAGCAATGTGCACTACTGTTTAGGTAGATGTATCAAGGTCTGTCCCGTGGCGCAGAAGTCATCAAGGTGCAAGCGGGCTCTGCCCTAAGTTAGGGCTAGGCTCAGGGCTAGGTTACCACTGAGATAAGGATAGGCGGTAGCGATATGGCTAAAATAATTGCTGTCTCAAGGAGTAAGAAAAAAGGTGTTAGCAAGGAGGCTATACCTGGAGGTATTTTCAGGGAGAATTATGGCTTGGTTGGTGATGCTCATGCCGACTCGTCTACCCATCGTCAGGTAAGCCTGCTGGCGACTGAAAGTATTGACAAGATGCGGAGGTTGGGCTTCGATGTAGGCCCCGGAGATCTTGCTGAAAACCTCACTACCGAGGGAATAGACTTAATCTCACTACCCATTGGCACACGCATATCTATAGGGGGAGAGATTGTCTTAGAAATTACCCAGATTGGTAAAGAGTGTCATACCGGATGTGCTATTTATCGTCAAATGGGCAAATGCATCATGCCCAAAGAGGGAGTATTTACCAGGGTAATTAAGGGGGGATTGGTTGAAGTGGAGGACACAATAAGAATATTGGAGGGGGATAAGTGCACCCATTAACAGAAGAAGAAAGTAAGGGTTAATGTGGATAAGGGACGAGGGCGCGTCCTATATACTTTACTGATAATTGGTATTGCGGCACTTTGTGCTGGCCTAGTCCTCTTGTTTACGTATAGGGGGGGATAATCATAGATGCAAGACAGGCATATTGAATTAAGAGACAGAATTCTGAGCCTCAAGGGAAAAAGGCGGGCGGTTATCCTCGCTCATAACTACCAATTGGGCGAGGTCCAGGATGTAGCTGACTGTGTCGGGGATTCTCTGGACTTGAGCCAAAAGGCCGCTAAGACAGATGCCGAGGTAGTTGTATTTTGTGGGGTTCATTTTATGGCGGAGACAGCCTCTATCCTCTGCCCGGATAAGACTGTCTTACTCCCTGATATAAATGCTGGCTGTCCCATGGCAAATATGATAACTGCCGGGGAACTCAGAGAGAGGAGAAAGCAACTGCCGGATGCCGCCGTAGTCTGCTATATCAACTCCTCGGCTGAGGTTAAGGCGGAGTCAGATATTTGCTGCACCTCGGCCAATGCCGTCAAGGTTGTGGAAAGTCTTGATGCAAATGTGATATTGTGTGTCCCTGACCAATATCTGGGTCACTACATATCAACCAAGACGGATAAAAAGATAATACTCTGGCCCGGGTATTGCCCTACCCATGCCAGAATAGTGCCCTGGGAAATTACCATGCTGAAACAGGATTACCCGAAAGCCAAGGTAATAGTTCATCCGGAATGCAGGGCGGCGGTAATCAGCCTTGCCGACGAGGTGCTAAGCACCAGCGGGATGGTCAAGTTCTCCCGGGAGACAGAAGCTAAAGAGATAATCATCGGCACTGAGGTTGGCATTATACATCGGCTCCAAAATGAAAACCCGGACAAGAAATTTATCGCCGCCTCGAAACGGGCTGTCTGCCCTAACATGAAGCGAATCACCCTGGAAAAGATACTGTGGTCACTTGAAGAGATGATGCCTCAAGTGAGGGTTCCCGAAGAGATTCGTCTTAAGGCAAAATCGGCGGTGGATAAGATGCTGGAAATAGGAAGGGCCGATTAATCAGGGTGAAGGAATAGGATTGAAAAGGAGGGGATGGTAGGGTAGAATGAATGTCTAGAGCATGATAGTCTTAGTCCCCCCCGTGGGGGTGAGTTTTCAGTATAAACCGGGTCAATTATGGATGGAGTTTCTAAAATAGTGAGAAAAGGAGGCAGTAAAATGTCAGCAAATGTTTTCCAGATACCATATGGAGGCACTAACATCATAGCCGAGTTACCCGAGAGGACGAGGGTTATACGACAAACAAACAAAGCACTCCCGGCTCTCTCTGACCCTGCCAGTGCGGTTCGTGATGCCTTAAACTCACCGATTGCTCATGACCCCCTGTCCAAGCTGGTGAACTCCAAATCTAAGGTTACTATTGCCTTTGATGACCCTATTGGTTTTGTTCCTCAGGAAGAGACCCCGGGATTTCGGGAAATAGCCATCAAGGTGCTGCTGGAGGAACTGAATAAACTCGGCGTGGCTCCTCAAAATATCCGCCTGGTCTGCGCCGGCGGCATACACCGTATGTGGACTCAAAACGAACTGGCGACTATCCTGGGAGACGAAATAGCCAGCCGTCATAGCGTGAGCCGCCTGTTTAACTTCGATGCCGAGGACAAAGATAATATCGTCTATCTGGGTGAGACGAAGCGAGGTCATGAGGTAGAGGTAAGCCGCCTGGTTACCGATTCCGACCAGCTCATATATGTGAGCCACCCCTGGTGCCATTTCAACAGCGGTTGGAAGACGGTTATCGTCGGTTTGGGCACCTGGCGCAGTATCCGGCATCATCACCGTCCCTTTGCCAAGGCTTCCGGCAAATCTACGCTGGATCCCAAACGCTCCGCCTTCCCCAAGCTGCTTAATGAAATGGGCGCCGTTGTTGAAGCCGAGCTGGCCAAGAAGGGACGCCGTGTTCTCGTCGTCGAAGGCACGATGAACAACGCCATGCCTCAGGAACTGGTACGAGTTGTTGCCGGGCATCCCCCGGAGGCTAATGAGAAGAGTCTGGAAATAATGGACCAACAACTGCTGGTAGACGTCAAGGGTCAATCCGATGTGGTGGTCTGCGGTTTGGACAACAGACGAGACCCGTACGCTAAATTATCATTCAACAACCCCATTCTGATTAGAAATCTGGCACTGTCTTATACCCATGGCTTATTTCAGAACGTTCCTCTAATGAAGCGAGGCGGCATACTTATAGTCAACCATCCTTGCCCGAGAAAATTTGACGAAGTTAAGTACGCGCCCTATGTTGAGATGTTCGAAAAACTGCTGCCGCAAGTCAAAGACCCGCTGGAACTCTGGGACCTTTATGCTGAAGAGTATGCCCATCGGCCTGAGTTCATTCACAAGTATCGCTATGGCTATAGCTTCCACGGCGGCCATCCTCACATCATATACGGACAGGGCATCTACGGGCTGAATTATCTCGGCAAGCTCTTCTTGGCCGGCGCCACCGACTTTGAAGCCGCCAGAAGGGTGGGCTTCGAACCTTTCGCCTCAGTAGAAGAGGCAATCGCCGAGGCGGAGAAGTTGATGGGTAAAGATTGCAGTATTAGCAACCTTGATTTATCACAGGGGGTTTTCATTCCCAATGTCGAGCCGTAAGTAAATCTATCCTGATATATGTACTGTGAGTGCTCTATAAACATGTATTAATATATACACTATATAAGAAGATAATATATTAATCGGCATATCTTCTGGTGTTAGCTTACCCAGTTGGCCTGATTAAATGATGTATTTATGGTCTAGGTTAGAGGCAGTAGGCCCCAGTTTCTTTGGATACCGGCCGGGCACGAGAAGATTTAATTGCTGTTAAGCCATAGGTCAATCTGACCTTGGAGAAGGCTCATACGGCAACTAATAGGCGTGAGATTGAGGTTTCACTCAGTGTTTCAAGGTCTCAAGCTAGCTTAAAATGGAAGCGAGGACTGAGTATGGCAAATAAACTTTTCATTGTTTTGGCTAGCGGGGATAGAGATGTGGCTTTAGAGGTCGGGCTCTTCTACCCTCTGACTGTCGCTAAAGAGAAGTGGATGGAAGAGGTTAAAGTAATTCTCTTTGGACCATCAGAGAAACTCGTCGCTCACGATAAGAAGGTTCAGAAAAGGATAAAGAGGTTACAGAAGGCCGGTATTGAGATTCTGGCCTGTAAATACTGCGCTGATAGAATGGGGGTAAGCGAGATACTTGAGGGGTTGGGTATTAAGGTGGTCTATGTTAGCTCGATGATGGCTCAAATGCTAAAGGATGGTTGGGCGGCGCTAACATTTTGAGAGCTTAGTCGGCATCCTTAAAGGTGTATCTCTAAAAGGTTTGGGGTGCAGTTGTATCTCGGATAACGTATCACTCATTCATCCCTGTAAACGGGGACATATGGTGTTTAGCAGTTAGCCTCAGGATCGGGGGCGGTTACTTGAGACCATCTATGCCATCGGCTAGTTCTTCCAATATTATCTCGGCGGCAATCTGAGCTGCCTTCTCCGCGGGGAGGCGGCATTTCTTGGCTCCATCATCGGCGATAAATCGTGCTAGCTCCTCCGGGTCCATTGTGTTATATTCCTTGCCCATTATTTGAGGCCGTATATCACCACACATCGTGCTGCCAAACTCCTGCCGGAACCTCTCACAAAATCTCCAGACTCGCCTTTTATTTTCCCAGTATTGGTGTCTCCCCTCGGGAGTCTGGTAGCTAGGGTCGTGTAGTTTATCTCTGCCCAACGCTAATCCCAGCGCCATAAGCCCACCAATAAGAGCCCCGCACGTTTCCTTTCGGCTCACAAGCCCGGGCATCCAGGAGGCTGCCTTAAGAACCGACGTGCTGCCCAGGTTGAATTCTTCCTGGAGAGCCTGTAATGTTCCCTGGGCGCAATTGATTGATAATTCCTCGTAGTCTCCAGCTTTCTTTTTTACGCGATTTACGATTTCATCTTTAGAGCTCTGGGGTCTAGCTGCCACTACAGTGTCCTCCTGCCGAGTATATTTGTGGATAATCAGGTCGGGAACCTCTCACAAAAACCGAAAGCCCTGAGAGAATTCCCTCAGAGCTTATGTTATATAATATCATATTTTGGCTGGACTTGTCAACTATTTGTAGCTAACCATTCTTTAACGCTGATAGCCTTCGCTGTTTCTTCAAGACTGACAGATGATGGGACTTCCTGCTGCACGTGAAGTCCTCAGTCTTCCCCTAAATACTAATAGCGGCCATATCAACGTTAATTTCTACCATTTTTGGATGACTTGTTTCCACAAATCTATTGTTTTTTTGCGGGCACTGCTTTATTATTTATTTAAATATAATCTATGCGGCATGCATAAAGGAGGTGTGCTTTGACCAGACTGACGCTTCAAACTGGTCCCGGGGTTTTTGAGGTTCTTGCCAATGTCTGTCGGAGTTATCAGGAAGCAGCAAAGCAGTTCGTAGAAAACTCGGCTGACGCGATACAGCAGGCGAGCACTGACGAAGGGCGAATCTCAGTTCACCTTCAGTGTGACCTTGATAGCGGGCAAAATAGACTCTTGAAGACTATTACCATCACTGACAATGGGATTGGTATGAGCAAGGAAAAGATGGGGCGTATTCTGCAACATATTGGCGACTCAGAGAAGATGCAACTGGCACTGAGGGGTGAGAAGGGCATTGGTATACTGGCCTTTTCGTTAGTAGCCCAAGAGCTACATATTGCGTCCACTGATACCGATGGTGTGCCGTCAAGCTGTTTGGTACTGAAACGCCCTTGGCTCAGAACCGGGCAGGCTGCGGTTGTTGAGCATTGTGCTCGCCATTCTCATTCGCGGCGTGGTGCTATTACTTACCTGGAGGGGATTCTGCCTGAAGTAGCTGGCAGGCTTACCAAGGAGCGCCTGAAGGAATACCTGGGGCGCGAATTTACCAACGACTTACAGCAGGGCCTCTATGCGATGTCCATCTCAGATGACGATAAATTCGAGCCAATCCCGCCCAAGAGGTATCGTGGTATAAAGGCGATGTCAACTTCTATATCACTGGGACGATTTGGCTCAGTATCAATTGAGCTCCACGTGCTGCCCTGGGATATGGTGGATGCTACGGTAAGCCTTTATGGACGCGGCGGTATGCGTATTTGCCTGCTGACTGACCTCGACGATTTTAAGTCGCTTCCCTGGACAGATAAGCGTATTGAGGGTTATGCTCGCTGCGATAACCTTAAACGTACGGCTGATAAGACAGCCGTGGTGCAGGACCAGGTCTACCAGTCATTTGTCTCGGGGCTGCGCCGAATTGAACCGGAAATCAGGGAGATGGTAGATAAAATAAGCGCCAGTTCCCTGGAGCGAAGGTTTGAGATTGTGCTGGGTAAAACAGGTCGGCTAATAGACAAATTTCTGCGCTACCGTGATAGGGGACTGTTAGCCGACCTGCCCTATCGTTCCCTGAGACGGAGAGCGGAGAAGAGGATAGCCGCTACCGATGTTGCTAAGAGCGCCTCTCCTGGTGCTGAATCATCGGCTGAGAGGCAGGTTGACCCGCAGTATTCGGTTGATACCCGCATTCTCCCAATTAGGCTATATTCTCCGCCTCAGGAAAGGTCACAATCCCGAAGCTGGTACGACCCGGATAGTGGCTATATCTGTATTAATCGGGAGCACTCTGAGTTCCTGTTGTCTCAGCGGGAGGATGCCCGCTGTATACGTTATCTATTTACCATATGGGTTAAGGAGAGCCTGCTACAGGAGTATGGTGCCGATGCCGAAAGGCTGGCTGATGAGATGATTGGTAGGCTGGCTGAGGCGGAGCCTTTATTATGGTAGCCGAGCTGATTGCGGGTGGACGGGTGATATGTTGTGCCTTCCGTGGCGAGTCTTTAACTGCCCGGTGTGGCGATGGAATTAAGGCAATGGAAAGAAAGTAGCTAGGAGGTAGAATGAAAGCGGTAGTGAAGCCAGGCTTGGCTCCGGGAGCCGAAATTCGGGATGTAGATGTTCCCAGCATCGGACCGAAGGACGTTCTAATCAGGGTGAGGGCGGTAGCTATCTGCGGTAGCGATATTCATATCTACCACTCATTACCAACCCTAATGGCAATAACCAGACCACCGCTTATCTTTGGCCATGAAGCCTGTGGTGAGGTGGTGGAGGTGGGTGAGCAGGTGATTAAGCTGAAGACCGGTGACCTCATAGCGGTGGAGACTCATATCCCCTGTGGCACTTGCTATCAGTGCCAGACGGGAGGACAGCACATCTGTGAAAGATTGACCATTTTCGGCGTTCAGACCGATGGCGCCTTTGCCGAATACGCCAAGGTTCCAGAGACCGTCTGTTGGAAACTCGCTAAGGATACCTCTCCTGACCTGGGGGCTATTTTAGAGCCTTTAGGGGTTGCGTTACACGGCGTTCTGTCGGGGGAGATAAACGGTAGGAGCGTGGCTATCTTTGGTTGTGGGCCAATCGGTATTTTTGCTATCCAGGCCGCTACTGTTCTGGGGGCGACCAAGGTCTTTGCTGTGGAGGTATCTCCTGCACGACTGGCTTTAGCTCGTCGGTGCGCCCCTGACGCTATATTGCTTAACCCGAAGGAGGTAGACCCGGTCGAGGCTATTATGGAAGGTAGTGATGGACAAGGGGTAGATGTCTGCCTGGAATATAGTGGCAGTGGTGAAGCTCTAAAACAGGCCTTACGGGTACTTAAGCCTAGAGGTAGGGTCAGCTTGGTTGGAGTGCCGTCTGGGCCAGTTGAGCTGGATATCTATCGGGATATAATACTTAAGGAGGCTAGGATACTGGGTATCAGTGGGCGGCTAATATGGCAGTCATGGTGGCAGGTGCAGGAACTCCTGAACTCGGGTAGGTTTGACCCGATGAAGGTGATTACCCATCGCTTCCCCTTGGCTGATTTTGTTACCGCCGTTGAGCTAGCTGCCAGTGGCAAGACGGGTAAGATAGTGCTCTATCCCTAAGGGCGATGATAAGTGGGCTGGGCCAGGGGTTTGAGCATATCCACCAAACGCCCGGTCTCATTGCCGACAAAAACCGAGACCTGATTTATCCTCATCTTTTCACCTCTTTTAGAAGGAAACTGTCCGCTAAAGCTAAAGCTCGCGGCGGTCTATGACGCGCTTGGCTTTGCCCTCGGTACGAGCGATGGTTCGGGGCTCCACCAGCTTAATCCGGGCTGAAATTCCGAGAACGCTATTCACCTCGGCTCGCACCCGCTCTTCCATCTCCTTCAAGACTCGCACCTCGTCGCTGAAGACGGCCTCGGAAACCTCAACCCAAATCTCAATATCGTCCAGGTGGCGCTCGCGGTCCACAATTATCTGGTAGTGCGGCTCCACTCCTTCTACGGAGAGTAACACGCTCTCAATCTGAGTTGGGAAAACATTTATCCCGCGGATGATGAGCATATCATCGGTGCGACCCCGCACCTTGGACATACGAACCATGGTGCGACCGCACTGGCATCTTTCAGGGTATAGGGTAACGAGGTCGTGGGTTCTAAAGCGTATCACCGGGAGGGCCTCCTTGGTGAGGGTAGTCAATACCATTTCACCCTGCTGACCGTAGGGCAGTGGCTCTCCGGTCACGGGGTCCACTATTTCGGCTAGAAAGTGGTCTTCCCAGATATGCATACCCCTCTTGCGATAGCACTCACAGCTCACCCCCGGCCCTACAATCTCAGTCAGACCATAGTTATCGATGGCGGTTATGCCAGCCTTAGCTTCGATTTCAGCCCTCATTTTTTCCGTCCATGGTTCAGCCCCGCACACAGCCAGCCTGAGCTGGGTAGAGGCTAGGTTAATGCCCATCTGCCGCGCCGTCTCCGCCAAGACCAAAACATAAGAGGGGGTACAGGCAAGGACCGTTGTCCCCAGGTCCTCGATGAGCATGAGCTGGCGTTTGGTATTGCCCACCGATGCCGGAATAACCGTGGCGCCGAGTCTTTCACCGCCATAATGAAAACCCAGTCCTCCGGTAAACAGACCATACCCGTAGGCATTCTGGATGACATCGCCTTTATGAACTCCGGCTGAAGCCAGGTTCCGCGCCATGAGGTTAGCCCAGATATCTATGTCCCGAGCACTATAGGGAACCACTATTGGTTTGCCGGTGGTGCCGGAAGAGGCATGCACCCGCACCACCTCAGAGAGCGGAATGGCCATCAAGCCATAGGGATAGTTATCCCTGAAGTCATTTTTGTTGGTGAAGGGTAACCGGGCTATATCGTCCAGGGATTTGATATCTTCCGGGGTTACCCCTGCCTCATGGAACTTGGCATGATAGAAGGGAACCCGTTCATATACATACCTGACCTTCTGCTGAAGGCGCTCCAGCTGTAGGCACTTTAGCTCTTTACGTGGCATCGTCTCATATTGGGGCTCCCACATTGTCACTTACCCATCTCCTCTCTTCCTCCTTAGGCTGCCTCATTACTCAGGTTTATCAATTTTATTAGTTAGTCGCCAAGACGAATCTTAGGAGTTTAAATCACGGAACGAACTACCACGGAGTTTCCTTTTTTTTCAGGGCAGCAATAAGGTCGTCAATCTTCATGGCTGCCATGGTCAGGGTTTGCATGGTCCCCTTGCCGCTGAGCCTTGTCGCCAGCCTAGCTACGGCCTCATTACTCGGGGCTTCGAGGATACTAACAAAGTCATACTGACCCAGAAGGGCATACTGAGCCAGGATTTTGACTCCCATATACTCCATCTCTTTATTGATTTCCCGAAGGCTATCCGGGTCTTCGTCAGTGGTTTTTCTCCCTGCGTCAGTGAGACTGGTGAGCATAACATAGACAGACATCACTACCTCCTCTTAGCGGGGCTCTTTAACTATATTATGTAGGTGTGGACTACCAGTTTGTCAATATCGTCATAGGCTGGTCTTGGTGCCAGTATTGCTATTTAAGAGTAACCTTGTTCGTTTGGTGCCTAGGTTGTGGTATAATATGGCGAAAATGTTAAAGTTACTGTCTGGGAATGAGGCGCTAGCCTGGGGAGCCTACCATGCTGGCGTTGGAGTGGCCACTGCCTATCCTGGAACCCCGAGCACCGAGATACTTGAATCTATAGCTCGCTTTGATGATATCTATGCGGAGTGGTCAACGAATGAAAAGGTGGCTATGGAGGTAGCCTTGGGGGCCGCCTACGGGGGGGTTCGCTCGATGGTATCTATGAAGCATGTCGGGCTTAATGTGGCTAGCGACCCTTTTATCGCTGCCTCAGTAACCGGGGTCAATGCCGGGATGGTCGTGGTCTCGGCTGACGACCCGGGGATGCACAGCTCTCAGAATGAGCAGGACAACCGTCACTATGCCAAACTGGCTAAAGTGCCCATGCTGGAGCCCAGTGATAGCCAGGAAGCCTATGAGGTTATGGCCTATGCCTTTGACATCAGCGAAAGATTTGATACCCCGGTGCTGGTGCGCACTACCACCCGTATATCCCACTCTAGGTCGGTAGTCAAAACGGACCGGAGCCGGGTTGTGCCGGGTAGGGAGGTAGGCTTCCAGTATAATGTGGAAAAGTATGTTATGGTGCCGGCTTATGCCCGGCTCAGACACCCAGTGATAGAGGAGCGTCTGGTCAGATTAGCCACCTATGCCGAAACCTTCCCGCTCAATCAGGTGCTGTGGGATGGCCATAGCCTTGGTGTGGTGACCAGTGGCATTGCCTACCAGTATGCCAGAGAGGTGTTCCCCAAGGCTTCTTTTCTTAAACTGGGTATGGTCTATCCTCTTCCGGAGAATTTGCTCCGTTACTTTGCGGTTCAGGTAGATAGGCTAATTGTTATTGAGGAACTCGACTCGTTTCTTGAGGAAAATATCAGAGCGATGGGGATAAAGGTTACGGGGAAGGAGTTTATTCCCAGGGTAGGCGAATTAAACCCGAATATTATTGAAGAGGGGGCCCGCGGTATCGGCTTACTGGGCGAGGCTTCACTAAAGCCTAAGGTGGAGATGACCCCGGGGCTACCTAAGCGTCCCCCTCTGCTGTGTCCGGGTTGTCCGCATACTGGGCTCTTCTTTATCCTCAGTAGCCTGGGGCAGCGTTCCAGATTGCCGAAGTCTAAGGATAAGGTACCCAAAGAACCAAAGCTAATCATCACTGGAGACATTGGCTGCTACACTCTGGGCGCCTATCCCCCACTCAATGCCATGGATACCTGCGTCTGTATGGGTGCCAGCATTGGGCAGGCCCTGGGCATGGAGAAGGCCGGTATCGACGGTAGGGTAGTTGCTATTATCGGGGATTCCACGTTCCTGCATTCTGGTATAACCCCCCTAGTAGATGCCGTCTATAATGAGGGTCAGTTAACGGTTGTAATCCTGGATAACGGGACCACTGCCATGACCGGTCACCAAGACCACCCGGGTAGTGGTATTTCGGCGCAGGGCAGGAAAACCAGGGCGGTAGTGCTGGAAAGCCTGGTTCGGGGTATAGGGGTTAGTGATGTTAAGGTAATCGATGCCTTTAATATAGAGGGGCTTAGAGACGCATTAAGGAGTTCCTTGAGTAGTCCTGAGCTTTCCGTGGTCATCGTCCGTGGCGTCTGCGCAATGCAGGTGCCAAAACGCCCTAAACCGAGAGCCATTGATACCGAGAGATGTAACCAATGTAACATTTGCCTTCTTATTGGATGCCCTGCTATTCAGAGTGAAAACGGGCAGGTTTACATTGATGCTGCTTTATGTGTTGGTGATGCCTGCGGCCTTTGTCAGCAGATTTGCCCCCGACAGGCGATAATATCGCAACCTGAAGTTGAGGCTACGAAGTCAACTTGAAAAAGCAACCTGAAGTTGAGGCTATGAAGTCAACTTGAAAAAGCAACCTGAAGTTGAGGCTATGAAGTCAACTTGAAAAAGTAATCTAAGAGTGAGGCGGCAAAATCACCGTGAAGAAGATTGACTTGCTTATTACCGGCGTGGGTGGCCAGGGGGTCATTCTGGCCAGCAACATAATCAGTGAGGTAGCCCTGGCTGCCGGATACGATGTCAAGAAAACGGACACCTTAGGCATGGCCCAGCGGGGGGGTAGCGTCGTCAGTCATGTGCGCCTAGGCCGCAAGGTCTGGTCACCCTTAATCAAGGCGGGTGAGGTTGACATAATGGTTGCCTTTGAGAAGCTGGAGGCGGCTAGATGGAGTCACTACCTTCGACCGGGAGCGATAGCCATCGTCAACAACCATGCGCTCCGGCCACTCTCTGTTAATCTGGGTGATGAGCGCTATCCCAGTGATGAAGAGATAACCGATATCCTGGGGCGACACTCCGAGCGCATTTACTTCATCAATGGCACCAGCCGGACGAGAGAACTGGGTAATATCAGAACGCTTAATGTGTTCTTGCTGGGATGTGTCTCCCTTTTTCTACCGTTCAGGATTAGCGTTTGGCAGGATATCATCTCTCAGCACGTACCGTCAGGGGTTCAACAACTCAATATTGATGCCTTTAGCCAGGGCAGAAAGGAAATGCGGCGTGTCTATCTCTGAGAAGGTTCAACGAGGTATGGCGCAGGGGTCGTGGATACGGAGGATGTTCGAGGCGGGAGCTGAACTTAAAGAGCGGTATGGTGCGGAGAATGTCTTTGACCTTTCACTGGGTAATCCGGTGATGGAACCCCCTGCCCAGTTTCGTGGGGAGCTGAGGAGACTGGTCGAGAGTCCGCTGCCGGGTAGGCATCGGTATATGGCCAACGCTGGCTATGCGGAGACAAGGGCGGCGGTAGCGGCGCAGCTCTCACTGGAGACCGGTATCAGGTTCACCAGGGACGATATCATCATGACCTGTGGTGCTGCCGGAGCCTTAAACGTGGTGCTGAAAACAATACTGAATCAAGGAAACGAGGTCATCCTCTTTGCCCCTTACTTTTCAGAATACATTAACTATATTGATAATCACGGCGGGATAGTTAAGGTTTTAGCTACCGATGAGCAGTTCCTGCCCCGGCTTGATGTCCTTGAAACTGCCATCGGGGCGAAGACTAAGGCAGTGCTCATAAATTCCCCCAACAATCCCTCTGGGGTTGTCTACAGTGAGGACTTGATACATCAGCTTGGGGAGTTACTCGGCAGAAAGGAGACTCAATACGGGACGCAGATTTTTCTCATCAGCGACGAGGCCTATCGTCGGATTATCTATGATGGCCGGAAATATCCCTATGTCTGGCCTCATTACCAGCGTAGCATAATTGTCACCTCCCACTCTAAAGACCTGGCGCTGCCCGGTGAACGCATCGGTTACATCGCCGTCCACCCGGCTTTTAGCCAGCGGGAGGAACTGGTGGCGGGCTTCATCTACTGTAACCGAACACTGGGATATGTTAATGCCCCGGCCCTGATGCAGCATATTGTGAGGTACTTGCAGTCAGTGACCGTCCCTATTACGGAGTATCAAAAAAAGAGAGATTTTTTGTATGAGCATCTGAGTGAGATGGGCTACTCGGTGATAAAGCCACAGGGGGCTTTCTATCTGTTTCCCAAATCGCCCCTTAAGGACGATGTCGCTTTCGTAAAGGAGTTGCAACGATGGTTGGTGCTGACTGTGCCCGGTTGTGGTTTCGGGTCACCGGGCTATTTTCGGGTATCGTACTGTGTTGATGATAGGACGCTGGAAGGTTCCCTGGATGGGTTTCGTCAGGCTGCCCAAAAATTCAATCTGGGTTAGTCAACCTTCAGGAATTGTTCCACGTTTATTTGTTGGGACAGTGGTTATATTAGCCACTAAAACGATTCTATCTGGACGTCATTCTTGGGCGTAAACGGTGTGGGCTCTGGAAAAAGGAGGAATTATGGACAAGATGTCTATGGATGTGGTGGAACTGAGAGCCAAAGGGGAGGGTGAGCCGATCGCCTCCTTCCTGGATATGAGGTTGCTGGAGCTTACTCCAGGCTACGCTAAGGTAACCATGAAGTTAAAACCAGAATATCAAAACTTTAATGGGCTAATCTTCGGTGGCATGGCTATGGCGGTGGCTGATCAGGCATTTGCTTATGCCTCCAATTCTCTGGCCTATCCCAGTTTGGCCTCCCAGTTCAACATCCATTTCGTCGCTGGTGCCGAGGTAAATGATGAACTCACCGCTGAGTGTCGGGTACTAAGGAGCGGTCGGCGGGTTGGTATCTCTGAGATAGTGGTGACTAATCAAGACGGCAGGCTTATCGCTAAGGCTACCGGGACGACTATACCGGTGGCTAAGCCGAGTCACTGAGCACCCTTTATTGATATATTTCCACTCCAGTCTAAAGTATAGGGAACGTGTAGTATGAGCAAGGTTCCCGGTATTGACAGACCAATTTTCCTTGTGATAACCTCAACTATAATCTGTAGAGAGTAGAGTAATGCCTACTACCAGTAAGAGGCAGCGGAGAGCGACTAAATTCGTCTTTACCGGGCGCACCTGGGTGCGCTTGGGGATATGGTAGAAACATATTTAGCTCACTAAGAAGATTTAATCGCAAATCAAAGGCACAAAATACCTCCCCAAGCGGGAGGTTTTATTATGTGGGTATAGCGTTCTCTATTGAGTTTAGAGGTTAAGGGGACAAAATAAGGGTTAATATGATGCCAGCCGAGAACTGGAATACGATTCCTAAACTTATTATGCACAACCGTGAGAGATGGGGCTGTCGGGTGGCTATGTGCCTGAAAGAGTTCGGCATCTGGCAGGGGTATAGCTGGCAGGATTACTACGAAAAGGTAAAGCATTTCTCACTGGGCCTCGTGGGCCTGGGTCTTAAACCGGGGGATGTGGTTTGTATCATCGGGGACAATGAGCCGGAATGGTTTTGGGGTGAGTTTGCCACTCAGGCAGCCGGAGGCATTGCCACCGGGATGTTCGTTGACTCGACTCCATCTGAGGTGAAATATATCGCCGACCACTCTGATGCCAAATTCGCTATCGTTAATGACCAGGAGCAGACGGATAAATTCCTGGAAATCAAAAAAGAGCTGCCTCTACTGAAGAAGATTATCTACTGGAATCCCAAAGGCCTGAAAAACTACAACGACCTTATCCTTATCAGCTTTGCCGAAGTAATGAAGATGGGTAAAGCTTATGAGGAGACTGCCCCCGGCTTATTTGAGCAGAATGTAAGGAAGCAGAAGGGGGATGATATTGCCTTTATTTACTATACCTCAGGAACCACCGACCTGCCTAAGGGAGTCATACTTACCCACCGTGCCCTGATAAACACAGCTCGGGAGTTCATCACTCGCTATCCACTAAATGAGAATGATGATTTGATGTCCAACTTTCCGGCGGCTTGGGTGGGAGATAGTTTTTTCGCTACTATCCCGCATCTGCTGACTGGCGCCAGGTTGAACTTCCCTGAGAAGCCAGAGACTATCGCTGAAGATACCCGGGAGGTTGGCCCCAGTTTAGTGACCTACGGTCCGCGGCAGTGGGAGAGTCTGGCCAGCAATATTCAGGCAAAAATGATTTACACCTCTTCCCTAAGGCGATTCGTCTATAACCTATTCCTGCCGGTGGGCCATAAGATTACCGATGCTGACCTCCAGGGTAAAAACCTGAGCCTGTTGTCGCGAGCTACCCATCGGATTGCCTATTTAGTGCTATTCAAGCCCCTCAAGGACCGGCTGGGTTTGAGTAGAGTCAGATTTGCCGTCACCGGAGGTTCGGTGTTAAGTCCGGATACCCTCCGCTTAATCCATGCTATCGGTATTGAGCTCAGGCAGAACTATGTCACTACCGAGGCTGGCTTCATTTCCTCCCACAGTAGCGGCGAAATCAAATTGGAGAGTGTGGGGCGGCCGGCACTGGGCACTGAGGTCAGGATAACCGAGGGGGGGGAACTCCTGGTTAGAAGTGACTCAATGTTCAGCGGCTATCATAAAGACCCGGCCAAAACCGCAACCACCCTGGCAGGCGGTTGGTGTCATACCGGGGATGCCGTCAATATCGATGAGGACGGGCATCTGATATTTATGGAACGGCTGGAGCATATGGGTGAGCTAAGTTCAGGCGTCCAGTATGCCCCTCAGTACATTGAGAGCCAGCTAAGGTTCAGCACCTATATAAAGAATGCTATCGTTATTGGCGGTAAGAATAGAGATTTCGTCTCCGCCATACTCAACGTAGATTTTGCTGTGTTAGCTAAGTGGGCGGAACACAATCAGGTTACCTATACCACCTTTGCCGACCTCTCCCAGAAAGAAGCGGTGGCTGACTTAGTGCGGAGGGACTTGGGGCGAGTAAACGGCTATCTCCCTGAAGGGGCCAGGGTAAAGAAATTTGTCCTGCTTCATAAAGAGTTTGACCCTGACGAAGCTGAGCTTACCCGAACCAGGAAACTAAGAAGGGCATTTATTGAGGAGCGGTATCGAGAGCTAATAAACACCATATATAGCGGTGATAGGGAGCTGGAGATTAAGCTACCGGTAACCTATAGGGATGGCCGAAAGGGTATCATAACCACCAGTATTAAGGTAAGAACCGTATCCGATGGGCTTGAGTGAAGGTCGTGTCAGAAGGACTTATAGAGAATGAGTGAACGTGGCTGAGCTTAGTCAATTTGTAATCACTGGCATAACCGTGGGCATGGTTTATGCCCTCATTGCTTTGGGCTTTGTCCTGATCTGGAAATCAAGCGGGGTTGCCAACCTGGCGCTAGGACAACTGGTGCTGATTTCCTCATGGTTCACCTATGGGATGCTGGTTCAGAAAGGCCTCCCCATCTGGCTTGGCTTTCCCCTGGTTATCCTCTTTGCTCTGGGTCTGGGCTGGACGATTGAGAGATTTGTCCTGCGCCCCCTCATTGGTCAGCCTATCCTGTCTTTAATCACGGTTACCTTGGGATTGGCCTTTTTTATTGAGGGTGCCGTGAGCTTTATCTGGCCAAAAAGTGTGGCCGCTTTACCGCATTTTTTTCCTGAGGAGACTATCCATATTGGCGCCGCGGTCATTTCTCAGGAATACCTGTGGGCGGCTGTTATCTCACTAATCCTATTTGTCCTGTTAACCCTCTTCTTTAAATACCACAAAATGGGCATTGTCATGAGGGCAGTTGCTGATGACCAGATGGCAGTTCAAGCCTGTGGTATTTCGGTAGCCAAAATCTTTTCCTGGTCATGGATGTTCGCCTGTGTGCTGGCGGCGGTTGGTGGTATTCTCATGTCCAGTATTGGCGGTATCACCTTTGGTCTAGTTGAAACCGGGCTTAAAGCCTTCTCGGTAGTAATACTCGGTGGTCTTAATTCCTTCCTCGGTGCTATCGTCGCTGGCCCCATAATTGGCCTTGCCGAAAACGTTGGCGGCGGCTACCTAACCCCGTTAACCTGGCCGGGGGTGAGGGAGGTTATCCCGTTTATTATTATCATTATTGTTATGTTCATTAGGCCCCATGGGCTATTTGGAGAACGCCATATAGAGAGGATTTAGATAGTTGGATTTACCAACCGGTATTCGTAGCTATACCTATGGCCAGGACATGGGCATTTTTCGGACCAGAACCCACTGGATATGGTTTGCGGTTCTCCTGGCCTTTCTTTTCACCGGCCCCCTCTACTGGGGGAATTACTGGTTAGGCGTGGCTAATCTTATCGGCATTACCATAATCGCCGCCACCGGGCTAAATATCCTGACCGGATACTGCGGTCAGCTATCTATTGGGCATGCTGGTTTTATTGCCGTTGGTGCCTATACCTCAGCGATACTAACTAATCGCTTTGAACTCCCCTTCCTGGTGGGGCTAATCACCGCCGGGTTTAGTGCAGGGCTTGTGGGGATGATTTTTGGTATCCCCTCCCTTCGTGTCAAGGGCTTTTACCTAGCGATTAGCACTATTGCCGCCCAGTTTATCATTATCTGGGTTATCAATCACTGGACCAGCCTCACCGGGGGCTTTAGCGGCATCAGTGTCCCTCCAGCCTCAATTGGTGGTATCTCCCTCATTAGCCAAGCCAGTCAATTCTACCTGATTACGGTAATTGTGATACTGGTAGTCTTCCTGGTCAAAAATTTAGCTCGGACACGGCCCGGTAGAGCCTTTGTTGCTATCAGAGACAATGACCTCGCCGCCCAGGTAATGGGGATTAATCTCTTTCACTATAAGCTTATTGCCTTCTTTATCGGTTGTTTCTTGGCTGGGATCGCCGGCTCGCTACTGGCTCACTGGACTGGCTTTCTCAATGCTGAGAATTTCACTATGATGGACTCGATACTGTATATTGGTATCATAATCATCGGTGGCTTAGGTACCATCGTTGGTCCTATCTTCGGCGTCATTACGATTCGGATGCTGCAGCAGGGGATAACACTCATTTCGCCGATTTTAGAAAATGCCTTCGCTCTGCCTGCCGGCTTTACCACCGGCATCGGGCCGATGGTATTTGGACTGGTCATTATCCTGTTCCTGATATTAGAGCCGCGGGGGCTGGCCCACCGGTGGTCCTTATTCAGAACTTCCTACCGGCTTTGGCCATTCTGATGCTAGTCTCGCATAAGGAGGATAGAAAAATGTAGTGCTAATTAAGGACCTTGCCAACTAAGCTTAAGAAGAAGGAGGAATAATAAATTGAGCTACAAAAAACCATTAACCGTAGCTTTAACCATATCCCTGGCCTTAACCATAATCATGATACCCTTGCTGAGCAGCGGTTGTGTTGGTGGTCCGGCAGCGGCTCCAGCACCTTCAGGCGTAAAGGTGGGCTTTAGTATCTGTTACACCGGAGTCGCCGCTGAGAAGGGACGTCCGATGGGTAATGGCAAGCTGGACTGTATGAAGTACATCAATGAGGAACTGGGTGGCGTTGCCGGATACCAGATTGAGGTGATATGGCGCGATAACGGATATGACGCCGCTAAAGCGGTTACCATTGTTAACGAACTGATGGACAAGGGGTGCCTGTTCTTTACCACTAACTCATCCAAGATGATGGGGGCCTCTATGGAGATTGCCAATCGGGCTGAGTTTGCCGGGTTTTCTGTTTTCAGTTCTCCTGTTCTTACCCATCCACCACGGCATATCTATGGACAGATGCCGGATTATGGTGATGACTGGGCTTCCTTTGCCCAATACTACCTGGAGAACATCTGGCAGGGTGAGGGAAAGCCCAAGATGGCCATGCACCTCTTAAATAACCCCACCGGTTATGGTGCCCTGGATGCAGCTAAGGCCATGGCTGACGAGCTGGGTATTGAGATTGTGGCTACTGAAGAACATGCCGCCACCACGATATCTGAAATGGAAAGCCTAACCCGAGTTAAGGCCCTGAATCCCGACGTTCTATACATATCCAGTACGCCGCAGCCCACCTCTATCATTATCCAGAATGCGGTTGACCTGGGTATGTATCCCGGTATCACTATTGGTTGTGGCCATGCCAGCTTCACCAGTGTTCTGGTTGAATTGGCGGGAGATGATGCTGAAGGTGTCTACGGTGTCTTTCCTACCGTAAACTGGGGTGATGATGTGCCGGCAATGGCCAAGATGACCGAGTACTGCCAGCAGTATCATGCTGAGGATTACGGCAACATGGACTATATTACCTCGTGGGCAGAAGGCTTAATCGTGGCTGAGATTTTAAGGCTAGCCATAGAGAATGTCGGTGTTGACAACCTGACCCCGCAGGCAGTAGAGGAGTATGGCTTCAAAAAGCTTAATGGCTTTGATGTCGGTGGCCTGCACGGCCCGGTAAGCTATACCCCGGGTGATAACCGACTGTCTAAATCAGTCAGGGTCTTCCAGGTTCAAAGCGGTGAAATCGTGCCGGTCAGCGGCTGGGTGGAAGCCCCACTGATAAGGTACGAAGACTTTGAGTGGTTCGGCCAGTAACTATTCGGTAGGAGCCCCTGTCGGAAGCGGGGGCTCCTACTAGTGGAAGGTTTGTTATGCTTAAACTGAATAACATTGAGGTTGCCTATCTTAATGTCATCCGGGTGCTTCATGGTGTCGCTCTGAGTGTGGAGGACGGTTCGATTGTGGCTCTGCTTGGAGCCAATGGTGCCGGTAAAAGTACCACTCTTAAGGCAATATCAGGGCTACTTCGAACTGAGGAGGGAGAAGTAACCGATGGCAGCATTGAGTGGAACGGCGAAAGAATTGATAACAAAAGTGGTGAAGAAATAGGCAAGTTAGGTATTATTCAGGCACTGGAGGGGCGTCGTGTTTTCGAGCACCTCAGCACAGAGGAAAACCTACTGGTTGGGGCCTATCAGCGCCGAGACCGTCGTGTCGTTAAAGAAGACCTTGGCATGGTTTATCAGTATTTCCCGCGACTCAAGGAGTTGAGACGTAATACCGCCGGCTATCTTTCCGGTGGTGAGCAGCAGATGCTGATCGTCGGCCGGGCGATAATGGCTAACCCGAAGCTTCTGTTGTTGGACGAACCGTCACTGGGTCTGGCCCCAATGTTAGTTGAGGAAATATATGACATCATCCGGCGGTTCAATGCTGAGCATAAAACCTCGGTCCTCCTCGTGGAGCAGAATGTCAGGGTTGCCCTCGGTATCGCCGACTACGGTTATGTTATGGAGAATGGCCGCATTGTGCTTGACGGTAGTGCCAACTTTCTCAAGCATAACGAGGATGTCAGGGAGTTTTACATGGGGCTATCGGCTACGGGCACGAGGAAGAGCTACCGGGAGGTAAAACACTATAAGAGGCGAAAGCGATGGCTATAGGCGGGTAGGACAGCTAAATCTGTAACTATCCTTGCTGTCCCAGATAGGCTGCTATGACTTGGGGGTTATTTCTAATCTCTTCCGGGACACCCTCAGCAATTTTCAGGCCAAAGTCGAGGACCACAATCCTGTCAGCCAAATCCATGACCACCCCCATATCATGCTCGACAAGGACAATACAGCTGACTCCGTCCCTCAGCACCGGTGTTTCCGGGTAGGTATCTCCCTGTCCCTCAAATATATCGATGATGAACCGAGCAATGTCCTCCTTCTCTTCCAGGTTCATCCCTGCCATCGGTTCATCAAGGAGCAGAACTTTCGGTTCCAGAGCCAGGGCCCTGCCCAGTTCAACTCTCTTCCGCATTCCATAGGGGAGCATACCAACTATTTTCTTCCTTATTGGCTCTATTTCCAGAAAATCAATGATGTCCTCCACCGTTTTGCGATGCCTGATTTCCTCCCCGTGAGCCCAGCCGAAATACAAGGCACTGCTAAGGATATTCTGCTTCATCAGGACATGTCTGGCCGCCATAATATTTTCCAGACTACTCAGCCCGGTAAACAGCTCAATATTCTGGAAAGTCCTGGCCAGACCAAGACGGGCGGCTCTATCCGGGCGAATCCGGGTTATTCTCCGCTCCTCAAAATATATTCCACCCTTTTGCGGTTTATAGAAGCCGTTTATGCAGTTCAGCAGGCAGGTCTTGCCGGCGCCGTTTGGCCCGATAATAGCCAGAATCTCATTATCTCTTATATCCAGGCTGACATCAGAAAGGGCTTCCACACCCCCGAAGGAAAGAAAGAGGTTTTCAATCCGTATCTTCACACCGTTTTCGCTTCCCACTTCCGCCACTCCTTACTCACCCCCTCCGGCAAATAACCTGTCCCGGTATTGAATCACCCGGTAACACTCCGGACCCTCACACTCCAGCCGCTGTCCTAGCTGCTTGCTCTTTATCTTCACAATTTTAGCCGTCTCCCGGTCGGGCTGGCTGTACTTCCGGTGGCCAGTGCACTTTGCTGACCCGTCTTTATAAACCAGTAGGGTTGCTTCATCATCAACAGCATCACAGTAAACCGTGGTTGCGGTTACCCGCCAGTTTACCATGTTCACATTAGCCGGTTTCTTTGACATCGCCATTTATATTACTATTATCC
>SDBS01001566.1_pt1 | contig 23231 bp, 20 predicted proteins | sample 2277091 | NCBI WGS metagenome assembly SDBS01 (sample SAMN10404972, study PRJNA504765) | marine sediment metagenome | isolation source: marine sediment core GS10_PC15, 163 cmbsf | place: Arctic Ocean: Southern Knipovich Ridge | collected 2010
GTTCTTTGATAATGGAGGGTTTTGCGACATGTTGATATACTAATTGGCAAAAATAATGTAATCCACCAACAGATTGAAGATCATCAAAGATTGGTCCCTTCATTTCTCTTGCATTCATTTTAGGGAAGGCACATTTATTTAAGACTGGTTTTTCAGGATCAATCGGGCGCGGTACAAATTCTCCTTTTGCTTTATACATATCAATAGAATTCTGAGTAATGGTAGGTAAGATATTTTGGGATTGATATCTTTCCTGTAACTCATTTATTATATCAAAAGGATGCGAATTGTAAGGACAATACTCATCACATGCAAAACATAACATACATTCATTTAATATTCGACAATTCTCATCTTCATTAATTAACTTATTAATTTCTATTCTTGCTTCTTTAACATCATTAAAATCCATCCATTGACATCGTGTTAAACAGTCAATATTTTCACACTTAGAACAATTAGATTTATCAAACATATTTATATCCTCATCATATTTATAGATATTAAATCTTAAAATTTTTTGAATACTCATTCAAATATTTTATATCTAGAAATTCTTATGATAATAAAATTTTTTTTAATAATAAATGTGAAAATTGTTAAATTGTTAATGATAACCTACATTTTTTCATATTAAGATCTATAACTTTTATTAAAATATCCTTAAGAACTACTGATTCGTTAGTTTATTTAAGATATCTTCGATTTCTTGGTAAAGTTCAAGATAAAATTTTTTAAAAAGCCTAAACCAATCCTTTCCAAGCATTCCTCCAGCAATAAATCCGCATAAAAATCCTACAATGAGAAGAAGATCAGAGGTTAAATGAAAAATTTCGACTGGGAAAAGCTCCAATCTATATATTACAACACTTAAAGCTATACTAGTTAACACTATTGCAAAAGGAAACATTTTATGTTTTGGAAATTCAAAAAAATGAAGATCTTCTCCTCCTAATTCGTTGAAAATCGCTGATTTATATTTAATACTAGAATCTTCTTCTTTTTCCGTGTGTTTTTCAATGAATTTACCTTGAAGTAAATCATTCCAATCTCTAAATAATAAAAAACCTCCAAAAAATAGAAAATAAAATAGAAAAAGGAAAATCATCTCTAATATAAAGTAAAATTCTTTCAAAAAAACTTCAAACTGAGAGAGAGTAAATACCAAAATCATTAAAACGAATGCAACCATCATTAATACAGCACCCAAGAATGATTCGTGGATGTGGTATTTCCTTTCGAGTGTCTTACCTATATATTTAGAGCTTTCCCTTCTGATATAATATATAGTGAAAAGAATCATTCCTGGAGGTATTATTGCATATATAAGAAAAACAATTAAATCCCAAAAATCCCACCAATATGGTAACCAATCGAGAAATCCCTTTAAAATGTAGTAAATATAGAATGATACTCCAATTATGATTATATATATCGATATTTTTTTATATAATTCAATATCAATTATAAACATAATAAAAATAAAACTTATATTAATAATAATAATCGAAATCATTCTAATAATTATAAATTCGAAAGATTCTACCGAATATAAATGTTTTATGTAAAAATAGAGGATAAAGCTAATTGAATTAAAAACAGCTAAAATTATAAGACTAAATTTCTTTTGCATCAAAACAAATTATTATTAAATTAATTCTTTATTAAAGCTTAGTTTAAGCTAAAATTTTAAGGCTAAATTTAAGTCCTTATACTTTTTGACTTACGTGTTTAAATATTTTGCATTTAGAAATTTAGAGATTAATTTAACTTCTTTTAACATTAAAAGAGAAAAATGCTTATGACCTCTCCAATTTTTTTAAAATAGCTCTATTAAACATTTTATGATAAATTATAATTTAATAAGAGTTAATTATTATATTAAAAATGGATCAAATATATGAAGTTCACAGGAATTTATATATCGGAGCTTACTGGCCAAGATTAAATTTTAAAAACTTTAAACAAATTGGTATTACAGCAATTGTAAATTTAATGGAAGAAAAACATTATGATCCCACACCACAAGGATTTGCTTATTTACATAAAGGATTTCCAGACGACACTTATCCTCCACATGATTATTTAGAAGTAATTTTAGCTTTTATTGATACACACTTAAAGAACAATGGAAAAGTCTTAGTTCATTGTTCAATGGGGATTTCTAGAAGTGGCGGTATAATTGTCTTATGGCTATTGAAGGAGAATCCTACTTGGAAATGGGGGGATACTGTATCATACGTAAGTAAAACTAATTATATAGCTCCTGCGGTCGAAATAAAAGAATCTATACTTGACTATCTTGAAAGTATTGAAAATTTTAGGAGAGATTAATAGCTTTTCAAATAATAAAACTTCAAACAATTTTTTAACCAAAATGTATATATTCTGACCTTAAAGATTCTGAATTAACCATACGAGATAATTCATTAAAATAACTCACAAGTTGAGTTAATTAACAAATTCCAGATAGATTTTATGAATTAGATTTCATGAAAGATTTTAATAATTAATTAAACCTAATAGGTATAAACACGCAATTATAAGATAAATAAATATGAAATTAATCATAATACATTATTTCAATGGTGTTCTTAAAAAATGAAAAAGAAAGCAGATGAATCTATAATTCACGGGTCAGTGGCTCCTGGATTTGAGAAAGTTAAAGAAGAATTCGTTAAGAATTTTAGTAAAGGGAAAGAATTAGGGGCTGCTTGTGCAGCATATTATAAAGGCAAGAAAGTAGTTGATTTATGGGGTGGATATAAAGACGGTAAAAAACGTCATCCTTGGGAAGAGGATACTTTAATTCTAGTATATTCTACAACTAAAGGAATGTCTGGTTTAGCATGTGCTTTAGCTCATACTCGGGGGTATTTTGAGTATGACAAAAAAGTCTCTAAATATTGGCCTGAATTTGCTCAAAATGGTAAAGAAGATATTACTATAAGAGAAATACTTTCACATCAGACAGGGTTATGTGCCATTGATGAAATAATGGATTTAGAAACTCTTGGAGATCCTGATAAAGTAGCTGCTGCAATCTCTAAACAAAAACCATTATGGGAACCTGGAAAACAACATGGCTACCATGCCTTAACACTTGGGTGGTATGAAAGTGAATTAATTAGAAAAACAGACCCCAAACACAGAACAGTTGGTCAATTCTTTAGAGATGAAATAGCCAAACCTTTAGGATTAGAGATATATATAGGTCTACCAGATGATGTGCCAGATTCCAGAATAGCAAATACTCACGCTCCAATGTATAAATTTAGAATGATATTTAATACAAGTAAAATACCTAAGGCTTTTACAAAAGCGTTTCTTAAAAAAGGAACAATAACGAATAGAAGTTTTTCTAATCCTAAAATCCTAGGCAAGATAACGGCTTATAATAAACGAGAAATGCGTTCAATAGAATTACCTGCTGCAAATGGTATAGTTCAAGTACGAGATGTTGCTAAATTATATGGGATATTTGCTACAGGAGGAAAAGAACTAGGAATTAAACAAGAAACATTAGACGCTATTATGACACCAGCAAAAGATCCCGAATTAGGGAGATTTGATCAGGTTCTTCAACTCAATTCCCGTTTTTCTTTAGGGTTCCTTAAACCATTCCCTGAATTACAATTTGGCACTAGTGAGAAAGCTTATGGCACTCCTGGTGCTGGTGGGTCTTTTGCTTATGCAGATCCAGATACACAGGTAGGATTTGCTTATGCCATGAATAAATCAGGTTTTTATATCTTTGGAGATCCTCGAGAAACAGTTGTATCAGATGCTCTTTTTGAATGTATTAAAAATTTATAAAATTTTAAAACCGGATATTCTTTTTTTTTATTTTTACTAAATAGATTTCGAAATTAAAATAAAAACAAACACAGTGATTATTTCTGATTTTATAATTTTTATAAGTTTACTAAGTATCAACTTTAGTAATTTAATCCTTTAAATTGTTGTTTTGGTATACATTATTTTTTAATTCATTTTCAAATGTATTCTATTGTTTCTTCTATTCCTTCTTTAGCTAAAATGAATATTGGAATAATATTTGAGAGTATTTTTCTGGTTTATAACGTCGCCTAAGATAAATATTAAAAATTTAACATTTTTATTCTATTAAAATAAAGAAATTAAAGTAGTTTAATTCAAAATTTTGATTTTGAATTCTTTTTTTTAATAAAATATTTAAAATCAGAATAGATTATTTATTAAAATAAAATTTAGTCTAAAAAATTTATGAGGAGAATAATTATTGTCTGAATTTGAGCAAAAAGTATTAGCTCTACTTCAAGGAATTGATAGTAAGCTTGATAAGCTAATAAGCTCACAAATATCAAAACTTAGGGCTAAAAGCGGTACTCCAGAACAAACTACAACTACTACTCACGTGGCTGTTACTCCCACACCTGCAACTACGAAACCATCAGAAGTAGTTGATAAACAAGATATGGACGACAAAGCGGTTGAAAAACCACCCGTTGAAGGCAGACGTGTTTGTACGAAATGTGCTGGCACTACGTTTAATGCGGTTGAAGATAAAATGCAAGTCTTACATCAAATGGGTGGTGTCAAGATATATGCTAAGAAATACGTATGCAAAGGTTGTGGCGAAATCAACTGAGAAACAATATTATAACCATATTTTTTATTAAATTTTTTTTCCGTTAAAATACTAAAACAAATTTATAAGATTATAAATCCATTTAGTTAGATTTTTAATATCTTTATACTTTAAATTCTTAATTATAAATTTAAAACAAAATCTAAGAGGTACGTTTAAATTCCTCGAATGAGAATGAATAAATGGATTAATTATGTTAAAAATTTTGTTTTAAACAATTTTACTAGTAAAAAAATCCCTTATTCCGCACAAATTGAATTAACTCTTCGTTGCAATGGGAAATGTCCATTTTGTTCAATCCATTCTTTACCCGAATCACATGTAGGTACTGATATGAGTACTGAACAAATAAAATATCTTATTGATGAGATAGCTAATTTAGGTGTGCTTGCCCTTTCATTTACTGGTGGTGAACCTACACTAAGAAATGATTTACCCGAATTAATACATCATACAGGGGTGACACATGATTTAATGAATGGTATTGCCACTAATGGATATTTATTGCCTAAATTATTTAAAAATCACAAATTAAAAGGACTAGACTATATTTTACTATCGTTGGATTATCCAACAGCAGAATTACATAATAAAGTGCGAGGACTTAAAGTTTTCCATAAAATTTTTGAATCTATTAATTTAGCGAATAAAAATGATATCAAGGTTATTATTAGTACAGTTGTTATGAAGGACAATTTGCATCTTTTAGATGATATATGTCAATTAACTGAAAAATTAGGATGTTCAATTGAATTATATCCATGTGAAGATATAATAAGGGATTTTCCAAATAAAAGATATCAAATTCGAAATATTAAAGATTTGATTCCTAACATTTCTGTTTGGGCAAATTTAATTCGTTCCTTAAGAAAAAAATATAAAAACATTTTAACAGATTCAATTAGCGTTGAGGTGGTTGAGAGAGGAGGTTTTGGTGGAATTCCCAATTATCATCAAAAAACATTACGATGTCATGTAGCTGAAGCTTATTTATTCATAGGTCATGATGGATTAATTCATTATCCATGTAAAATTCATCCAATATCTAGTTTTAATGCTTTAAAATATCCGGTATTTGATATATACAATTCTGAAAAAGTAAAACAAATAATGAAAATGCATGATAATTATACCTTCTGTAATAATTGTCGTTTAGGCTGTGCTATAGCCTCATCAATTCCAACTCGATGGAAGACTGTATATGCTAAATACGTTAAAGGATTTTTAGAAGGTAATTTGAGATAATCTATATAAAATATAAAATAGATTATTGGTTTTGGTTTAGATCTTATATTCTTGAAATATGGTAATTGAAAAAATTTATTTTTAAACGTATTTTTTCTAATATAGTGATGATAATATGTCAAACGTAACAACAAATGTTATTTTACAATTAATGTTCATAAGCATTGGTATGGTAATTGTGGGTAAGGTTCTTAATAAGATACTAGGATTAAATAAAGAAAATATGATTGATCTAAAAGATAAGGCACAGAATTTGCAAGAACGTTTAAAAAATGCTCAATCAATTGGTGATATTCAGATGATGACACAACTACAGCGGGAAACAATGTCGTTCATGAAAAAATTAGTGAAGAAACAAGCAATTCCTCTATGTGTAAGATGTTCTATTTTTCTCACAGTTTTTATTATTCTTTCATTAATTTATAGAGATTATGGCAGTGGATTATTGCCATTTCCAATTCCACTTTTAGGCGAAGGATGGTTTGCAATATATTTTTTATTTTCCCTTGGTTTTGCTTTATTAATATACGGAATAAAAAAACTCTATCAAAAATTGACAGGCAAGGAAACAAAATCACAAAATCAGTTAAAAAATATTATGAAAATAATTTCTCCTGCTCAACAATCCACTGGGTTTTCATCTCAGTTTGGTCCTACAATGTCCAATGAATCCCAATATCAATTAAATATTCAAAATAGCTCTTTTTCTGAAGAAGAAAATCAGCAATCGTCGGATGAAGTCAAATCATGGAAAGAGCGTATTGAGAAATAAGAATTTCGACGACTAGATTTTTTGATTTTGTGCAATTAAAAAAAAATGAAGCGAAATACTATCTTAAACTTAATTTTTATTATACTTTTTATAATGTTCTTAGTTATATCATTCATGCTTGAGTTATTTTCCTTTATTCCTATTATTTGTCTTATACCTTTTAATTGTAAGGCTACCAATCGAAATAATTTAAGTTTTGAAAAGAATTCTTCTGAAGAATTATCTATAATTAAATACAAGGATTTAGCAATTCTGTATTATCATAGCTTTAGCGGTAAAATAACTACTACTATCATAAGATTTTGTTATCACAGTAGGGAAAGATTAAATATTAATTAAAATAAATTAAATTTGATTTAAACGATGACAGAAAATAATAAAATTAAAAAACAGATGACCCTTTATTTTGTATTCGCAATTCTAATGATAATTTTGAATTATTTGATACAAAAACTAAATCAAATAGTTTTTGCTCCATATATCTGTAAAAATTTCGGAGATAATGAATTTTTTCAAACATTTTATTGTTCTACTAATCCATTTAACATGCCAGAATTAATGGGTTCTATTGTAGCAGTAGGGATTACATATATCATTAAGTTTTTTTTGGATAAATATATAGTTTTCAAACAAACAGATAGAAATTTTAAAGAAACCTCAATAGAATTTATTAAATATTTCGGTTTCGCGATTCTAACTACGGTAGAAAATATTGGAATTCAGTTTTTATTTACAAATTATTTGAATACTCCTTTAGAAATTGGTTTTATTATTGCTTTATCTATTGGATATATAACTAAATATTTTATGGATCGTAAATATGTATTTAATGTTAAAAAATAAAAAAATTTAATAGCTTAATTGGTGTTCTTCATAATATGTCAAACGAGCATGAACCCCGTGAGGAAAGTGATGATAAATCAATCGTTGATGCGCTCTCAACATTAGGATGGGTAGAAGAGGAAGAAGAGGAAGAGATTTTACCCCCTGAAGGTAATCTCCAAGAACAACTTGTTTTCTTTATTGAAGAAAATAAAAGATTGATCGGAGAGATTAATGAAAAAAATGAAAAAATACAAAATTTAGATGACAATATGCAAGAATTGACTAAAAAAGCTGAAATTAAGACCGTTCAAGACCAAGCAGTTCAAAAATTATATGAGACTATAGAAAATAAAAATGATGAGATAGAAAATTTATGTGTTCTTCATGACGATCAATCTAAAAAATTAAATAGAATTATTGATGATCAGATTGATAAAATAAAAGCTTTGACATCTGAAATTGACAATATTAATTTAAATGAAACGGATAATCAAGATTTAAATAATAAGGTTCAAGAAAAAGATACAAAAATAAAAGAATTGATGGAACAACTTCAATACCTTGAGAACGATTCAATCCAAAAATCTAAGTTTGAAAAGCTTGAAGTTCTCTTAGAAAAAAAGGATGAAGTTATCACTGAAAAAGAAAAAGGAATTTTTAATATTGAAAACACTTTAAAAAATGCGAATCAGAAGATTCAGGATCTTCAACAACAATTTGAAACGGTCAACCTCATGAAAAAAGACTTAGAGAAAAAAACAGAAAGAAATAAAACCTTAATAGTAGAAATTGAAGAGTTGAATCAAAAAAATACTTCTTACCAAGATTTAATTAATCATCTTGAAGAAAAATTAGAAGAAGCACATAAAAAATCTGGAAACCTTACTGGGAAATTTGAATTGGAGTTAGGTAGCATGCGAAACATGCTCGATGACAGAGATAAGGATATTAAAAATTTAACAGAAGTCACTCAAAAACTACAAGATGAGTTACAAGAATCAAAACAAATAGAAGAAAAACTTCTTAATAATATTCAAAAGATAAAAGACGAAAAATTAAAATGGGAATCTGATCTTGAAGAAAATAATAAAGAGATAATGGAACTAAAGAAAAAGATTAAATTAATGCGTAGAGATATGAAAAAAATATAATTAAAATTGGAAAAATATCTATACTTTTTAGTTATTAAAAAAAGAGAAAAAATAAAATTTAAAAATTCTTATTGGGAATAGTTAATTGTCCAGTTCTTTAGAAAGTCAAAAACATTAATTTCCCGTGCCAATTTAGCTTATACATTAATCTCCTTCTCATATTTTAGATCCGAGGCTATTTTTCACGCCATTCGAGCCCGCACTGGCCACACTTAAATTTTTTACCATACATACGAGGGTAATCAAGGATTATATTTCCTTTATCAGTACTTTCATGAATCATTTGTGGTTTATCAATTTTACATTCTGGACATTTTCTACGTCCTTCCGTTTTATCAACTGTTATAATCGTACCATCAGTTCTTCCTGGTATACCCGGAGCTGCTCCAGAAGCTTTAACCTGAGATACTTCTGTTTTAATATCTTGAGGAGATACTTCTTTCACTTCTGATTTAAATTCTGGTTGGATTGCTTTCGCGACTCTGTCATCTTCATCTTCGCCTTCTAATACAGATTCTGCTTTTAATTGCACAGCATCAGATTCTTTATAATCTTCGCCTCTTCCTAAAGCTGTGAAAAACTCTCCGTCATCTCCTTCCTCAAAGATTGTTTCTTGCTGTAATCCAGCTCTGTCAGCATCTATTGCTCGCGCCCATTGACCCGCTTTGACGCGTTCTTTGACACTACTGGTTTTCCCCTGCCAGATATACACTTTATTGCCTAAATCTGCGACAAAACAATCTTCTGAGACTAAAGATTCTTTCTTAAACGGAACTTGAATCATTTTCATAGCGTTTATATCCTCGAATTCTTCGGATGATACGCGATAAAGTACGTTTTTCCATTCGTGAAATCCGGCCCAATCTCCAGTAGTAACATCCTTAAGCAGTGTCTTGGCATAATTTTTCTCAACAATCTTCATCGCCCCTAAAGAGGAAATTGCTTTCATAAACTCTTTCGTCTCTTGGAGTTGGTCTACTGTAATTATTTTTGCAGCACCACCACGTTGTTGGTCTAGTGTTCGTGCTTGAGCTGCACCAGTAGTTTTTTCATCGACAGAACATTTATTTCCAATCCAAACATAGATAGTGTTCTCATCATCTAATAAGTAAACATCACCGGCGCTGAAAATTGATTTTTTTATTTCTTTTAGATTACCTTGATCAATAAGATAAAGTTTCATTTTCATCAACTAATTTTTTTAAAAATTCTTTAACAATAACATTATAAATTAGTTTTATAAAAATATTACCACAAAAAATGGGTTTAAATGAGTTTAAAAGATTTAAAAATCGTTTAGAGCTAAATTAAATCTTTTTATCAATTCTGATATTTCACTAAGATCTATAGAGCAATAAGCGATTCGTATACCATTAATTTTGTCATCTAGTTTTTCAATTGGAATAATTCCAACTTTATATTTTTTTAATAAATGATCAGCAAATTTAGTCGCCTTAATTTTATCAGGATTCAAATTCACGAATAGAAAAAATCCACCCGAATTGGGATCGACTGAGAAATCTTGATTCTTTATCTGACTAATCTCAAAATTGATTTTTTCATATCTTTCTTTAAGTAATTTCTTGATTTTATCTCGAGATTCGATGATTTGATTCATTCCATTCTCTGTAAACATTTTTTGCGTAAGAGTTTGGTAAAAATGGTTACAATTTGAAATCGTCGCACGTGTAAATCCTTCTAATTTATTTTGAATTTCATTTTTTAACTGCTCCAATTCATCATCGTTTTTAACCCATTGTGGTTTTAAACCTAAAGTGATAAATCCAATTCTTCCTCCATAGATTAAGAGCTCCTTAGTAATTCCATCTAATTTAATTGGAATAACATTTTCATTTAATTGATGTAAATCATAAAAAATTGAACGATTTAAAACATTGTCTCTGTAAATATATGGTTCATAAGCATCATCCACCAACACTATTATTGGTTTGTTGAGGGATTTCTGGCTTTCTTTTAGTAATTCAACAATTTGTGTTGCCTCTTCTATTGTAGGAACATATCCCGTAGGATTATTTGGAAAATTCAAAAGAAGCACTATTTTTTCCTGAACATTAGCAATTTCATTAATCGACGTTTTTAATCCTTCAAGGTTTATTTTATTTTCTTTAAAAAAATCAAAGGATTTGATTTTAGCACCAATAAATTTGCTAATAATATTATCATAATTACCCCATCTTTTATTGGGAATAATAATTGATTCTTCTGGATTTAAGAAGAGAGTGCAACATTGAAATATTCCGTTAGTTACACCGCTGGTAACTATTGGTTTTGTAATATAATCCTTCAATCTCTTCAATTTATTATTTCCATCGTTATATAATGATTTTTTTAATACCCAATCTTTCCATATTTCTCGGGTTTCGATTACACCCCCAATAGAAGCGTACGGAACAATCTGTTTAACATTTAAATTTTTAGTATAATCCGAGATTTCCTTGATGTAACATGGTAGCCAATCAGATCTACCTCCATTAATAAAATCCTTTTCAAATCCGTAAGCTGTTCCAATAGTTCCTATAATTTCTGCCTCTGCCTTTGCTCGTCCAGACCAATAAAAAATCCCGTCTGGTAAGAAAATTCTTTTCCCTATCTCTGAAAAAGCACCATACAATGGTGTTTTTTCAATATAATTAAAATCCATAACCAATTCAATATCTCAAAATAATATATAATTACATAAATTTACTATTCTTAATGAAATATTATTTAATGAATTTAAATATTAAAAAAACTTTAAAGAAATTATGAGTAATGAAAATAATTTAATAGATGCTGAAGAAAAGAAAAAAGATAAGAAACCTTTTTTAAAAGGGTGGAAAAATTTCATTGATGGAATACAAAGTGGTGTAGAAAAATTTCAGAAGTCCCTTGAAGATCAATCCAAGAAAAATAAAGAATCATGGGAAAAAAATAAAGAGAAAGTTAGTAAATTTTTTAAAGATAACAAACAGCAGTGGGATCAAAAACTTAAAGAATTGAATAATGATATGGAAAAAAGGACAATAGAGACAAAAGAACAATGGGAAGCTCATACAAAAAAAATTACTCAAGAAATAGAATCCTGGCAAGATAAGACTAAAGAAGAATTCATAGATGGTGTGGGTTTATTAAGAAAAGTATTTATGAAAGCATATATATGGATTCTCTTGTTGAGCATTCCGATATTAATTATAATTATCACCGTATTTGCTGTTATTCTTAAATTCATATGATAATTTATTCAAATTCATATAATTTTTTCAGAATTTTTTGATTAAGTTATATGATAAACAAGTTCTAAAATTAAATGATTGAAATTTTTATTATATCTTTTATAATTGCTCTTACAGGTGCCCTCGCTCCAGGACCTGTGTTAACATTTACGATTTATAAATCCCTTAAGAGTGAAAAGGGGTATTTAGCCGGTCTATTTATAATAATGGGACATGCAGCCTTAGAATTATCTCTAATACTTCTACTGTTATTAGGGGCTTCCCTACTCTTTCAAAATTTAGTATTTTTAATAATATTAGGAATTATTGGTGGAAGTTGTTTATTAGTATTTGGTTTTCTAACTATAAGAGATGTATATAAACAACAATATAAAATAAGTTTTACTATCTCTGAACGTGATATAAAGGGTTTTAAAGGTAACAGTTTCCTTGGAGGTATTTTCTATTCAATAATCAATCCTTATTGGGGGTTTTGGTGGGCAGTGATAGGTTTAAAACTCATGATAGATTTAGATGTGTCCTTTATAAATCCCTTAGGACTTTTATTGTTTTTTCTTGGACATGAATTAGGAGATTTAGTATGGTACGTTCCAATTTCGGCTTTCGTTTATTTTGGAGGAAGGTCGATGAATTACAAAGTTTATAAATATGTTTTAATAATGTGTGGGATATTTATGATAGGGTTAGGGATTTATTTAATCATTAACATCTTTATATTTCCTCCCATTTTATGATCCTAGTGTTGTATACTTTCTGAGGTATAAGGGTACATTATCAATTCTATTAAAAATAGTAAATATTATTTACCGTTGATCAAAATTTTTTATGATAATTTTTTAAAAGTTAAGTAAAAAGTATTTTTTAGTTAAAACCTTTCCAATTCATGATCTGGTTCATTTTCAAATAAATCTGAATGAGGTTCAAGGAAATGATTTTGACAAAGAGGACATGAGTTATATTTTGAAAGCCAAAACGCTACACAAAGATAATGATATGTACTTCCACAAAAAGGACACGTAATAATTTTATCTTTGATAAAATTAATATGTTTATGACAAACAGTACATTGAACATCAGAATTAGAGATTCCCGTTCTTAATTTTACTCGGTTTATTACAATTTTTTCCAGTTTTGATAATTCTACTTGATACAGACCTAAAGAATTATTTAATTGATTGATTTTAGAGTTTATCTCAGAAATTCTTTCTTTTAGTTGTTCCTCTGATAATTTTTCTGCTAAAAATGCGGATAACGCAAAATTAAGAGGTAGTCCCTCAAAATTCTCTGTTTGTTCAGTTATTTCAGTAATCGTTGCAAATAAAATACCTTCTTTATCTATTAATTCCTTAAAACTCTTAAATAATTTATTAATTAAAAGAGAAATCAAGAAGGTTAATTGTTGTTTTTTACGATTAAAATTATCTTCCCATAGTTTTATAATTTGATACATATCTACATCATTAGATTTTTCAGAATCTAATTTCGAAAAAACCTCATCTTTAATTTTATTGATGTTTGAATAATATTCATTTAATATCTCTTTAATATTTTTTAATTGAGGAAATTCTTCTTTAATTATTAAAGATGCCTCATCTTCATACCCTCTGATTAGCTCATTAACTTCTGTAATTTTTCCAGATACATATTTCCTTAATTGAAGTCTCAATTCTTCATCTTTAACTGTTTTGATAAAGGTTAGGTATTCATTCTTTCTACGAAAAATCTCAGAAGAGACGTTTGAAAACATTTTCTTTAGTGATCCGGTAATGTTATCAAAGGGACTTAGATTGTTTTCCATACTGAGAACCCAATCTTCAACAGCATCTATTTTTGATGAAAATATGTCAATTTTATTGTAATAATAATTTGCGATTTCTTCAAATTTTTCGGCTTTGATTACGTCATGAATTTTTTCTTGGAAATTTCTTTCTAAGTCTAATATGAAATAGTTAACAATCTTTGGTAGAAAAATGCTTATTTTTTCATTCTTTAACTCTTTAAAGCTGAAATTCATGTCCTTTTCTTTTAAATCTAAATCCTTAAGATCTTGAAAAACACCCTGTAAATTTTCTTCAATTAGTTGATTAACTAATGGGCGTATGAAGTTCTTTAAGTTTTGTGCGATTTCTTTCCTTTCAAGAATGTTAATGAATTCATCTCCTTGATACAATTCAAATATTTTGTTAAAATACAGAAGATAAATCAAATCCGAATAAAATTTAATTCTTTTTTCATTTTTGGATAAAAAGAATTCGTAGATCTCATTAAAATGAAATGTTAAAAAATCTTCTTTTTTATCTTTTTTTCTTTTTTTTGAAAATGTAACGTTAATATCTCTAATAAAATCAGTCAGCTCTTTTAATTCATTCCAATCTTCTAAATTAGAAGGAATTCCATTTAATTTAAAATTTGAATTTTTTATTCTATTAATCTCAACCCATAAATATATCTTATCATCAAATTTTGTCGTAGTTTCTTTACCAGGATGGTTTATTTCAGAGATCAGTTTATTACTATTTTCAAGAAGATTTTCAATAATAGATAATGAATCATCTAAAACAACAAAATTTCTTGTCATTCTTTTAATATTTCTGATATTTGAACTTAGATTTTGTACGTTATCTGAAATAAGTTTTAATTCATCTAAAAATTCTATTTTTAAATTTAAAAATTTAAGCTCAGAGTTTATGCCTGAACTTACTAAAGGTTTTAAATATATTCCAATAAAATTCTTTAAATTCTCTATATATTTTGAATATAATTCAAGAGTAATTGAAGAGAGTTGTAATTTTGACTTTATGTAATCATTAACCTTAGTATCTTCTGCACCCTCTGATTTTAGGTTCATTAAATTTTCTTTAATTTCTAAAATCTCATTTTTTGTAAAACCATGAATCTCTCGAGTATCATTAAATGTATTATTGGAAAAGTTCAATATAAATCAAACCCGATATTAGTAAAAAGGTACTTTGACTTAACAATTAGAAGACTTGTATACATAAATTTTTTTTGGTTATTAAGTCTAATATAAAAATTTTAGAAAAAGTTTCTTACGATTCATTCTCCTAATTCTGTTATCTCAAGATATTTCTCTTGCGCGCCATCTTTAGTAATTGATAAGAGGTCAATTCCATTTCCTGTCATGGCATCTCGTTTAATTGAATTTCTAATGGCTTTTTCAACTAATTTTTCTCCTGCTGCAACAGCCATATTAGGTTTATATTCAGCTTCTAAAATCCCAATTGATAATAACATTCCAGTTCCTGCTGTTCCATAATCATCTGGCATTAGACTTCCTAGGGCATCTACCGTGTACAGTTTTGGACCGTCTTTATCCATTCCCGCAAGTACTAAATTGGTATATAATGGCGCCATCTTTCTACTATAGAGATAGTTAGAAACCATTTTTCCCAGACTCCTTGTAGAAATTCTCTCCCCCGCATCTAAGACATACAAATTTGCTTGAGCTCTTAATATTCTTACTAATATTTGAAAGTCTCCAATTAATCCATATGCTGCTAATCCAATAAAATCAGTTATTTTAAAAACTTTCTTTGTAGATTTATTGATAACTGTGTAACCCCACGTAGCACGTCTATCATTGCCTAAAACGACACCATCTTTACATTTTACTGCTACGCCTACTGCTCCGGGAACTGTTATTTGCGAGATTTTTTTCACCTTTTTTGTATCTATAAAAACAGAGTTAGTTATAACTATTTCGTTAATATAATAAAGAAATAGAATTAATTAAAATTTGCGAAATCAACAAAATTTAAAGAAATGTAAAAGAACCTGGATTTTACTTACAGCTATAGAAGTCATTTTTTGACGATTAAAATAATTTTAAGTTATAATTTAATAGATAATCAAATAAACAGATTTAAAAAAAAATCAAACTCCAATTTCAAGGTTAAAATTTTAATTTTTTCTTTATTCTCTTATCAATTTATCTACAGCATGATATTCTTTAATTATCCAATTAGTGATTTTTGAAACAATATTGTCGCTTTTGAGAGATTCTTCAAACAAATTCTTCAGATCATTTTTACTCCAATAGAAGAAAAAAAGATTAAAAAATAGAAAGATAATTAAAATTTCTTCTTTTAAATTATGAATAAATAATTATTAATAAGCAAGGGAAAATTGAATTATAATAAATTCACTCGAGAAATTTTAAAAAAAGGATAAAAAATGTCTAATACAAAAAATCTTATTGCTATGGCTTTTGATACGGGTGGCACAATGTCAGATACTTTCACGATTGATGAAGAAGGAATTTTTATTGTAGGAAAAGCCCAAACGACCCCTGAAAATGAATCAGAAGGAATATTAAACTCCATAAGTGATGCGTTAGAACAATGGAATACAACTCTGGATATATCTGGCCATTCTATAAAAGCACTAGTATACTCGGGAACAGCGATGGTAAATAGACTTTTAGAACGTCAAGGGAATAGCAATATAGGTGTTATTGTCAATGCTGGTTTTGAAGATTTACATAGGCTTGGTCGAGCTCTACAGTGTTGGATTTATCTTGATTATGGAGGGCGTCTTCATGCTAGAGAACACGAACATCCGGAACCAATTATTCCTAGAAAACAATTTAAAGGTGTTCGTGGAAGGATAAACTTCTGGGGAGATGAATTAATCCCATTCTATACACATGATGCTAGAAGAGCTGTAGAAGAATTACTTGATATGGGAGTAGATAGTATATGTGTGTGTTTATTATGTTCATATATGAATTCAAGTCATGAATTGCAAGCAAGAATGGTCGCAGAAAAGGTTATGAAAGAGAGAGGGATGACTATTCCTATTATTTTATCAAGTGAACATAATCCTGTAAGAGGTGAAACTCCACGATTAAATGCTCTAATAATCGAACAGTATGCCGCAGAACCCTCAAGAAAACAATTAATAACTATAGCCGAAAGGTTAAAAGAAGCTGGAATTATTGCACCACTTAGAATTCTAACTACTTATGGAGGAACTATCTCTCCTCATCATAAATCTCTCATTCCAACAATGGTATCTGGACCTATTGGGGGAATGATAGGTTCACGATTTATTGCTAAAAAATTTGGAATCAAAAATCTAGTTTCGTCTGATGTTGGAGGAACAAGTTTCGATGTTGGTTTAACAATGGAAAAATATGTTCCAACAAAATGGGAAAGTTCTATTGGTAGATTTATTTTGAATATTCCAATGATCGGTTTAGATTCTATAGGTGCGGGTACTGGAATGTTTGTTAGATTTAATAATGTTTCAGGGAGGTTAGAATTTGGCCCTGAGAGCGCAGGATCTAAAATTGGAGTTTGTAATGAACATTCCGGAGTTGAAACTGTAACTATGACAGACTGCAGTCTGATTTTAGGGTATCTTAATCCGGATTATTTCCTAGGTGGTAAAGTCTTGTTAAACAAGAACAGGGCTCTAAAGTATATAGAAGAACAACTGTCAGAACCATTACACACAGATCCATATGATACTGCAAGGGGTTCTTTAGATTTAATTGAGATAAACATGAAAAATCACCTCAATGGAATGATACAAGGTTTAGGGTTCAGACCAGAAAACTACACGCTTATCTCATTTGGTGGAGGTGGTCCACTTCACGTGGCTGGATACTCAAGTGGATTGTCATTCCAAGATATTTTAATACCAGAATGGGCAGCGGCATTTTCAGCTTTTGGGTGCGCATGTGCTGATCACTCATATAGACATGAAAAATCAGTTGATTTAATAATGCTCCCTGATGGTAGTATGAATACATTTACAGCTTCAATGATTAATTCGGCATGGGCAGAATTAAAGAACAATATTTCTAAAGAATTTGAAAGTGAAGGAAGGAATCCAAAAGATATGATATTTAAACCTTCTCTTCGTTTACAATATCTAGGTATGTTTGATGATTTAGAAGTAAATTCATCTGTAGATGAATTAGATGTTTATCTATCACCAGATACTCAAACTTATGACTCTCCTGAATTACGAAAAATTACAAAAAATTATGATAATCTTTTTGAGCAAATTTTCAAAAGAGGAACTAAAAGTCCTGAACTTGGATATCATATTACTAAAGTAATTGGAACTGGAATAGTACCCGTACCTAAACCTAAATTACCAAATTTTGACTTAAGCGGAGAGAAACCTGATGAAGATGGTTTAAAAACAAGTAGAGAAATATATTGGGGAAAAAAATGGCATGAAGCTTCTATTTGGGAGATGAGTCTGATCAAATCAGGAAATTTAATTCATGGTCCAGCAGTTGTTGAAGCACCAGCAACTACATTAGTGATTCCACCAGGATCTAAGGTTACACTAGATAAGCATAGGATTTTCCATATGGAGGTGAAATAAAGTTGAATAAACCATTAGGATGGGATGGAAAAACAATAAAAGATATGCTAGAAAAAAGTGAAAATCTTTTTAAAAATTCAGGTTACTATTACGGAATAGAAGATTATATTTTAAGAAAAGAAGATCATTTTAGATATGAACGTGCTTATGCCAGTTTACGGGGAGCATTAGTATCTGCAAGAGAAACGGCATTGCACGTTGCCGCCTCTCCAATAGTTAAGGAAATTGGAGAACTTTGTTTTGCTCTTTATACTCCTGAAGGAGATTCTATAGTTGTATCGACAGGAATTTTGGTACATGTTCATACAATGTCAGAAGCAGTAAAATTCATGATACGTGAAGAATATGAAGATGACCCTGGTATTAATTCTGGAGATATATTCTTAAATAATGATCCCGAATGTGGAAATGTACATACTACTGATGTTCAAACTATAATTCCGATTTTTTGGGATGAAAAATTAATCGGATGGGCTGGTGGAGTTACTCATCAGATTGATGCAGGTGGTATCACAGCCGGGCATGATTTAAATGCAGCAGTACAAAGATTTGATGATGGTATTTATTATACATGTAGAAAAATTGGTTCAAACGATAAAATATCGAAGGATCATTTAATAGGTGCTAAAAGATCAGTTAGAACTCCGATGTATTGGGAACTTGATGAAAAATGTAGGTTAGCAGGTAATTTAATGATTCGAGATGCTGTCTATGATTTTATAGAAAGGGAAGGGATAGATTTTTACAAACAATTTATTCGTGAAGTTATCGAGGAAGGACGAAGAATAATGCTCGAACGAGTTAAAGAACGTTTGATACCTGGGAGATACAGAGCAGCTTCTTTCATTGATTGTCCTAACAAGAAAGAAGCATGGCAGCCAATTGCACGAATAGATAAAATTCAAAACCAACCAATTGAAATTATAGTGAAAGGTGATGGAAAATTATCCCTTTCTTTTGATGGAGCAAGTGGCTCTGGGGATAATCCCTTTAATTGTGGAAAGGGAGCAATGGAAGGCGGACAATGGGTTTTATTAACACAAATTTTAATTTATGGAGATAAAGTTAATGATGGTGCTTATTTTGCTGTAGAAAAAGATTACCCATTAGGAAGCTGGGCAAATCCAGGAGATCCTTATCTATCTTATCAAGTACCATGGGGAAATTTAATACCAGCATACACAGGAATGATGAAAAGCTTATCCTATGGATTGTTCTCTCGGGGGTATAGAGAAGAAGTAGTATCAGGTTATGGTTTTACTGGAGATGGGATTCAAGGGGGAGGTTTTTACAATTCAGGTCCGTTAGAAGGTCAGCGGTGGTCGTTATCTACATTTGAAATCAGTGGTCAAGGATTAGGGGCTAGTGCTATAAGAGATGGATTAAATTGGGGTTATGCAATGTGGAATCCTGAAAGTGACTTAGGGGATGTAGAAACTTGGGAATTATTCCAAGGAGGTGTGCCTTATTTAGCAAGGAGAGTCAAACCTAATATTGCTGGCTCTGGTAAATACCGGGGTGGTGCAAATTATGAAGGTATAGGGTTAGTAGCATATTCAAAAAAAGTAGAATTTTTCGGTGGGAGAGAAGGTTTATGTTTTCATGGAAGTGGTGGAATGCATGGCGGATATCCAAATGCTACTGGATACAGATTATATGCTACAGATACTAATTTGGAGGAAATTTTTAAAAACAAAAAGGAATATCCTCTAGGTGATCCAGATCCTACAAATGGTGAATTTGAGAGATACCTTGAAGGAGATATAATGAGAAAACCTTATTGTTCCATATATCCTGTGCTTCTTAAAAATTATGATATTTTTCATTATGCCTTGAGCGGTGGACCAGGATATGGCGATCCATTAGAGAGAAAAATAGAGAGTGTTCAACAAGATCTCGAGGATGGAATATATACGAGAGATTTTGTATTTAAAGTTTATGGTGTGGTGGCTAAATTAGACGAAGAAAATGATGAATGGATAATAGATAAAGAATCCACTAATGCACGTAAAAAAGAAATCATAAGAGAACGTGAAGAAAAATCAATGACTTTTGAAGAATTCTGGAAATATGAGAAAAAGAAGATCTTAGACGGTAATTTAAATGATGCTGTTAAACTTATGTATTCAGAAAGTCTTAAATTGTCAAGAAAATGGGCGAAAGAATTTCGGGAATTTTGGAATCTTCCTGAAAATTTTAATGTTGAGGTGTAATATATGGTTGAATTTGATAAGAAGACCTTAAAAAGAATGATTGAGGGAAATTTATCTTGGGAAGAGTTAAAACCCATTATAAGTGGGAGAAAAGATCCTACTAGATTTGATAAAATAATAGAAATTTTACAAGAGAAAGTTCCTTGGAGTGAAAAAATTATTTTACCACTTCATGAACACCTTTATATTGTATCAAAGGAAGGACAACGAATTGTAAAATGTGACTGTGGATTTGAATTTGGAGATTATCAAAAAAACTGGAAAACTAAATGCAGAATAAGAGTTAGAGATAAGACTGAAGATATTGAGGAACTCTATCCTAAAGACATGGGTTCTGATCCAGCATGGGAAGAGCTAAGAGAGTATTTCTGCCCTGATTGTTTCACATTGTTAGATACTGAAGCTGTGCCCCCCGGTTATCCAACTGTTTTCAATTTCCTGCCTGATATTGATACATTCTACGAAAAATGGCTAGGAAAGAAAGCACCGGATAAGTAGATTACTTACTTAATGGTATTTTTAGTGTTTTTCTAGGTTTTCTTTTTTCAAGATTTTTCTATTTACGATATACATAAATTCCCAAACCGATTATAAAAAAAGATAGTAATAAATACCAAATCCAAAATGCAAAACTAAGTGTGAACATGGCTGGTTTTTTAAGTTCAAATTTAATCGCAACAAGAATCAAAACTTCAGATAAGATTGATTGGTTAAAACAGAAACTCTTTCATATAAAACAGGGCTATAATCCTCTCTTAAAAATTAATAATAAAAAAGTGAAATTAAAATTTTTCTTTTAAATTATAAAACTTTTAATTATTCTTCTTTCGCTTTCCCTCTTTAATTGCCATTAACATCTCATTAACTCTATTAAAAGGTTCTTCACCATCTTCTCTTAAATGTATAGATATAGCTTCTTCTGGGCAAATGGTGGCACATAGTCCGCATCCAAGACATTTTTCTCTTGACACTACAGCGATATCATCAATTGTAATTGCTCCAACCGGGCATCTATCAACACAAGTGGAACAACTAGTACACATATCTTCATCAATAATAGATTCAAACATCGCATTCATGAATTTATGTTTATCTAATCCCTTTTCAGTAATTCCCTTCATACCTGCGCAACAACATGGGCAACAATTACAAATATTTGAAAGATGTTTAGAATTAGCTCCAGCATGTACTAAACCAGATTTATCAGCTTGTTCAATAATATCAATTGCCTCCTCAGCCGAAATTTGTCGTCCTATTCCATTTTCAATATAGTATTCTGCGGCGACTCCAAAGCTTAGACACGTTTCTATCGGATGATCACATCCCTCTCCATTTAATAATGCTTCTTTGCGGCAGATGCATTCTGTTACCGAAATTATTCTAGCATTTTTTATACTTTCCTTTAATTTATGATAAGGGAAAAGTACAGTATCCATTTCGATTGTTTCTTCGATTGGGACTACTTTAAATCCAGGTACATCACTTGCTCCCATTTCATCTTGATAAGCAATATTATAATACTCTTGATAATATTCAGCAAGTTCCTTATCAATTTTCTTCACAGAGTATTCATATAAACCAATCATAAAAGGAACAGCGCTAAAAAGAGTTTTATTCTCTCGTTTAATTCGGAAAATTAATCCATTTTTAGCCATTATTTCAAGTTTTTCTTTTAAGATTTTTTCATCCATTTTTATTCTTTTTGCTATTGAAACAACACTTTCGGGTACTGTCTTTAAACATATCGCAATTTCCGCTTCTTCTTCTGTAAAAAGTCTTTTTAAAATTTTTAATTCAACTTTAGAAGAAGTCTCTGGATATCCAAGAGGAAATTGATCTAAGAACTCTCTTAATTTCACATAGACATTATCAGACATTAATATCACTAAATAAATAACTATTTAATTTATATAATAGTTAAATTGAATAAATAAATTTTAGAATTAATTTTAAATATCAATTTATCAGTTATGATGATATTAAATTATTAAGTTTTGCTTTAATCCTCAAAAAATAAAAATTTTTTATTCTCATCCTAATCATACTGTTTTCAATATTTCAATTAACCAAATGATCTCTAAATTAAAACCAATTTTCACTTCTTAATTCTGATATGTCTTAATTGATATGATCAGATAATAAATACTATTACACCCAATAATGATTACTATTTTCAATTAAAAATTTTTTAATTCTGCAAAAAATCATAATAAAACAAATATTAAAGATTAATTAATCAACATTAACATTTGAATTATTATTTTTTTAAAAAAATTGAATCATCTTTTTCGAATGGATGATTCTTTTATGATCACATAATTGGTGATATTATACTAGTTGGGGATAACTTTATTTGATTTTATATTTATTAATTCGCTATTAAATCATTGTGAAATCAAGATAAAAAGTCTTTTTACCAACATTAATATTTGAATAATGGTGATACTAACAAAAACACTTCATATTTTCAATATGATCAATCATCAAATGATCAGAGCATATTAACCTTTAATTGAAATAATAATTTTTTGTCGTAATTTTTTTTTCATTTGAATCTTTTTATTCTTCTGATTTGCCGAAACATTTAAATAACTCTTCAGATATAATACTATCTAAGAAACATTAATAATAAATTAAAAAAAAATTAAAAACTTAAATTATAAAAATTTTGGAGGAATAAAAAATGGCAAAAAAGAAACATTCTTTCGCATGGAGTCCAATTCGTAGATTAATGAAACAACAGGGAGCTTCTATTGTTGCTCGAAATGCTGTAGATTTATTAATTGATCATTTAGAAAA
>SDBS01001567.1_pt1 | contig 23228 bp, 15 predicted proteins | sample 2277091 | NCBI WGS metagenome assembly SDBS01 (sample SAMN10404972, study PRJNA504765) | marine sediment metagenome | isolation source: marine sediment core GS10_PC15, 163 cmbsf | place: Arctic Ocean: Southern Knipovich Ridge | collected 2010
TGATGACCTTATGTGGCATCATCTCCTCTTCAATCTGTTCCAAATTCTCTTCTTCGATTTGATCATTGATCTCATCTACAAGTTCAATCGTTTCAATCACATTGACATTCATGTCAACTTCGGCCGATTTTTTGGCATGATGATCATGCAAGCGGCGGTGGTAACGACGTAGTTGAGCCTCAAGGCGGGCGATTGCCTCGTCAATCGAAGCATACATATCCTGTGTTCGACCTGTCACCTTGATCCTGGTATTGTTAATATCGAGAATAAAATCGACCGAATGAACCAGTTTTTGGATATCCATGGTGATAACGGCGTCGAGAATGCGACCGCCAAAACGCTTAGCTTTAGTGAGCTTATCCACAGCATAAGCTTTCATTGGATCGGTAATATCAACATGCCGTCCGATAATATGGATCGGATATTCCTGATTTTCGAATTTCTCTTTGACAAGCACTTTTTTCTTTTTATCCATGGACAACCTCGCAATAAATCTTCAAACTCTGCACCGAAGAGGACTCGAACCTCTAACCACCTGGTTCGAAGCCAGGTACTCTATCCGATTGAGCTATCGGTGCACAAAGAATCTTTAACTCACCTTACGCAAAAAACACCTTGATAGGCTGGCTCCATCAGGCAATCTACTGCGCATAGCTCCTCACCCAACTCACGTGGAGTTGGCCTTCGTCGCGATGCTTGTATCTCACCTGCTTCGCTCAGCCTCTCTATGGCGTTTTTTGTGTAAGGTGAGTTTTTAAGAGTACCAAGATGACCTATTTTGAGAAAGGAGGAAATAGCATATGATCAAGTCATGGCAACACAACAATATCAAGTAGAAGGGATTGTTTTACATGCTGTTCCCTTCAAAGAATACGACAAAATCTTAACCCTTTTCACTCCCACCACGGGCCTACTCAAGCTCTTTTTCAAAAGCAGCAGACGCTTTTCCTTTGTGCAAAACGCCCTCACCACTCCCCTGACCGTCGGCGAGTATCTCTACAGCCAAGGACGCAAAGATCTCCACCGCTTTCGTGACGGCACCATCCTCCACCAGAACCTCGCCCTTCGCAACAACCTAGAAACCCTTCAGACTGCCGAAAAACTAGCTCACGCAATTTACCAATCGCAGTGGCCCGGCAAAGCCGCACCTCAGCTCTACCTCCTCCTTCGCACCTTCCTCGAGAAAATACCCGAGTCGCCCCATCCCGACACACTCCATACAGCTTTTCTCCTCAAAATTCTCAAACATGAGGGGATTCTCCAGCACTCCCCATCGCAGGAAGAGGCCTACCGCTATGGAGGGGAGTGTTTCTCCTCCAATGCAGCACCCGCTGGCGCCCATCTATTCACCCGAGAAGAGGAACGTGAGTTCACTTTCCTTACGCACAGCCGATCTTTCCAAGAACTCTCCTCTTACGAACTTTCCGAAGAATTGAAAACCAAGATAGAGACCCTCTTCGATCAAGCCCTCTCGAGTTGATTCTTAAAAAGAGCTTTGCAATTGCTTAATTTTTACTTAACAAAAATTTTAGTCGTCGGGCAATATAGAAGCATAAACTTTGACAATGAGAGGCAATCATGCGCATATTCACCAAAAACTTTCTGCCCACCATTATACCATCCTTTTGTAGAGCGAATTTCTCCCTACTCCTTCTAGTATCGCTGGGATTTTCTTCCGTGCACTCTTTTGCAGAAGAAGACCAGCTGGACTATTACGCTGGCAAGAAAAAAGTCACCCATAACACCCGAGAGAACTATCCAATTACATACGCCCCTACACCTACTGTTTCCAATGTCAATTTAATCACCGGCGACTACATAGAAGATGAGGTCGATCTTGTTGTAGCAGGTGTCACGCCCATCTCCCTCCGACGTTTTTACAACCACCTGGCCCCGCATGAAAATCATTATGGCGGATGGAGATACAATCCAGAGAGTTACCTCGCCGCCAATTTCGAATTGGAGGATCAGCCAAAATTTGTCGCCGTAGGCGATAGAAATGGACAAATCTTTCTCTGTGATCCAGAAGGTCCTGATCACTATTTTATCTCCCCTGAAAAAGTAACCAATGGCTATACCACACCAGACTCCATCGGTGCAGAGCACCATCTTTCCAACACCGACATCTCCTATCAAAAGGTACATGACATCAAAAATAAAGCCCGTTATAGCTGGAAAGGGACGATTACCGATGGAAGCGGAACCGTTCGCACCTTTAATTCCCCCATGCATGAGTGGAACTCCTTCATTAAAGCCTCCTCACGATCAAAAACCTATTTTGGCCCCAATCAATGGACCCCCTATCTCATACCCATCACCGAAGAGAAACTACCTAATGGCAATATCCTCTGCTATACCTATACTAACCTTACGCACAACAGACTCTATCCTCAGTACCTTATCTTAGCATCTATCACTGCCTACAACTCGACAAAAACCAAAATGCTCGGCTCCTTAGCTTTCGATTATCAGCGAGGCAGTGAAAATATCTCAGGTATCCAAGTCATTGGAAGTGACAGAAGAAGAGTTTCTATCACCCACTCCATCGAAGATGTTGCTCGTCTCCACTCCGTCAAAGCTCCCGGAAGAGGAGAGATAGTCTATAACTACGAAGAATATCTCTCTAATATCTCAAAACAAGAAGGGCAAGAACGGATCGAATACGATCCCGTCACCCATAAAATCGCCGCTATTTATGACACATCAGGTGATGGAAGCGAGCTAAGACTCGTTAACCGATTTGAGTACAATACAGATGTTGAAAAATTCACCAAAGTCATCGACGGAAAAGGCAATGCTACCCTTTATCATTTTGATGATCAAAATCATGTCTCTGCGATAGAAAAATATCTCGCAGAGGAAACATCGCCCTACCTCACCGAAAGCTATATCTGGGACGAGAATAACGACATGACCTTGAAAAGTGTCGTAGATGCAGATGGATCTATCGTCAGTCAATTCGAATATGCCCACGATGAAAACCATAATATTATCGAAGAGAAATATAGCGATATCCTCGATAACTATACCATAAAACGCAGTTACTCCAATGACGGCATGAACCTCCTCCTCACAGAACATGACGGGATCAAGAAAGTCGTTTATAGCTACGTTCCTGGCACCAATCTCATCGCCTCCGAGCTCATCTTCGACGAAGAAGAGATGATCCACACCAGAACCTTCAACACCTACGATGACTGCGCTGTATGCATCAAAACGATCGTTGATGATGGCAAAACCGAAGCTGCTGAAGATATCAATGATCTCACCTATCGCACCATCACCTATACCCATCCCAAGCAGTCCACCCCCTGCTTCGGACTACCAGAAATTGTAGAAGAGAAGAGTCTCGATCAATCAGGTGTTGAAATCCTCCTTCACAGAGTGAAATACATTTATCATCCGTCAGGCAAAATCCTTAGTGAAGAGCACTTTGATGCCAGCAATAACTATGCCTATTCGCTCTCCAAGGAGTACGACGCAGAAGAAAGAGTCATCACAGAAGTCGACGCCATGGGCAGCAAAACAATCCGGCATTTCGATAATGCCGGCAATCTCGCGGCCCTCATAGGTCCCAGGCCCGATATGTTTAAGCGATGGTTTTATGACCACGCCCATCGTCCCATCCAAGAAATCGAACGTCAAAGTGCTGGCCCCCCTCTCTCCACAACAATGAGTTATGATGAGTCAGGTCAACTCATCCAAATGATGGATGAATGTTCTAATGTCACTCTCTACTCCTACGATAGCTTGGGAAGATTGGTCTCCACCACCTATCCAGATGGGGCATGTGAGGAACTAGCATACGACTATGCTGGAAACATCATTCGGTTGACAAATGCCAATCATGGCACCACATACAAAAGCTATAACTACCGCCATCAACCCACCAAAATCATCTACCCAGACGGTAGTAAAGAAAGCTACCTCTACAACTCTCAAGGAAAGATACGCTATCACATCAGCCGTGATGGAAGTAAAACCGCGTACACCTATGATATCTGCGGCAACTGCACGCAGACTAAAATCTTAGCTAGCAACGGCTTACTCATGAAAAAAACCACCTCGGTCTACTCCCCTTTTTGTGAGCTTAGCTCCACCGATCAAGCCGGAGTAACCACCGAATACAGCTATGATTTTGCAGGGAAAAAGATCGGTGAAACCAGAGGAGAGAGCACCATCTCCTATGAGTACGATGGACTCGGAAGAGTCGCCTCCACTCAAAAAGGCGACACCCTCTATCTCCAGAAGTATGACCCACTAGATCGGATTGTCGAAACCTCTACACAAGACCTTGAGGGAAACACCCTCACGAGCAGTTCCTATGGCTATGATGCGGCCGGTAATTGCACCCATGTCACTTCCGGTATCACCACCACCACAACCCAATACAATACCCGAGGTGAGCCACTCCAGATCAAACAATCTGAAGATCATGTCACCACCATTACATATGGTTACGAACCAACAGGCCAGACCGAGCTTACCACAGATCCTTTGGGTGTTAGGACCCTCCAAACCTACGATGCACGAGGCCACGAACTTGCGAAAACCATTTTCAATGCCGAAGGCAAAATCTTGCATAAAGAAACCAAAAGTTACGATCTATGCGGCAACCTTACCCAGTTGATATGCGATGTACACGAAGGAACAACCTTTCTGTACCCGATCCATTACAATTGGGAGTATGATACTTCTAACCGCATGACACAGTCCACTGTTGAAGGCCAATTCAAGGTCTCATATGCCTACAACAAAAAAGGACGCATCAAAACCATCACCAAACCCGATGGCACCTATCTTCACCACATCTATGATGATTTAGGTCGTCTTATCAGATTCTATTCTAATACCAAGGACATCGACTATAGCTATAATTATGATCACAATGACCAGATCACCTATGTCCAAGATAGAAGCAAAAACATGACTACGACCCGCACCTACGATATCCATGGCAACCTCACACAAGAGACCCTTGGGAACAACTTTACCCTGACCAACACCTATGATCCCTTCGGCAAAAGAGTCACACTCACTCTTCCCGACCAGTCGGATCTCTCCTATACTTACCGAGGAGACCTCCTCCATCAAATCACCCGAAAAGAGAATACCTACACCTATGATCAGCGTGATGAGTCTGGAAATCCCACCACCATCATCCTTCCAGGAGAATTAGGCTCCATCAACATCGCGAGGACCCCTCTTGGACAGTGGGAGAAATATACCACCCCCTGCTTCAGCCAATTTTACCCCCCCGATGCCTATGATGCAGCTGGTAGGCTAGTCCATTATAGCTATTCCGATCCCCTTGGAGATGTCGAGATGACCTATTCCTACGATGAGTTAGGCCATCTTGTCTCCGAAAACGATTACATCTACACCTACGACTCCGTCTCTAACCGTCTCAGCAAAGACGACGAGAGCTACACCATCAGCCCACTCTCACAGATCACAGATTTTACCTATGATCTCAATGGCAACCTCCTCTCCGATGGAAAGAAAACATACCAATACGACTCCTTGGATCGTCTTGTCACCGCTTCTCACGGAAAAACCCGAGTTCAATTCACCTATGATCCCTTCAACCGATACCTTTCCAAACAAGTCTTTGAAAACAAGGTACTCACTGACTACGACTACTACCTCTGGGATAAAGACCAAGAAATTGGCTCGACCGTACGGGCGAGACGCATCGTTGAGCTCCGCATTTTGGGAGACAGCATCGACTCCAACCTCACCTCCATTGCTCATGAATTTAAAGGGACTACCTACATTCCCATTCATGATCATACCGGAAGTGTCGTCACACTCATCGATCTAGATACCACAGAGTCTGCCGAGACCTTGCGCTACACAGCCTTTGGTGAGGAGCTCCTACACTCCACGCCCACCCCATGGCGTTTTGCTAGTCAGCGGTATTTTGCAGAGGTAGACCTCTTTAACTTTGGCAGCGAGTGCTACAGTCCCAGCCTAGGCCGCACCTTCACACGCAACGACGAAGCGACCCCATTCATCCTACGATAGGTGGATATAATTGGCCTTGAAAAGCCCTTAAGGTCTGTTTTCTTATGAAATATATATTAATCTTGGTCAGCTTGTGTCTAACACTTACTGCGAAAGCGGATATCAAGAATATCCCCCAGCAAGATCTTAAAAGGGTGAAGTATTTATTCGAGCGCTTGATCAAAGGACATGATTATTCTTACACAATTTTTGGCTCAAAGCCAATGTCCTTGGCTGACCTAAGTATCAAGCCTACTCCTACTCGATCTCCTAACAAATGGATTAATTCCAAACTTTTTATTTCCAAAAGAATTACCTGTTTAAATGCATGGTATAGATATAGAGATGAATTTGATTCCAAAGACTTTATCTTTCTAGCCGACGAAAGCGATTGGATTAAGGATTGCCTCGTTCTTTTCCTTATCAACAAAAAAAACATGCTTCGAGCCTTACACGAGCATGAGTCCATATTTAAAGAAATACTTGGAGACTCTTTTACTCCTGAGTCGTTTTTAGCAAAAATCGAGAAAAGGGAAATATCTCTTGCAAAAGCCATAAACAATAGTCAGACATTGATGGGTCTTATGCTCGGCTATGGAGTCAGAAATGCTACTCTTTTTCAGGAGAGATTTGACCTCATGAGAACTGCTTGGAAAAGAGAAAAGGAGAATCTCCCCGAAGATGAAATACTCACTAAAAAATTGGCAGACATAGAATCGCAATGCGGATGTTTTAGCGAGCTGGATGCAGATGCGATCATTCACCCACTTTATTTTTTGGCAGACGTTTCTCATCCGGAGAGTGTGGCCCTCAAAAAGCAATACGAAAAAGAGCGTCAAGAGATAATCGAGCTCAGGAAAAAACCTAATTTTATGGATCTCGTTCTAGAACGTTTAGAGGCCTCAGACTAGCGCACGACTAACCTGAAACCACATCCTACGCCCGTGGAGAAGTCAGACTTGCTGAGCCTCTGCGTCCAGAAGCCCTTCACTCTCGATATCCAGATGATCCGAAATATACCCTTCCAGATTGTCAATCGTAATAGATGTATCATCGACCAAATCATTGAAAAGCTTGGCAGGTAACACCTTCAATAACTTCGCATATTCAAGCAAAGGACTCTTCTCAAGCACTCGCTTAAAATCTCGCAACTGACGATCCATCTTCACAATTTGCTGCTCCTCTTCCGATCCCTTTCTAACCACATACCCCTCGACGATCTGATTAGTAATATCCAACAACGCCGTCGACACAAGCAACGCACAAGCCAAGGAGACCGATATTTGGGTCGCATACTTCAAGCCCCCGCTAAAATCCTCCCTCGCAATCTCAACAGTCGGACCATACGAGAGAGATACCGTCGCCAAACTCAGAGCTTTAAGCACAAAAGTCATCTTAAGAGCAAACTGCTCACTCAACGACGGTTGATAGCGACACAAAATAATCTCTTTGAATTTGTTATAGACACTTACAGCCGTCTGCGGAACCGACAACCCCACCAAATAGCTATTAGTAGCCACTACAAGCCCCGCAGCTGCAAGATCCCCATAGATATTTTCCCAGCCCACTGCAGTCGCTTTAAATCCCAAATAGCCCAGAAAAAGCATGTGAGAACCCGCCAAAGCCAACCCTCCAGAAAAGATACCCTTCTCCGCAACCTTTGAGCAAAGCGACAGCTTCTTATCCTCATCACCCCTTTTCTCAAGAAGACCTTCCAGGTATTTCATCGGCCCCGCTTCGCACTCCTTGATCGCCTCCAAAGCCCCAACATAATTCATGCGATGCTCTCTATCCGCTTTCAGAAACTCCCTGTTATCATCCAGCAGTTCAAGGATCCCCTTTCTTGTTTGTATCAGCTCCTTCTCAAACTTCGTATCCCGTTGAAGATCGACCAATTTATTTATGCTCAGATAGGTAGAGTAGAGAGGAAACCAAAGATCCGAAGCAAAGACAGACGCCGCCATAAACCCCTTGAGCCCATCCGGATTACTTTCACCCGCAATATAAGCCAGCGGAACTAACGAAATCCCCGACACACCCGCCGATGCCACTAATATAGCCACCTTGATCAACTGGCCCTTTTTGCTTCTCTGAGCTCCGTTCTGCAAACTTATCGGATCCACCCAGTCATTAATGATATTGAAAAGCGACCACAATCCCAGCCCCCCAAAAGAGAGAGCATTGCCCAAAGCAAGGGCAATCCCATACGGCAAATTATCCCCACCCAACTCGAGGTTGATGGCAATAAACGCACTATTTCCCGCAACAATCGCCCCCGCTCCAAGCCCCTTCAAAACCTGCCTCGAAACAGCACGCACCCGTGACTCCTCCCGAGGCAGCTCATTTATCATCTGACCCTGCACATAGTCCAAAATCCGGCTTCTTTGATAGAACACCTCATCCACATTCTTAGAAAAACGACTCAAGTATAATGACATTATTAACTCCTAAACAAAACCTTTCGCAGTAAAATTATAAATTATCCCAAAGCTTTTATAAAGAACAAACCGCATATTAAGACATATTAATATTCCCCACAGAGAGCAGCCCAAAGAACCCATGACAAATTAATTTTATGATGATACCTATATAATCTTAACAAATTGGCTCCCAGATGGCACAAAACCCTAATTACGTCCTTCTACAAAAAAAGCAGTCCGCCCTGCCCCTCACCGCCATCCAGGTGGCAGGCGCCACCAGCCTCCCCGTCCTCAACTCCAGCATACAGCTCGCCCACGACTTTGGTTTTTTCAAAGCATTCTGGATACTCCTAGCCGGTTCTATCCTCGTCTGGCTAGTCGCCCTGACCATCATCACCATGACCGCCAACACCACCAAAAGCACCCTCGACAACACCAAAGACTACCTCGGACGCTTAGGAGCTTATATCGTTGCCCTTACCCTCATCACTTCGACCATAGGCTGGTTTGTGCTCCAGACCAATGTCGCCACAAAAATCATCCTAACCCTCGTCCCCATTGTCAACAGTACCCACATCAACAGCTTCCTACAAATCGGTGTCGGTTTAGGCATCCTCAGTACCATCTCCTGCATGGAAGGCATGCGAGGACTACGCTGGGTCGCACTCATCTCCTTTCCCATCCTCCTCACCGCCTTCGGACTCTTTTTATTCTTCATACCCACCACAGCAACACCCATCTCGATGCTCTCCCCTTCATCTACCGGACTTTTGGCCTTTGCATTTGGTACCAGCTTAAGCATCTCCGTCGACTACCCCACCTTTTTTCGTCACAGCGTCTCAAAACGCCAGTCGCTCATCGCCGTTTCCGCCATCCAGCTCATCACCTTTCTCATGGGTGTAGGCGGCCTCTACCTCGGCGACTACATCGAGTTAACCAGTCACATCCAAGGATGGCATGTTATCTTCACCGGCCAACTCTTCATGCAAATCCTCTTCCTCATCCTCGTCGTCCTCTCCTGCCTCTGCGTCAACATGGTCAACGTCTATTCCGCGTCCATAGGTTGGGAGATGGTCGTCCCCATCTTTGCAGGCCGGAAAGAGTACACCATCCTAGGTCTCGGCCTCACCTCAGCCTTCGTACTTACTACCAACATCATCCCCATGCACTTTCTCATGAAGATCACAGAGGTAATACTCAGCAACCTCTGCCTCGTCCTAGTCTTTGCTTATTTTGGAAAAAAACTACTCAACCGCCCAGTCGTCCCCCGTCTAGACCAGGCCCTCTACCTTATCGGCTGGATCCTCGGGAGCGCCATAGCACTAACTGCCGCCTTACAAACCGAAGTCAATACAAGGCTGTTTTTATTGGGTTATCTCTTGAGCGTGCTGTCAGTCGTCCTGACCTTCTCAGCCAGAAGGCTGTTTACTCGCCCTTTCTCGCAACGTCCTGGATAAAGAACCGCTGACAGATCATCAGCTTTGATACGCATCCTTGGAAATCACTTCCTCGAGCATCGCACAATAGAAGTGATTAATCACAAAGAAGCTTGGATTTTCCATACAAAACCCTTTCTCTTTGGCCATCTTTGCAAATGCCTCACGTCGTGGATCATCAGGCAGAGTTTGATCTACCGTTCTCGGATATTGCGGATGGAGGGCAGCAAACGCCAAAAGCATTTCACTGAGAGAAGATGATTTGAATCTATTCAAATACTGCTCTTTACATGTGAGCTGCTCATCAATAGCGTAACCGGAAATAATTATCGCCGGTCCTTCTTGAGGAAGATCAATAGGCTGAAAGTCCGTACCTGATTCATTCGGCCCAAACAACATCTGTACTTTGCTTACTGGAGTTTGGTTAGAAGAGCCCAAATGAACCTCGACGAGCAATCTTTGATTTGTTTTCCGTACCGTAGAGATCAAAACATCAAACGCATAGAAACATGCAACACAATTTCTATTGTAACTATCCGTACGCATATACGTTTCATTTAGTAGCATATTTTGTGTCATCTCACCGGAGAGGACTGACATCGCTTTAATAAATCGAACTGAAATATGAGAAAGATCGGATTGCGTAAGCTTTATGAGATCATCGAGTCCATTGTATTTTCTTTTGCCACTCTTCCGTGGAGGCAGACACGACCTTTGAATATGCAAGTCGTCTGTTAGAAAACTATATAATAATTTCGTATCTGATTTTTCCTTATAGTCGAATAAACAGGCCTTATCAGGTAGAGTTTTGATGAATTTGCTTAAAAAGCAAGACTCCACTAAAAACTTAAGATCACCACTCATGACAAGATCTTCCTCACATACGTCCAGGAGTGTTTGCTTGGGGGCTTTCACATTATTCTTTTCTACTTTGAATGTGAGCCTTAAAAATAATTGTTCAGAAAGCTCTCTTACTTTTGACACTTCCTCTTTAAGCATTTCTGCATGAGCCATAATAACTAAACACTTTATGGCTCTCAAATGACAAGCTGTCTCACCCACTAGGGGATCGAAATTAGAAGCAATCTTCTTTTCAGAGAATTGCTGCAGAGCAAAAGAGGTCATTTTAGTCAGCACAATGGCCTTTTTCATCTGCACCATTAATTGATTGCGCTCAGGAGGAATCGACTCATGAGCTCCTCTTACCAAATTAAATAGTGATGAAACAGCCATCGCCATCCTCAGATATCATTATTTCTCTGCTCACAACCTACACCTTGTTACTGACAAATTAAAAACGGTTAAAAACACTAAGATAAATGACTCGATATATGACGATGATTAATAGGCTGAAGTTGGGAGGGAGAAGTGATTGAAAAAATGAATAGTCTTGAGGAGAGGTGAATTCTCATTATAATTGTAACTTTCCACGGTTTTTATCTCTGCATTCCCTCCCATATTCTGTTCTAACTAAATAATTTATAACTTGTCTAATAATTTTACCAGAATAGATTCTTCAGACGCAACTAGTAAAATTATTTTTTAACTCTCTAACTCGGAGAACCGGGAATTAAATTATTTTTTACTAGCTAACTTATGTGTGGGAGAGACGCAATTCATGAATGACCAGATGGTTTCTTCGACAAAGATAAAGAGTAGAAAGGCTAGCCCACTCGCTCCTATCCCTGAGAAGAACACAATACTGGATTGAAGAGAGGTCCAGCTCTGCATATAGACAACTGTGATGCAACCGATCAGCCAGCAGAGACCACTAATGAGTTTCTCAAAGCCTCTCTCCCGATGGTTGACAATACGCCTCACTAAATAGGCCATGAGGATGGTAATTCCAAGGCAGGCGATAAACCCATCTAAAACGTTCTCAATAAAGTATAAGGGGTCTCTTGCCTGAAAAAAGGTAAAGGCTATGGTGCCGACCATCCCCACAATGGCAAATTCCTTAGCGCCACCGATACGTGGAAGCATCGCTGCCCAAGCTGCAGAAACAAAATAAATGTTTACCAAATTAATGCAGACTAGGGACATAAGAATAAACAGAATGGTGATAATTAGGTTGGTAAAATCAAAGCTGAGATAAGCAAAGATAAGATCCATCTTTGGCAAGCCGCTTCCGAGCAAAATACCTGCACCTTCTATACAGATAATAAAAATGGTAAGCAGAGTCAGTGCAAAAAATGCATGGGCTCTAGATCGACTATGTCTAAAAAAGGTTGGTAAATTCACAACACCTGGTAAAGGAGTAGCAATGACCACAGCTATTGCATGAATAGAAATCCCCCAGGTTCCTTTAAATACTGGAAATTGACTTTTCATGAAAAGTGCATAGAGCAAAAAAGCCATTAGAAATGGAAAAGCCACCACAGCAGTCCATCTAATCAAGCGGATTCCACCCAGCGAAAGAAGCGCCACAAACAGACCGAGTGCAGTTCCAACACGTATATCAAAACCATTTTGCACCGATACTTGCTGTTGAAGCGCACCACTCATTGCGGACATTGTTCCTCTAAGTTGAAGAGAGTACCAAAATAAGAACGCAAGTAATAAAACCAATCCTCCTAATATGCTTCCTGGTTTGCCGATATAGTCGATTAGATTTTGAATTGCATTTTTTCGCTCGGAAAAGGCCATGGCGACTGTTGCAAGACCAATAATCCATAGAATAAGATTGCCGATACAAATAGAATTAAACGTCGTTCCTGCACCATAGGTGTCCGACAAACTTCCCATAATAGTGAGAGCGGGAACACCAAACGAAGCGCCTTGAATAACAGCGAGATGCCAAAAGTTTTGATGTCTATCTACTAGATGTGGGTTGGGATCAATCGCTTCTAAATGCTTCTTCATGCTGACCCGGTTGTACAAGACCCAACCTTACTTTTTCAATCCCTATTTCTCACCCCATTCCTCAGTACCTGAACAATCTATCCTTTCAGAAAAAGGCTTCTTGAGCCATGGTTTTGTGCTGATTGCTGATGATAATAGCTTTTGTTCAGCAGCGAATATTGTTCCTTTTCCTATTGAAGTGCTCGGCAAAGAAGGTCGCAAAATATCAATGGAAAGAATGGATACGCTCCCTGCATCCTACTGGGTTTATTTTCAGAATTTTAAACCCAATGAAATTGTTTACTTTCAATCGATTACAAGTGGGGAGATTCATAGAGATGTTCTTCAAATAAACGAAAATGGAGAGATGCACATGCAATATGTACCCGTTGTGAAGGACAAAAAATTTGGAGAGTCCACCTTTCAGATTGTGATACCTGAAACTGACGAAACCATGGAGTTATCTGAGATCTGGCGTTGGCCATATGACGAGGGACCATTTGAAAAGCAAATCAACAACTAATTAGCAAACCCTCTCAAGCTAGCTGAATGTTCTCGAGCTATAAGGCTCTTTTTTTCTGATTTTGGACTATCTTGAGGGCCTCTTCGTAGGACTCCTCATGGAGGTCATAAAACTTCTCTTTTTCAGAGTCATAGGCAGCAAAATAAAGCTTGTGATCTTTTACTATACCCATCTGTGCGACTTGGCCATCAGAGAGTATTTTCCCTTGGGAGTCATCAAAACCAATCCGCAATTTAATGTTTTCCTCTTCGAAAGGGTAATTGTGTAAATAGGGGCGAATCTCTTCGTCACTATTAATCCGGCACAAAAACTCTTCCATCATTTCAACATAATATATCCGAGCTTGATCTACACTCAGTGCTATGAAAGAGGTGAAACCGAGAGAGACCTCTTGGATATCATCCATCATGGCTCCGCCATAACGACAAAGCATTAATCCTCGTGGTTGAGCAAATTCTATAGCATATCTATCCGCAAGCCGCTCTGCCATTTTACAATAGTCAGCTTTTCGGTGACCGAAAGAGGTCAACAACAATAGCGATAAAGCTAAACAAATCGTTCTACTCATCAAGATATTTTTTCTGATACTCATATCCATCCCTTGTAATCTCCTTCATTGTCTCCGCGTCAAAACTCCCACACCCCTCAGAATAACTACCAAATGAAGTTGATAGACAATCTTGATAAGCACAAGATGTAAATAAAAGCGGCACAACAAACATAGAAATACATATGCCTGCTGCACTTCGTTTTCTTAAATTCATTGTCTTTCCTTTCGTTTCTTATTTAATCTCAATTTTCTAGCTACTGTTAAATGGTTTACTTTCCCATCACTATTTTGCGGGCTTCAGCATATGGTTCTCTATGAAGAGAATAAAATTCATCTGTTTCAACATCATGGCCTCGATAAACTAGATCTTGATTTCTACCAATGTACATCAGAGCCATATGACCATCGCTTGTGATCTTCCTCTCTGAGTCTTCGAAAGCAATACTTAATTTGATGTTGGCAACTTCAAAAGGAAAATTATGCAAGTGCGGGCGAATCTTTTCGTGGGCATTGATCCGCTGCAGAAATTCTTCCATCATTTCCACATATAATATTCGAGCCTCCTCTACATTGAGTGCTTCAAAAGACAAAAAACTGAAATCAATGATTTGTATATCATCCATCATTGCTCCGCCATAACCTGTAAGAGATAATCTCCGAGGTTTGGCATATTCCTTGACATAATTATCAACAATGCGATCGGTTATTTTGCAATAATGCGGTTCTCGATATCCAAAAGCAGTCAATAAAAACATTATAGCGCCCAGAAAAATAGTTTTACTAATTGAAATGCAAATCTTGAAATTCATCACCTCTCCTTTTGACTTCCTTTGCATATGTAGCTTCTAAAAAACCATGTTCCCTAAACGGATTGTGGGATGATGGTGAAAGAAAATTCATATTGTACTGCTTGCTACTCATAAGCCCCATAACATATGCCAAAGGATTGGTCATAGTGACAACGTCCATCTTACTAAGGTTATTTTTAGCGTATCCAAAGTAATTATTTGGAATTAAAGTGGCAGACCCATATGAATATACACTTATATGCTTCCTCTGATCTTGGGTTAATAGTCTCCCGGTATTCATGATTTGGATGCCTCCACGGCTGTGCACACTGCTTGTAAAGCGATGATTGGGGTCTTCACGTAAGTGGGATTTATAATAGTTAGCACACATTCTATTGTAGGCGTTGGGAATGCCCAATTTGGAAAGCCCGCATCCAATGAGATCCATAACCAAACCATTTGTTCCCTGATATAATACATCAATCTGAATATTCCCGTGAGTTTGTGACTCATACTTTCCCTGTTTGATGGCCTCGTCCCTGTTGGTGTACATTCCATTGCTATGAGTAATAGATTCACCAGGTACAACTTTACCTGGAATAGTAATAATTTCATTATTGTTAGAGCGGTAGCGGCTGGGGTCACGAAATCCTCCTCCTGCTCCCCATCGGCCCACAGATTCTATAACATTGCGAACATAGGGGATAGGGAGTAGATTCGCGCCGGTCCATTCCAGACCTCTAAAAGCCATGCGAGAAAGAGCTCCGAAACCTTGCCTAATTCCCCAGAGTCCGTAGGGGTCGATTTTTGCCAGCGGGCAGTTGTGGAGGTAGGCGTAGAGGTTGGGACCGTCTTCAAAGCCCTGAGGATCGGGAGTGATCCAGCGGCCAAGGTGGGGGCTATAGTACCGGCGACCAAAGTAAATAAAGCCTGTAGAAGAATCTACCCGTTTACTTGAAAAACGCCAGGGTGACAGGATGTGCTCTGTCTGTTCCTCACCAAAAGCGGTATATCTATAAGTTGAAGTCACTTTTCCACTGTCAATGTTTATGAGAGAAACTACACTCCCGCGATGGTCGTGGATAGGGACATAGGTAGCGCCGTAGAGCTCAAGCAATGTGGCAGCGCCGATCTCGGCACCCAATCCCTCACCTAGCACGCGTAGTTCTGAGATCCGCGAGCCAAATTTCGAGAAAGAAGCACCTATCTCATTGTCTCCATCCCAAAGAAAACGGGTCACTTCGGGGAGATAAGAGTCATCGTACAATTTTTTGGTTATTCGTCTATGAAAGGGGTCGTAGGTGAAGTGAATGGTGAGGTAAACCCATTTGACCAGGATAAGTCGATCTAAGGAGTCGTACCCATAGATATAGTGACCATCGTTGATGAGATTGCCATTGGAGTCGTAGATATAGTCTCGCTCTCCATCATTTGTGATTTGATTGAGGTCGTTGACCGTGCATGTGTGCTCATCCTTGCGAAGACGATTGTTAAGTGAATCATGGTCATAGGAATGGTCGTTTTCTGAAATAAGCTGATGGAGATCGTCATATGTATAGGTGTTGGTTTGGTTGCCCAAATTATCTGAGCAGCTGTGGCTGCAGAGATTACCGACACTATCATAGGCATCGGATGGGAAGTGAGATTGGTAACTAGGACTGCTCATCTCTTTCCATCGAGAGAGGGGATCTCTCTGGATGGTGATGGTTCCTATGTTATTCGGCAGGTCAATACTCGTGGGAGAACCTTCGAGATCTCTCTCTGAATAGGTATAGCAATGGCCCTTGCGTAGGACTTGGTAGAGATTACCGGCTTTATAAGTATAGTTTATGGCTGATTTGTCGGGGAGTGTGAGTTGGGTCCGTCTGCCTTGAGCGTCATAGTTATTTGTCAGTGTTAAGCCGTTGGCAAGCCTCTCTGAAGTGAGGTTGCCATAACCATCATATGTGCGAGTAGTGGTGGTATGAGAAACAAAATCGTAGACGGAGAGAAGTTGATCATTGTTGTCATAGATGTAATAGTAATCAATATCATCTGAATAAAAACGGATAAGTCGTCCAAGATCGTCATATTCGTGGTGGATTTGGACTTTGTTTGGTTTGGTGATGGTCTGAAGGCGGCCTCTCTCATCATAAGCATATGAGGTCTCTTTTTGATCGGATTCTACCACCTTCTCAATGCGATTCATGGGGCCATAAGTCCATCGAGTGACTATGGAATGAGAGGGAGTTGTACCCTGATAGATATGAGATTCTGACTTAACTTGGTTCCCATTATCATCATACCATTTTTCCTCACGATGCAATTCCTGCTGATTTGCATTGGATATTCTATTTTCAACATCCCGCCCTCGAGAATTCAGCTTTCCGGTGGTACTTATTCCTTTTGGATCGGTAGTGGTGATTATCGGTGGAAAGCAAGTATAGTCATACTGTGTTGTTGTCACATGACCCATCGGATCTATGATCTGGAGAACAGCACCATTGGTATCAAAGATGGTTTCTGTGGTCCCTTTTGAGGTGATCACATGCGTACGGTTGCCTGCAGAGTCGTATTTATGCTTTACTTGAGTGGTGATAGTACCATCTAAAGTCTCTGTGCGTTTTTCGATAACCCTTCCGAGTTCGTCATGCTCTGCGATAGAATAAGTGTCGCCTTGTAGTATCTTTTCCACTCTGCCGAGAGCGTCGTATTCAAAACTGACCTCTCTATCTAAGACTTTTTCACCGATCTTTCGCCCTGCAAAGTCGTAAATAATACAGGTTGTGACGCCTTCGCCATTGGTTTCAGAGAGTTTGGCAAAGGGTGAGTAAGTGGCTGAGGTGGTTTTGAGGAGTTGGCCATCGCTGGAGTAGATTTCTATTTTTATTAGGTTGTCGTAGATATCGTAAGTGTGTTGAGTAATAGCTCCATTTTTATCGGTGTGTGCAGAGAGTGTGCCATTGGGATTATAAACACTCTGCTCTTCTGAACCGTCTGAATAGAGGATTATGGTGGGTTTACCTTGATAGTTGTACTCGGTGCAGGTCTTATTGCCATTAGGGTCTATCTCTTTGATCACATTGCCAAGGATGTCATATTCCTTGCGCTCTTTAGCACCATCGGGATGTGTGATCATAGTGACTCTGCCGAGCGTATCGTAGAGATATTGAGTGGCATTGCCACAAATGTCTGTTTGGGCTGTTACTCTGCCGAGTTTATCGTAATTTTTGCTGGTGACAAGGTCCTTACCATTACTAAGCCTCTCCTTTTCGGCGATAGGACGATTTGCAAGGTCATAGACCCACTCTTTATGCATATCAGCTCGAGGACCTGTAAGGGCAACAAGGTTATTGTTAGCGTCATAGGTACAGGTTGCGCGGTTTCCTAAAGCATCTGTTTTTGCGATAAGTCGCTCTTGTGCATCATACTCATTTATGATGGTAAAACGGGATACGTTATTAGCATCATAGTGCTCTTCAGTTGCGATTTGCCCTGACGGATGATACGAATAGGCAACTTTGCTGAGGAGAATTTCCTGACCGGTTTCATCAATCGTTTTTTCTTCGACAATCTCGGGGAAGCCGAAGCAGGGATGAGACTGTTTTGGATGAATAAGTGTGATATTACGAGTGGTAATACCAGATAGATCATCCGAACTGTCAGAAGTTCCATCGTCTGCGACCTTTCTGACGCAGATAGCACAGTCATCGTAGGTAAAAAAAGCCCGTTTCTTGATGAGATCTCCATCGTAAATCAACTCTGAGGCAAGAAGATTGGTACCTGGGAGATAGTTAAAGCGAGTCGTTTTACCTAATCCATCGCTTTCAGAGAGTTTGAGGTTGAAACCATCATCTGAAAAGGTGCGATAGAGGGTATAGCTCTCTTGCTCATTACCCATCTTCTCTTCCACTACATTTCCACGATCGTCATAAGTATAAGTGGTCTGACGAACTAACTTGCCTTCGCTATCAAGAATGGATTGACTTTGGAGCCAGCCTCTTTGATCCCACGCACTTACTTGTTTATAGTAAAGCTCTCCATCTAGAAATTTCTCAGTCGCTGTTATTCTCTGTTTGTCATCGAAATGATAAAGCGTTTTACCTCCTTCCCCATCGATCACCTCGGTTGAATTGGAATGATAGGTATAGTGAGCAATTGTCACCATCTCACCATTTGGACCACAGGGGGCGTTTTGGGTGGAGACCTTGCCAGAACTGGGATCATAGTCCGTAGTAAAAATACGGCCATTTCCTTTATCTACGCAAGAGAGCCTATTATTATTGTAATCCAAGGAGATGTGCTGATCAGGAAGCGAAATTTCTTTCAAGCATGCAGGATTAAAATCCCTAGTGCGTGTATTCTGATAAGAAACTACACGCCCATCACTACCTGAGACGGCAAAACTAGCGACTTCATTAATTTTTTCTTTGTATAGATAATAGCGAACTCCTCCCTCAGCCAACACAGGAACTTCTAATTTAAGCTTCCATTGGTATTGATCATAATTAAAATTGACCTGATTTATTAATTTTGTCTTTGAAGAATTGTATATTGAAATAGCACTAAGAAGATAAGGTTTAGGACGCAGTTTATCATCGCGCCATCTCGTGTATTGATACTCTACAATATTACCATTAGGTCTACGTTCGGAATTTATCGGTAAGACATAAGGAGTCCACTCTGTGGGACTAAGCCTGAGGTAATGTTCAGCTACAAGTCTATGTTTTTTGTTTGTCTTATTCCACTCGTTCATTGGCGAGGAAAATTCTCGGATAGTACCTGAACCATCGATAATTTGTCCTTCCCACTGAAACCGTTCATCGTTTTTAGGATCATCTCGTTTCCAATAGAGCACTTTTGTATTAAAGGGATTAGTCTGTCCGCTAATAGGACCTCCACCGAGATTGGAATAACCATCTTGATTTTGAGGATCTATGGAATATTGTGTGACCACCCTTCCATCTTGAAGCTGTACCTGACTTGAATGTTGAAAACGGGTTAAGCCACCTCCTGTTTCTCCGACTGAGGCAAAAGTAGGAATGTCGTACCCTCCAAGCTCAAAGTTGGCGACAAGAGAAGACTCAGGATTAAAACGCCAACTACCATGTCGATTATCTGATGGATAGAGATGACTATAAAAACGACGAATGGTGATCGGCTCTGATCCGGCCACCGTGAAATCAAGATCTTCTTCCATGTAATCTCCTGTGACTACATTGACTTTCGGAAGAAAATCAGGAAGAGTGGACTGCTCTCCAGGAGCAGACTGGGAAGGAGAAGTTGGATCAATATCCATAGGCTCGGAGAATGTCTTTTTGACTTGAAAATCAAAAGGAATCTCGGGTTCTTCAGCTTGAAGGGTGTAAATTAGGAGAGATAGAAGTAAGAGGGCCTTTTTCATGAGTTTCTCCTTGCGAGTGGCAACAGGTTGAAGATGAAGTCACGTTATGTGAAGGAAAAGTTAAGCGTCAAGAGAAATTGTTAGGAAAAGTTTAGAAGTAGCCTTTCACGGATATGCCGATGCTGCGGTTGTCACCGCTTTGACTTTTGTAGATGTACCGATATTCTAGGGAAACATCAATGTAATCACAACATGGACAACTGATACCTCCTATGCCTTGTGCTATGATATTCATCGATGTATCTGATACTGGGGACACCATAATATTAGGCATAGAACTTAAGTCAATATACTCCTCGTGCGTTCTTCCATATCCAATACCAAGTCCAAGGTATGGAAAAAAGCAATGACCAATATCCCAATCCATGCAAACATTTCCAAGGCCTGAAATAGTAGTGACCTCTTCACCATTTGTCTTATACTTAACGTCGGAAATTGTCATTTTATCCACCGCATTATTTCTATATGATAGTTCGAGTTCACCTCGCCAACATGGTGAGAAGCGATAGCCAAAAAATCCTCCCACGTAGAACCCTGTATGATAGGAGATGGTCTCTTTCGCTGTTCCAGCAGTCGTTTCATACGAGAGCTGTGAATTGTCGATAAAGTTGAAACCTTCGAACCCTCCGACGTACCAACCGCGGCAACAATCTGCTTTCGCGTGATGGACGAAGAAGATGAGGGATAGAAGTAAGAGGGCTTTTTTCATAAGTTTCTCCCTGGGCGTGGCAACATCGTAAAGATGTCGCCACGTTATATGAAGGAAAAGTTAAGCGTCAAGCTGTTTTAGAAATAACCCTTCACTGATAGGCCCACACTGTGATTTCTTTCGTTTGAGTCTAAGTGGAGATAACGGTACTCAAGGCATACATCGCTGTTATTTCGAAAGATGTAGCATATGCCCGCAATACCTTGACCCACACTTCTGTTATCTGTCCCTTCAAAGGAAGCCAAAAGTTGTGACGTGGTGGGATCGACAACATTTAACACTATCTTCGTATCTCTCTTTCCCAAACCAAAACCGACATATGGGTAGAAGCAGGTGCCGAAATTTAAATCTAAGTAGAGATTCGCAAAATAGGTGTAGGTTGTCACACTTCCATTCGATGGAATATCAACATCCAAAATGGTCAGTTTATCAAGACGGTTTTCGCGATAGGCAATTTCAACCTCCCCTCTTAAATAAGGAAAGAGCCGATATCCAAAATCGCCACCTATGTAGTATCCAGGATGGAAATCAGTTCTCCCATCATCTTCTTTATCAAAATCGACGAAATTCACTCCGCCTATTCCACCAAAATACCATCCGTGCTGACAACCCATCTCTGCATGTGCAACTGCAAATAGAAACACACAAACTAATAGACATCTTTTCATTTTTCACCTCCGGTTAGTTGTGACTGAAATGACAATATGGATGAGGTGATTATTTAGTAAGACGTAATTATTATTTTATACCAATTCCGAAAAACAAATGCGCAAAGATGACTCGTTAGGCAGCTTGAATTTGTGCATTTATTTTTCGCGAATGGTATTAGAATTTGGAGAATGAAAAAGGGAGAGGTTGTACCTCTCCCTTTCTGTGTCGTATTATCTTCGAAACTTCTTAGAAGCGGAACTGGCCGTTCACGTAGAGAGCGGTCTCATCTGGGAAACGGGCTTCTAGAGTGATACTGGCTTTTTCGCAGTCAATAAGGAAATAAGTAATTTGTTTTTTCTTATACCTTTTCGAGACGAAGAAGAAAAGTTTTTTTTAGTTGATAATGATGCGGCCCTTGGAGACTTCGAGATTGAGCGTAAGTGTCACGGGCGACTCTTCGTAGAGTTCGTTGATAAAGGTCTTCTTAGTCCAGCCTAATCCTTTTTTGGTAAGGTCATTGACGATGACTTTGCCGATGGGCAACCTTTTGGTATGGATGATGACTCCGACATCTGTGGGAATGGTGAGGAGGATATCCCCTGCGGTGGCTCGGATGTTGAGCTCGCAGTCGTGTTCCCATTTGCCCGTGAGATCGAGCTTCATTATGGCGGACTTGCAGAGAAAATTGACGAGGGAGAGCTTGGGAAAACTGCCTGAGAGTTTGCCGGTTAGGCTGCCAAAGTTGCCTTCGTAGTTTATAGACTCTAAAACGGGATAGGTACCGGTAAGCAGAACCTCTACACGTTTTTTCCGGCGGGCATCGATATCGATGTCTTCTAAATTTTCATACTCTCCAGAAAAGTCGAAAAGGTCGACATGTTTCTTCTCTCGTTGCTCAAAAGAAGAGAGTGTGGGGTCGATACGCTCTGCATGAAGGGTAGGGATGCAGAAAAGAAGGGTGAAAAAAATCCATCTCATAGGACAAAATCCTCGGTTGGTGATGCGAAAGGGGGGACTCGAACCCCCAAGGAGCAAGCTCCACTACCCCCTCAAGATAGCGCGTATACCAATTCCGCCACTTTCGCGAATGGGGAGATGCTATCAACTTGTGAATTTTTTTGGAAGGATCTAATCAGGAATAGACCCTAATAGTTAGTAAATATGCGTAAAATTTTTCTCTTTCTTATTCGAGTTTATCAGTGGACATTGAGTCCTTTCGTGGGCAAATGCTGCCGTTTTTACCCATCATGCTCGGAATATGCGTGCGAAGCTCTGAAAAAGCATGGGACCAGGAAGGGGCTATGGCTCACGATTAAGAGAATGGCGAAGTGCCACCCTTTTCATCGCGGGGGCTATGATCCTGTGCCATGAATGGGGTCAGACGAATGCATGGGGTCAGACGTGCACAATTGCATAACTCTTCGAGTTAAGCATTTATTCACGTCAGACCCCACGCATTTATTCACGTCAGACCCCATGCAATTGTGCACGTCTGATCCCCTAGGGTATTTTGAGGGTTTTGCCGGGCTGAAGGACGGTGGTCTGGAGATGGTTGTGCAACATCAGATCTTCGATAGGTATGTTGTATTTATGAGAGATGAGCCAGAGGGATTCTCCAGGCTGGATGATGTGGAGGCGAGGATCGGGGCTGGCAGGCGGCCGCTCGCGAAAGGTGGGGCGCAGCTCTCCCTGAGCTGGGCGGGGTGTGAGCTCTCTGCCGCTGTATTGGCCGATCTGAGCAAGCGCATGCCGGTGAACCGGTTCTCCGCGGCGGGAGTCTAGGAGGGCTTGGACGAAGCGGGCAGCTTCTTGGGTCTTCTCGGGGATAAGTGCGATGATCTCACAGATGGTTGAGTCGTCAAGTTGATGGAGGGCATAGTCTGAATCGGTGATGAGAAGAAGATAGGCGGCTGTCTTGGAG
>SDBS01001568.1_pt1 | contig 23227 bp, 31 predicted proteins | sample 2277091 | NCBI WGS metagenome assembly SDBS01 (sample SAMN10404972, study PRJNA504765) | marine sediment metagenome | isolation source: marine sediment core GS10_PC15, 163 cmbsf | place: Arctic Ocean: Southern Knipovich Ridge | collected 2010
GGACAGCCTGGATCGATATATCGACTGTGAGGACCAGGAACCACGCGGTGGTATTCATGAACGGTGCTTTAATGATCGCGTCAAGCCTGTGGAGGTTACGGCCTGATGGGCGTTGGTTTATTTAGATCATCGTGCAGTGAAGATACCAAGGTTTCGAAACCGCTGCCTGGTAATCCGAACAAGTTTCGGTTCGAGATCATCAGGTACGAGTTGGTCGAGAAGGTTGCCGTGATCAGGGTGTGCTACCCAGATTGTACCAACTACGGCGGTAATAAGATTCTTGTCTTTGACGATGAGGATGCACTTAGGCGGGCAATCAGTGATAAAGAACTCGATCCTCATTTCCTGGAATCTAACACATCTATGGTTGCGAGATTTGCGCCAACGGATCGTGGGTGGGGTCTAGCGATCAGATTTGCACATCAGATGAGATTTGCTGATCCGAAAGGAACATGATGCCTTGGGTGAAAGTCAGTCGCAATGAGTGGGAACTGGAAGGCCGTGGTCGGGTAAGGCGCAACGATCACAGCAAATCGTACATAGCCTTTATTCCGAGAACTGGTTACGAGGTTAACCAAGGACCGTTCACGAGATTGAAGGATGCACAACAGGTCGTGGTCAATGCGACGCGCAAGAGGAAAAAACGTGAGTAAGAAACCAGTCAAGAGGGTCTTCCTGCCGCTCGATCCTGAGTCACAGCCGAGAGTCACGAAGATGATTCTGGAGGCGGATCGGCTCGTGGTCGAGGCGGAGTTACCGCTGGGAAAAAATGATCCCATGCTGGGCAGGATGATGAGCGGGCTGCAGGTCAACATGTCTATGGCCGGACGGTGTACTGTGAAGGAACGCGAGTTGAATTGGTTGCAGCGAGCTTGGCGCTGGATCAGGACGAAGATCCTTCGACGCAAGCCGAAGAAAGAACCACTGATGGTCGTGGACTTCCAGGCAACTCACCTGGAGTTAGACCTGAGCAATTCGTTTCGGAATTTCTGTGAGCCTCAAACCGGAGATGAACATGAAGGCACTGAAAAAGTTGACCAAGAAGTTGCGAGTCATGCTTGACCATATTGACGTGCTCGGGCCGGGCGTGCTGCGCGACATTGTGAAGGCCAAGACCGGATTCTGGTGGCACTCACAAAACCTGAATGATCGACACGGCCTGAACGGTTCCATGTGGATAAACGGTCGTGCGTGGCTACAGCACACGAGCTATTTCAGCATCGGTCAGGAATGGAGTCTGAAGCACCGGAGTGGTGGAATTGGCGTGAAGGTAGATTCTGGCGAGAACCAGATCATGTTCCACGTCTGCATTCCTCCGGTGGCTTTGTTCACCACTTTCACGCTGCCATACAAGTACAACAAGCACCTGAACCTATTGCTTACCGGGGCGTATGAGCGGGACACGTACATCAGCTTCCACGACTGGAGTGTCTGGGTAAATCTCTGGCGCGACGATTCATCGTGGAGCAACCATAAGACGTTCTGGGAGCAACGCTGCGCGAGCCTGAACTTCCTGGATCTCGTTTTCGGTAGGTGGAAGTATACCGAGCGCACGGTCGAGGAACGGGACGTGAAGATCCCGATGCCGGAAGGCAACTACCCGGCCAAGGTCAGGATATTCGAGTCTACTTGGAAGCGCCCACGCTGGTTCCCACAGAAAATGATTCGGGCCAACGTTGACATCAAGGACAATAAGTCGATTCCATTCCCCGGCAAAGGTGAGAACTCATGGGATTGCGGGATGGATGGATTGCACGGGATGACATGTTCCGAGAAGACGGTTGAGGATGCTATTGGCGCGGTGGTCGGGAGTGTTCTGCATTCCCGCCGTAGGCATGGCGGGATCGGTTGGAACCCGGAGCCCGGCGACATCCCTCCGATTGTAGAACCACACTTTCCAGCCAGAACGGAGGGACGTGCGTGAGTCAGGAATACTTTGAGCGGCATAGGGTTTTCGAGAAGCAAGTGAGAGCAACATTCGGTGTCATGTGTAGTTTGTGTCCGAGCCGAGAGGATAGCCACAGCATGAATTGTATCGAGTGTTGTCCGCTAAGGCGGGTGGCCAAAGAGGGATGGGGCCGACACGAAGAACTGAGAAACAGGGCAATCAAGTCCATAGAAAGGGGTATTACATTATGAACGAAAAGCTGACTCATATTATTCTGGTGATCGACCGGTCAGGTTCAATGGACGCGGTACGCACCGATGCAATCGGTGGCTTCAACACCTTCCTGGAAGACCAGAAAAAGCACCCGGACGAAGCCACAGTGACGCTGGCTCTGTTCAACCACAAGTATTCCCTGGTGCACGATTTCAAACCGATCCAGGAAGTAGAAAAGTTAGACATGAAGACCTACGTTCCACAGGGGCAGACGGCGCTTCTGGACGCTATAGGCCGCACGATGGATGACGTTGGCAAGAAACTGGTTGCTATCCAGGAAGATGAGCGGCCCTCCAAGGTCATCATGGCGATCCTCACAGACGGCATGGAGAACGCCAGTTCGGACTACTCCCGAGCGAAGATCCTGGAGATGATCAAGCAGCAGGAAGAGAGCTACGGCTGGCAAATCATGTACCTGGCAGCGAACCAGGATGCGATCCGGGAAGGTGCCAGTCTTGGCGTCCGAAACGCTGCGTCCATGAATTACGCTTCCGACAAGACGCCGGAGGTCTACGCCCGTATGAGTGAAGCCGTCAGCCGACACCGCACGACCGGAAAATCAGTTGACCTAGCAGACGACGCGAGCGCAGGATCGAAACCCAGGCAAAGGTGGTAGCACGGGACAGGCATGACAACATGGAGATTCGACAGGCTGGCCCCACGTGGACCGGTTCACGCACATGATTGCGCGAAGTGCAAGTATCTCGGTACGGCGTTGCTGCAAGGTCAGCACTTCGACTTCTATCGCTGCGAAAAGGGAAAGGAAGAGGGAGAGGTAAGGATTCCGTGGGCTTCGTTTATCGCCCGGTACGGACCGGCCGAGAACTACGTTTCCATTCCAGAGTTTGTTGCCGAAGGGATCGGGGCACTCAAGTGTCCGTCCAGTGAGGTATTCAGTTACCTGGAGCAGATCGTTGCGGTTTACGATAGCGACGGGGTGGCTTCAGACGGAACATTTGGGATAGCTCAGAACTCGGACATGAACAGCGTTGATGTCAGGGTGTCGCCGCTGTTGACTTACAATGAACAACGTGTGATCTCGGCAGCAATCAGGGAGGTTTGGCCTACGCTCCAGTATCAGCAGAACACTCCTGTGTTTTTTATACAGGCTACGGAGATGATCTTCGCCAAGCTGATGTCCATCAGGGATGCTGGTGGAGCGGCGTGGTTGGACGAATATTCCTTCGGAGGTTTCGATGAACCAACGGCAGTTGGAAACGGTAGCTAGACAGATTGTTGATACCATCTTGGTGACGGTGGCTCTGGAGAGTCTTGGGGTTAAAGTCGTGAGTACTGAAGTCAAATGTGACGGCAGGTTGCATGTCGAGGTCGAAGTGGTAAAACCGGTTCGACTGGATCATATCGAGTTGAAAATGGTAGCCCGGCACCCTGAAGCCGGTGACAAGCTGAAAGTTACTGAGAAAGGGAAGGCTGATGACGAGAAAATATGCACAGAGCACTTCGGTTCCAGTACACCGGTCACAGACGGAGATTAGCAAGCTCCTGTACGATTGGGGGGCGGAAGGCGCTCAGTGGACGGATCAGTGGAACGCTCATCCACCACTGGTTACACTGAAGTTCGTATGGAAGTGGACAGACAAGAAAGGCACGACTCATCCTCTGGCAGCCAGGTTCGATCTGGTTTGCGACATGGATGCCATCGAGGAAAAGTCCACGCTCTTTAATGGTGAAATTTCCGAATCCAGGATGGAAAAGAATATTGAGCAGTGGAAGAAGGTCGCTCACCGGTTGCTTCTTGTCTGGCTGAAAGCATCCTTTAATGCGGTGGATGCCGGGATGATCGACGCCGCACAGATTTTCATGCCGTTCTTGGAGACGGCCGATGGAAATATCCTTGGCAAGTACGTGTCCGAGAATCTAGGCCGGTTACCCACACTCACCGCTCAAAAACTTCTTATCGATGGGGGTTAGTTTGGGACATTCAGTTGATCTGAGCGAACATCTGATTGAGAACGGCCACGCCGTCAAAAAGGACTATTGATAACGGAGGAAGACATGTCTAATGATATAGTGGTTGTAGCCAGTAGTCCCAAGGAACTTGAAGTAGCACAGGAACAACTTATCCTGTGGGCCGGAGCCAATCTTGAGGAATCCAGGGTGGATCTGGCAGACGTGCAGAAGAACTTTGAAATCTCTCAGCGAAACAAATGGCGCTCTGGTCCGTGGAAGCGCAGAATTCCCCGCCTCAAGAGGCTGGTTGACTACTATGAAAAGATCAAGGCAGCGTTGGAGGCTGGATACTATATTGTACCGGATTTTCCCATTGATGTGTTTGCCATTCGGACTTCCAAGAAAAAGCCACGTAAGTACACAGCGCATAGTAGATACACATGGGAACTGAGAATCCAGGATCAAAAGACGAATTCACCGCCATTGGGTGAGGGTCGATTCGTTGACCCGGCCACTATCGATGAGACATGGGAAACTAAGAAGAAGAAATCGGACGGGGAAACAGAAACGGTTTATCACGCAATGGCAGATGAGTTTGATGCTCCCCAATTTCCTATGGTCGCGGTTAAACCACAGATAATGGAAGACACTTCACGAGCCATGTTGCTGAAGATGTTTGACGAAATTGGTATCTTGCCAGAACGGAGAAATAAGAATAGTGATCCTATGGTCATTGGGCGCGTGGTACTCAGGGAAGGATATTCTGAGAAATCTATATCCTTTTTACTCTCCTGGTGGTTTGACTCCAGGCAATTCTAGGGAGACGACGATGGAAGATGATACCCCCGTAAAGAAAAAAGGCTGTTCCCCAGAAGACATCCAGAAGCTCAAGACGTTTGTTCCGGTTACTCAGTTGGATTTGGATATGCTTGCCAGCATGGCGTGCGAGAACAGCCACAACGGAAATCCGCGCTACAAGAAAGGCGAGACGTGCTTCGACCACTTATATCAGGGTGGTTGCTGCAACTCCTGCTGGGCGCGGAGCATGGCCCAACGATATCTGGATTCACAGAAGGAACAATGGATAAGTGAGGACTGATATGGGATTGGGTAACATCGTCGGTGACATACGCAAAAATAAATCGTCTTCGCTAGTATTTGATCTTCTTCGAGATCGGTTCTGCAAGATCGAGAAGACTTATCCGATGAAGCCGGACGATTGGATACGGGTATCTCACTTTCCATACATGTGTCCACGGGAAGAAGTTATCTGTGCGAGAGAAGATATCGTCCGGGAGCGACGCATCACTGAGGATAACGAGTGGTTTTTCGGTGTTGGACACGCACTTCACTATCTTTTTCAGAGCAGGTTTCTTGGTCCACAGGGCGCTCTGCTGGGGATGTGGATGTGTATGGGGTGCGGAAAGAAGTATGGTGGTCCAGGCAACATGCGAACCAAGCACCCTGGAGAGTGCGATTGCGGTGTACATGATTTTATTATTAGGGAAGATACTGTAGAAGACCACGAACTTCGAATAATTGGGCACTATGATGGAGTTATCCAGATACCAGGCAAGGAACCTGTGGCGATTGTGGACTTCAAGTCTATGAATAAATTTTACTTCATGCGTACAAAAGATCGTCCGGTGGCCAACCATGTTCTGCAACTTAACCTTTATATGTGGCTTACCGGTTTCAGGCATGGAGTTTTGGTCTACATCAACAAGCAGGAGTTGAAGTTAAGGGATGCGATCCGGGAATTCTGGATAGAATATGATGAGAGGATGATTGCTGATGCCCAAGAAAAAATCCAGGCGCTCAAAGAAGGTCTTGACGGTGGCCCAATGCCAACAAGAATTTGCGCTTCGCGGAATGCAAAGCGAGCCGTGGGTTGTAAGACCAAAGCCAGGTGTTTCTTGTCGGATAATGGGAATTGATCCGAGCGTAACTGCCACTGGTATCGAAGTGCTTGACGAACACGCGGAGAGGCTGTACGGTACGGTGGTTGGTTACAAGTTAGAAAACACCGCGACTGTACGTGAAGAGATTGAGCGATTAATCTGGGTCACAAGTAAGATTATTAGAGTAGCGAAGGATTGGGAGGTTACGCACGTTGGTCTTGAGGGATATTCATTTGGAGAAAAGTTTGGTGGCGAACGCATGGGAGAGATCGGTGGACAACTCAAAGTCCAACTATTTCTCGCATGTCAGTTGGTAGTACTACCAATACCTCCAACAACAGCACGTGCGAAAGTTTTTGGTAAAGGCATGGGTGGTGCATCCAAACCGAAAGTCAGGGCGATGTTAAAAATGAAAGACATCCACATTAAGAATTTGGACAGGTGTGACGCTTACGTGTTAGCTAGGCATACTCGATGGTTGCTTTTGACGGATCGACTACAATGGAAGGAATAGACAATGGCTCGGGGCACAAATCTGGTAGGCGTATCTGGCAACGTCGGAGGAGAAATTTCTTTCGGAGAGACACACGGCGGTGATCCCTTTTGTAGTTTTCAGATCGCAGTAGAGGCACGCAACAAGGCTGTTACGTGGGTGCGTGTAAACATTTATGGCCCCCTGGTCAATATCTGTAAGGAAAGATTAAAGCGTGGTCTGTACGTAAGCGTGAAAGGTGAGCTTATGAACAGATCCAATAATACGGATTTTACAGAAGTTCGGTGTGAAGATATCGCATTTGTTCATGGAGGCTCAAATGACACAGAAAAAAGGGAAGACTTCAACAAGAGAGGAGAGCGAGATGCAGCCAGGCACGGAGAGCGGTGAGGCCAAAAGTGGTAAAAGTAATTTAGTAGTGCTTGATCAAAAAGGGATGCACGAAGCTGAAAGTACCGGTGTTGGACCGAAGGGCGGGGAAGTAGACAAGGCGCTCAAGAGCCCAGAGGATATAGCAGCCTGGAAGCTGAAAGAAGAAATCAACGAGATCGTCAAACAGATGGGTGAAAACTTCTTTGTTCTTAGTGAGAAGCTTCACCAAGTCTACCACGGAACGCTATTTATCAAGTGGGGATACGAGACATTCAAGGATTACGTCGAGAGTGAGATCAGTTTCAAGCTCCGCAAGGCTCAATACTACGTGACAATCTGGAATTGGTTTGGTGATCTACCGGATGAAGTTCGGGAGAAAGTCATTCCGCTCGGGTGGTCCAAAATTCGTCTTCTTGTTGGGATCGTCAACGAGGACAACGTTGATGAATGGGTCGAGAAAGCTTCAGACATGAGTGTGATCCAGTTGGAACTGGAAGCCAAGAAGTATCTGTCTGCGCTTAAGAACTCCGGTGAGGAAATTCCTCCAGAGGCCGACACCACTACTCGAATGACATTCCAGGTTTTCGATGATCAGAAAGAAGTGATCGATGCAGCCCTGGAGTTGGCAAAAGGAATGGCCGACTCTGACAAGAAGGGCAATCTGATTACGCTGATTTGTCAGGACTTCTGTACATCAAACTCGTCAGACAAGCCTTCTCCGGGTGTGTTATTGAAGCGCATGGAGGATATGTTGGGTGTACGTCTGATTGCCCTCGACATAACAGAAGAGACAATCCTATACGGTGACGATACAATGGACAAAGTGATCAGTTCGAAATAAGCCGGGACAAGGAATTGGCAACAATGGCAGTCCAGCGCCCTACGAGCTGTGACGAACAAAGAGCAGCAAAGGACATAGAGAGGTAGGTACATTATGGCAGGGAAAGATAATGAAGCTAATACAGGCACGGAAAAGCCAACTGGTTTACGACTAGGAGATAGGATCGTCACCGATGAACTTAGATGTGTCCGATCAATCCTTGGAGAGTGGCTGAAGTTCATCGAGAAGACGGAGAAACCGGTGGACATAGAGAACTTCCGGGCAGAGATCGGCATCTGTGCATCGAAGCTGGAAGGAATACTCGCCGCCGAAGGCTGATAAGTCTGAGTTGACCACGCACATGATTGCGCGATTTTGAAAGGGGTTCCCTAATGACTGCCCCCAAGGCTGGTGTTGTTAAGGTGTCGGAGGATATCGAGATTCGACTTGTTCAGGTAAGTGATCTGATTCCGTCCGAGTCCAATCCTAACGAGATGTCCACCACCGAAATGGAAATGCTGGCGCAGAGTATGCACGAAGATGGAATGATGGACGTGCTACAGGTGGTGCCGCTGGCAGACGGCAAGTTCCGAATCATCGGCGGGGAACACCGCTGGCTGAACGCTCGGGAGATGGGTTGGGAGGAAGTTCCGGCCGCTGTGCTGTCCGGCAAGAAGTGGCAGGACGAAGACACGCAGAAAGCGGCCGTGGTCAGGCTCAACACTCTTCACGGCAAGCTGTCCCCCAAGAAGTTCTTCGATGTCTACACCGACATGATCAAGAGGCACCAAGAAGACGTGCTTCAGAAGATGCTTGGATTCTCCAGGAAAAATTCCATGCTTAGTCTAATCAAGGTGTATGGCCGAAGGCTGAAAGCATCTGGTGTGTCTAAGGAAAGGCTGGCGGAGTTCGATGCAGCGGCGCAGAAAGCCAAGACCATTGACCAGTTGAACACCATTTTACAGAAGATTATGAAGAATGACGCCAGTGAGACCCTAAATAAAAGCTTTCTGATTTTCAACCTTGGAGGCAAGGATCATCTTTTTGTCAATATCAAGCCGGAACTCTGGACTACTCTCCAGGCCCTTATGGCGGCAGTGAACAATAACGGCCTGGACGCCAGCGAAGTTTTCTCACAGGCGTTACTTGACTGGAATAAGCTTCCATGTTTTGTTGAGAAGCAATCCGGGGATTGATTACACATAAACACTGTGTTACCATAAACCCGGAACATGAGAGGTTTGTTCGATGAGTGAAGAACGCAAGAATGGTAACGGAGTGCCCAGGTTGCAGAATCCAAAGCAGGAAAAATTCTTTAAGCTTCGTAAGCTGAAATGCTTCAAGGAAGTGGACCGACGGATTAAGCATGGGTATCCAGTCGTGGATATCGCTCGTTACATTCATGAAGACCGTGGGGAATACCAGAAGATCAAGCGTACCAGTTTGGAGAGAGTTGTCCGGGATTATCGAGATTCACTGTCGCCTGCGGAGAAGGCGGCACATTCTATGCCGCAAACGTTTTTGAAAGCCAAAGATGAGGTCGAAGAGGGACTGAATGAACTTTTTGAGATGAAGTGGTCATATGAGCAACAGAAGAAGAGAGTCAAGGCAATGATCGCAACCGAGGAATCGCTACCAATTAGAATGCCATCTAGGGCTATGGTTAGAGAGATGAACCTAGCTAGTGTCATACTGGTTCGTAGCGCCAAGCTTAAAATGGATCTCGGTTTGACGAAGCGGCACCTTGGTTCTCTTACAGTTGAAGCAGAACTTACCGCGTGGGCCGAAGAGAAGTTTGGACGGAGAGTTGCCGAAGTTGTGAGAGATCCTGAGTCACGCAGAAAGGTCATTAGTATTTTTGACCATATGCACAAGCTCAAGAAAATGGAGAGAGAGGCGGAGGAAGCTGCGGCTATTGGTAACGACGAGTGATCATAGATCAAGACGGCAGACATCGATCCGTCCGAGTGATAGACGAACAACGCAAGATGCTGGAAGAAAAGGTATCTGCGTTATCATCCGAAGAGCAGCAGTTTTTCTGGGGCCTGTATGAAGAGGCCGAAAACGGCAATCTCCTAAGACACCACCAGACCCAGCAGATCGATTACGAAACTTCCCCGGTTGATGTCGAGACATTCCTACGGGACGATTACTTCCTCGGTGAGTCGGGAAAGAATCTATACCCGATCCTGATGGACGACATGATCGAACTCTTCGATGGGGATTACAGCGAAGCGATTCTCACTGGCAGCCTGGGTTGGGGAAAGACCTACTTTGCTTCGCTGGCTACGCTGTACATTGTTTACCAGATGAGTTGTTTGCGACATCCACAGACCGTTTATGGAATTGACGAAGGTTCCTATATTTCTCTGTCCATGATCTCGATCAACGAGAAGACTGCCAGACGTGCGGTGTTTTCCGAGTTGGTTGCGAAGCTTGAGCGATCACCATATTTCCAGGAGAAGTTCCCATACAAGAAATACTGGATCGAAGTTAGGTTTATACGTAAGCCGATCATGATCGTGGCGGGTTCCACGCAGAGCAACGCAATTCTCTCCCTCAATATCTTCGGTGGGATCATGGATGAGGCCAACTTCATGGGTCAGGTCAAGACGATCAAGCGGAGAGGATCGCATGTGCGGTTTGTCGGGACCGACCGGGCCGAAGTTATTTACAATGCCATTATCCGCCGAATGAAATCCAGGTTCATGCGTGGTGGTAAGGTGCCGGGTATCTTGTTTCTGCCGTCTTCTAAGGATGTTGTTTCTAGCTTCACTGAACAACGCATCCTCGAATCAAAGGATGATCCCACAATCTTCGTCCGCGACTACAACACGTGGATGATCAAGCGCAAGCACTTTATGAACTCTCCTATGTTTAAAGTCCTAGTCGGCAACGAACGGCTTAACTCCAGGATTCTGAATCCAGGTGAGGAAGTCGAGTATGAGGATATCGAGGGCGTCAAGATCATTGATGTGCCGGAAGACTACCGCAAGGACTTCGAGCGCAACCTGGAGGATGCGATCCGGGAGATTGCCGGGGAATCCATTTTCGGAGTGTCACTGTTCTTTCAGCGGTTGGACAAGATCGAAGACATGTGTCACGCGGGTGATAAGGCCGGGCTTATGCATCCCTACTCTGTGTTTGAGTGGCAGACGGATAAGCCTGGTGAATTCGCATGGGATCGTATCTGCAAGCGCGTTACCAGGCGGTTGCCAGGTGGATATACGGAGGAAGGCTGGGAGCCGATTCGAAACCCTGAAGCTCCACGCCACGTTCGCCTTGACCCGTCATTATCAGGGGACTGTACTGGTGTAGCAGTAGGACATGTAGCTGGCTGGAGTGAGGTGATTCGTCGGGACGAGAAGGGTCTGGAATATAACGAACTTGCTCCCAATATTATAGTTGACTTTGTTTTGAGAGTGATCCCCCCAGTGGGAGACGAAATTCTGCTTGGGGATATACGGTCGTTAATCTATCAGCTTATGGAGCATGGGTTCAACGTCCGATTCGCATCGTCTGACCAATTCCAGTCGGCTGATACCAAGCAGAAATTCAGACAGCGTGGCATTGAGGCAAAGATTACCAGTACCGACAAAGATAGGCAGATGTACCAAACATTAAAGGTCACCATATACGAAGGAAGGATACTTTGTTACTTGTATCCGATTCTTGTTGAAGAATTGAAACGACTTGAGTATGATCCCGTCACGGGCAAGGTGGATCACCCGAAAGATGGATCAAAAGACGTGGCCGATGCCTTGGCGGGTTTGGTCTTTCACTTGACAACAGAGGAAAGTATCGCTCCAATACCACCAACGATGGGGAAGCAATCAATTCCTGACGAAAAGGATGATTCATGGGTAACGGAAGGTTGGAAACCAGTGAAGACAGAACACTCCAGTTCTACCGTTCAAATAGACGGAGTAGATGTGCAGATGCCGCCAATGCCGTTCGTCAAGAAGTAACATGGGGAAAGTGAAATGGGATTCGGTCAAAACGCTGCTAATAGAGTTAGAGAATTTTTCGCTAGAGAACCAGAGAAGCAAGCAGTCAAGGTCATCAAAGGACCGGAGTACCAAGATCGACCGCAGATGGGATACGGAAATCTGCTGGATGCCTATGGCTACTCTGAATTGGCGAAGTTTCTTGAAATTAGTCAAGGGTTGATGGAACGGTTCATTGATTATGAGAACATGGAAGACTATCCCGAGATAGCTACTGGTTATGACATTTATGCCGATGACGCTACACAGCCTGACTTACTTAAGAAGCAAACCATATGGATTACCGCCAAGGATCAAAACATCGAAAAGATGCTAAATGATTTGCTGCACAAGAAGCTACGGATCGAAGATGACATCTGGCCGTTGGCTCGAACTCTGGCTAAGTACGGGAATGTCTATGGTGAGAACCTTGTAACTAACGAGGGTGTTATCGGAATCAATTTCCTTCCAGTCCCAACTGTCAGGAGAATTCAGGATCGTCGTGGGGTATTGCTTGGATTCGTACAGGACACCAGTGGAAACTTCGAAGTAGGAGTTGAAGATTTCGCAACATTGCTGACGAGATCGCAAGCCGGACAGTCAGCTTCAACGGTCAGAGGTGGTGGTGAGATGACCGCCTATGAAGATTGGGAGGTTACGCATTGGCGATTGGCTTCTAAACATCTCCGTTCGCTCTATGGCTTCGGAATTAGTGAACCTGCCAGGTGGATCTGGAAGAGGTTAATGCTTCTGGAAGACGCATTACTCATCTATAAACTTACCCGCGCCCCGTCCAGGTACGCTTTTTATGTTGACACTGGTGGTCTTGATCAGCAACGTGCACTTGCTTATGTCGATCAGGTTGCACAGCGGCTCAAGAGAAAGAAGTTTATTAACCCGAGCACAGGCAGGCCAGACCTTCGGTACAATCCACTTGCATACGACGAAGATTTTTTCATTCCAACCAGGGACGGAAGAGACTCCACTAGGATTGATGTATTGAGTGGCCCAGACTTTCAATCTGTTGAAGACGTGGAATATTTTCAGAATAAGCTTTTTGCTGCGCTAAAAATTCCGAAGATGTATTTAGGTAAAATGGAAGATGCTGCTAAGGCTGTGCTGAGTCAAGAAGATGTGCAGTTTGCACGAACCATCATGCGCGTCCAGCGTGAGATAGGCAATGGTATTCGCAAAACCTGCCGTGTGCATATGGCGGCTCTCGGTATAGCACCTAGCTCGATTGAGTACGAAGTTATGATGTCCACTCCATCCACCATATTTGATTTGGCTCGGATGGAAGTATGGAGTGCACGTGCGGACTTGGCAGATCGACTCAAGGAAACGGTACCGGTCGATTGGATCTTACGTAGGATCTTCCAATTTTCTGAAGATGAGACGATTGAATTGATGCAGAAAAAAGATGCTGAGAAAATCCACGAACTGGAAGTTGAGGCACAGGGATCGGTTGCGGCCGAAAAAATCTCCCAGGCTGCCGAGAAGCCGGAAGAGGCAATGGAGCTTATGAGAACTAGATCGGTTTCCAGATCCAGGGATATTATGACCGAAGGAAAAGATGTCGAGCACTATCGCAAGTTGGATGCGAAGCTCACCAAGCTGTTGTCCGAAAGCGGTAAGACCAGGCAGAAGCTTGCACAGACCAACCTCTTCCTCCAGGAAGTCCGTTATGGCTTGAAGAACCGACGTGCCGCATAGCAATCAATGTAATATAGTGTAGGGTCAAATCTTATCTAAAGGTCCAATTCAGGGCTAAAAAAGCCAATCACAGCGTAGTGTAATGTAGTGTAAAAAAGGTACTTGACATGCTTTTTTTCTTTTGTGATTATGGTGTCTGTGTTTTATGTGTTTTATTAACAAAGTGTGTTGTGTTTTTTTATTAGCGTAGTGTTTGACGTAATTGTCACATGAGAGAGGTCAGGCATGGATCAAAACGCTGTTGATGTATTTATTCCGAAGTCAGTCCTCGAAGAACTTACCAAAAAAAGCTATGAGCAGATTAGTGGGATGGTGGCGCAGGCCGTGCAGGGGCGGGAGGATCTCTTTGGTGAAAACGACGCCAGTGTTATAGCGACCTTTCCGAGTTATTCAATCGTGGCTACTCCTGGTGGTTCTTTCTTCCGCGTTAAATATGATGTGAACAAGGATGGCAGTATTGCGCTGAAGGAAGCCGAGAGTGTTGACATTCCGATCATGAACCGTGAGGCGGCTGGTGGTTTTGTCAGGAGCGAAGCGCGGAAGGTCGTGGAGGAGTTCTTTTCCACTGGATCAACCGACCACCTACGCACACGATTGCGCGAAGTGTCTGACGCAGTGTTCTCCGGTTTGACCGTGACACCCGAGGGAGTGGAAGAACAAATCAAGATCAGGTTGGCAGATGAGCGTGTCTGGAAACAGAACTTCCGGCAGAACGAAGATACCTTTAAGAAGTTCATTGTTTCCGAACTTGTGAAGATCGAATCATTACTTCCTAAGCCGAAGTTTGCTGCTATCCTCGATGGTACTATTGGTGAGGATCAGTACACCGAGTACCAGGACATTGCGATTGGCTCACTACAAGAGTTAGTCAAGTATGTTGGTGCAATGGTCGAATCTGCACAAAAGGTTCTGGACAGTTCCTTCACGCTGAAGAATGAATTTCAGGTAGAAGATGCCGATAATGTGGTGTCAGAATTCAAGGCACTCCTGGAAGATTACACCGACGATGTTTGCGGACTGCACGAGGAATTGAAGGATGCATTGGCAGTTGCAAACGAATCATGTTTGCTTTGCATGGCTACAGTGCATGATTTGGTTGCCGGAAAAATGTACGAGTATAGGCTTGTCAGTGAGTTTGTGGATCAATACGCAAATCGGTTTGAGGCTAAGTAGGTTTCCGCCTCTTATGACTATCGGAGGTTAAAATGACATTCCCGTTAGTAGACCCTGAAAACGTTGGGACGATGGAAGAAGATTTGAAGGAACTCGGAATCGACCCTGCGCAGTTGAATGCCTCTGTTGGGGACACGGTTGGTGAGCGGGTATACCCGACTGGTGGTCTGATGCAAGGAGAGCGCGAAAGACACAACCTTCAGGAAGAAAACCTCCAGGAAATAGTTGAACTGGATGTGAAGGACGTAATCCAGGAAGAGTTGGGTGACGACGAAGAGTTCAAGGATTTCTCAGAAGAAGAATTTGAAGTAGTAGCTAAGGCCGTCATAGAAGAGATGGGCGACACCGAAGGTGAGGTTAATGAACTCAAGAAAACTATTGTCAAACTAGCTCGGGGTGCCAAGGCAAGGATTGCCAAGGTTGCTCGCCGGATTTCTCGTCGTGGCAAGAAAGCCGTTATGGCTCGCAAGTCGAAGATTCACCGGGCCAAGGCCGCAACCAAGAAGCACATGGCTCGTACCAAGAAGCTCCACAAGCGGACAAAGACAGCTACTGGCAAGAGGATGATCATTCGCCGGTCTGGCCTTGAACCAGTTGCCAATATCGCGGAGGAAATCGACAAGATCGTAGAGTCGGTTACTCCCTCTGTACAAGATCTACCCCCAGAGGAACTGGATCAAGCAATCGTGGAACATGCTGAAACAATGCGTTTGTCCACACTGGTGTCGTGCATGATTGCCAACCACTTCGAGGAAGCTGAAGAGTACGATAATGCCGACGCCCTGGATCGTCTGTCCGACAAGTCAGAAGAAATCCAAACCAAGCTGGTCGAAGGCGAACTCACCTTGGAAGAGGCAGAAGAGCCAATCAAGAAGGTTCTCTCCGGCGTTGCCTGCGCTATGGAGGCATACGACGAATTGGAAGAGAAGAAAGCCGCCAAGAAGGAACAAGACGAGAAACCTGTTCCCGACAAAGACAAGCCGGACAAGGACCCTGACGACGAAGTTCCCGACAGCGACACGGACGTGGAGTACGAAGCCCAGTGTCCGAAGTGCGAGTCGGATGCCCCCAAGGGTTCCAAGTTCTGTCCCGCCTGCGGTGCTAGCCTGAAGAAAGCCAGCGGCGAGGGTAAGGACAAGGGGGACGAAGGAAAAAACTAGAGCAGGCCGACGCTAAGAAGAGGAAAACTCTTCGTGGAAAGCTTAAGCGTCGGTCATCTTACAAGACAGGTCGGAGAGAGATAATAGGGTATGAAAAACCAGACCCAAACGAACGAAAGCCAAAACGAAAAGTGAAAAAGAAACCTGGACAGATCGACCGCACGCCCCTCAAGGGTAAGTTCCGCTGGAGGGAATGGTAATGGAGCCTAGACTTCTCATTGATACAATGCCATTCCGGGTTACTTACGAGGAAGGCAAAGACGGCAAAGGAAAGCTGGTTGCCCGTGGTGAGTATGCCAGGTTCGATAAACCAACGGACAATAACCGAGTATACCCGATTAACGTCTGGAAAAAGAATCTTGGAAGGTTGGCGGAAGCTATCAGTCGTCGCCGGGTATTTGGGGAACTTGATCACCCAGGTGACGGTAAGACGAAGCTTCAGCGCGTGTCTCATGTTACGACCGAACTGAAAATCAACGATGATGGTATGATCTTCGGTTCGTCAGATCTTCTGGATACGCCGAATGGTCGGATTTTAAAGGCGCTGTTTGCTGCCAACTGCGAGGTTGGCGTTAGTAGTCGCGGTTTCGGATCAACAAAAACCACTAATGACGGAAGAGAAGTCGTTGGTGAGGACTATAAATTGTTAGCATTCGACTTCGTGGCTGATCCTGCTACCAAAACTGCATATCCAAGTATCTTTGCAGAAGAATTGGAAAACATACCGGAGGGCGACATGGAACTTACGCTGGAGAAATTGAAAGCGGACTATCCCGGCCTGGTGGAAGAACTTTTGAAGCAAACCAGACAGGAATCCGACAAGGAATCGAACGCAGCCAAGCTATTAGACGACAAGATCATCGAGGCTGTGGCTGCCGCAGAGAAGCGTGTGGAAGAGCGCATGAAAGACAAGTTCACCCAGGATCTTCTCCGCGAAGTTGAGAAGATTCGCACTGAGGCCGAAGAGAAGGTGCGTGGGGAACTGACTGCTGATCCAGACGTTGCCGGTGCTAAGGTGGCGTTATCAGAAGTTGCTAAAGTTCTTTCCCCGTTCTTCACCCCGCCCGAGTCTGCCGAGATCGTGAAGGTCAAGGACGAAGAAATCACGGCTCTCAAGAAGCAACTTGCAGAAAAGGATTTGGAGCTTCATCAATCAAAGACTGAAAATGATGAACTAGCCAAAGTTGCCAAGAAGGCTGCCTTCACCTTGCATCTGGAGCGCAGGATCAAGGATCTGCCGGAAGAGACCGCGCAGATGGTTCAGCAACTAATCGGTCAGGTCGAGAACTTCGAAGGCGTAGAAGAAATTGACACCAAGGTCGAGGCGATCAAGACGGAACTGGAGCGCCGGGCCGAAGATGAAAACAATTCCGCCTCGCAGGAAGAGGTCGAGGAACGCGACCAGAAGATCGAGAGCTTGGAGGATGAGAACACCAAGCTACGCGACGCGGTGACGGCGTTGAAGGAGCAGAGCGAAAAGCTCATTGACGAATCCGGCAAGCTGGCACTCAAGGTCTACATCGAGAACAAGCTGGCCGGTCACCCGGAAGCCTCCAAGCTTCGGAAGCTGCTTGAGGGAGCAGAGACCGAAGAAGCAGTGGACAAGATTATCGAAGAGTACACTCTGGACGAACGCGATGCAGACGAAATGGCTCGTATTCGGGCGCGAGCATCCAGAGGTAGTGAGCGCGATCCGGTAGAAGATGAACTTGGTCGTCGTGCACCACAGGATCAGGATCAGATCACCGAGGAAGGCGCGACAGAAATTTTCGGTGTTTCAATCAATGAAATCGCAGATATCTCTGGAGTCAATTCGGAGGTTACGTCGTATTAACTGGCGGGGCCTGCCTTGCCCCCGTAACTAACTAAGGAGGATGGACATGGAAGCTCGGAACATGCAGCTTCTCACGGAAATGGGGGCCAATACGATCCACGACAAGTCTTACGTGGCTCAGTTGGCCGGAAAGTGGGCTCCGCTGCTCCGTGGGATCAACGACCCTTACAAACGTGGCGTGACAGCGATCTTGATCGAGAATCAAGTTCGGCACATGCGGAAAATTCAGGAAGATGATACGCGCACTAGCAACATTGCGTATTTCACCAAGTTCATTTTCCCGATTCTTCGCAAGGTGTTCCCGAACCTGATCGCCAATGAGATCGTCAGCGTCCAACCCATGACTGCCCCCGTCGGTGCGGTGTTTTTCTTCAAGTACCTGTACGGAAGCAGCAAGGGACAAACGACATCTGGCGACGAAATGATCGCCAACTTCGACCGCTTCTACTCTTCGGAGTACGTGGACGGCGAAGTTGCCCTGGCAAGTGCCTCCGGTTCCGAATGGGGTCCGTCAGGCGCGGGTGCCTACACTCTGCTCTGGACCCCCGTTCGTCCGCTGGACGCGACGAAGGGGTGGTCGGTCACCGTCAAGGACGAAAAGATTGACGGCACCATTGTCCAGACAGCGGTGGACGATGGAGCCGGTGGTTTCACGGGCGACACGGGCGCGGGTGCATTGAACTACACCACAGGCGCGATCACCGCATTCAAGTTCACCGCCGACCCGGACGCGACCAACAAGGTAAAGGTGTACTACCGGTACAACAGCGAGTTCAATGACAAGATCCCCGAGGTCTACCTGGAACTCGCAATGGAGACGGTGCACGCTGAGAGCCGCAAGCTCAAGGTCCGTTGGTCCCCAGAGGCCAGCGACGATCTGCGGGCAATGCATGGTATGGATGCGGAATCCGAGTTGATCACCGGTATCAGCCAGGAAGCAACTCTGGAACTGGACCGGGAGATCGTTATGGATCTGTTGGAGTGGGCAACCCTCACAACGGATACGTGGGATCGTTCGGTTCCCGCAGGAACCAGCGAGTTGGACCACATCCGGTCCCTGGTTACCGTCCTTTCGGGCGTATCCAACCAGATCCACAAGAAGACTCTGCGTGCCCCAGCGAACTTCATCGTGACTTCCCCGGAAATCTGTTCGCTGATCAGCCAGTTGACTACGCACCAGGACTTCCGGCCGTTCTACTCCAGTGGGATCGCTCAGAGTCCGACCGCTCCGATGGACGCCATCATGGTGCCCCCGAGCTACGGACCGTTGACCAGCAACTTCGGCGTGTTCAAGGTCGGAACCCTGATGAATCGCTGGGTGATTTACCAAGACCCGTTCTTCACCAGCAACAAGATGCTTCTGGGTCTGCGTGGTCGGTCCTTCATGGACGCTGGCTACGTGTGGGCACCGTATGTGCCGCTGGAGATGACAACCACGTTCCTGCATCCTGACGATCAGGGCTTCAGGAAGGGGCTGCGTACTCGGTACGCCACGAAGCGTTTGCGGCAGAATTTCTACGGCACCGTTACGGTTAATAACCTGTAGCGAGTGTGACGTTGAAGCTGTAAGGCGTTAAGCCCTCGAACTGTGGGCAGTGTACCAAAGGGAGAGGTGCAGCCGGACTGCCCCTCTCCCTTTTTCTTTACGGGATGCGTACTAATGGCAACCCAATGTCCTAAAAGTTGGGACGAGATTGGAGAAAGTCATGGCAGGTAAGAAATATTGGATCAAGCGCTCCTTATTGCCTGGAGACAAAAACGACCGCGCTCAAGTGACAAAGGTAATTCGCTGGCGTGTGCTGGGTGGCAAGCAAATGTGCGCCACACTCGGACCGAATACCATAGTTGAAGGTGACTTCGCGGATCAGCCAGAGCTTGAGGAATACGAGAAACCGGCTGCCAAACCAGTGATCAAGTCCGAAGAGGCACCGGCAGACGCAGCCGGTGAAGACAAGGGCGCAACGAAGTCAGAAAAGGTATCCGGCAAGGGAAAAAAGGGAAAGTAGCATCAGGCTTTCCCTACCGGATGTTGTAAAATCTTTAACCCGATGGGTTAACGGAGGTACGTCATGAAACTGAGAGTCACAAACAATGGGTCCGATCCCCATTTCATCGAGACACGATATTTCTCGATTGGAGTCGGAGCCACGGTGGTCATCAACAATGCGGTAGCTAATGACATTATCGCGTTGAAAGATGAGTCAGACATCGTTCTGGAGATCGAGTATGAGGCTGGGGATCTAAAGGTCTATACCGTGGAGTGGGTTGCCACGCCTGATGCTACCGGTGGTGCAACGACATCGGCAATTGAACTGCGGATCGTGGATCAGTTCGGCGTCCCGATTGACGATGCAATTGAACTGGTCTTGGGAGCATTCGATGACGCTTACTGTGCCACGGTGGCTGCCAACGCAACAATGGACACTGCCACCAAGGGCACGGTTCAGAGCGGCGCAGCGTCAAATGCTCTGTATATCCTGACCGATGGTAACGGTGAGTTCGCTTGTACCCTAACGGATGCAACGGATGAGCAGGTTTACCTGGCAGGTGGCGGGGCAACCGGCAAGGGAATCATCGACGGTCTCGACGTTGGCGACGTGACCTACAGCGCATAGTCGGTAGGTAACTAGGTTCCTTGGGGTGGGGCAACTTGCCCCAAGGACTTACTCGCCGTGGTGGAGGTTGTAATGTCGGATGAGTATCAGCTTCCCCGCGACAGGGAAGCAATCATCGAATACGTCAAGCGGAAGCTCGGATATCCGAAGGTAAATATTGAGCTTACGCCTGAGCAGTTGGTGGATTCATTCGGTGATTCTATCCGGTGGTTCATTAGCGGGAAGGGAATGGTTAAGGAACTGGTCATGCCAGTTACCGCAGATCAGGAATACATCCTTCCTCCAGATGTTGATACCATTATCAGAATAATACCTCCTCGATCTGGTATTGCGGGAATCATTCCATGGGAAGTGGATGCTGCAATGCTTGGATATTCTGGAATCCCTGTCCCTTATATGGCAGGACCAGATACCTACAGCGGTTTTGTCCAGGAGATGCAGGTAGCAGAACAGGCCCGACGGGTGTTGGGTGGGGAATTTACTTGGGAGTGGGTTCCAAGTTCTCGCAAACTGCGTATTTACTCCAAGTGGTCATTGACTGGTAGCATGCTTATCGAGTACATCTCGGATAAGATTGACCTTAAGTACCTGTGGGCAAAAGAACTAGATCTGATCATCCGGCGCACATTGGCCGAAGCCAAGGAAACTCTTGGCCGTATTCGTAGCAAATATCCTGAATGGCCAATGGCTGGGGGGGCCAAGGGGATGGACGGCGATACACTGCTCAGTGAAGCTGAAGCTGAAAAGGAAAAATTAGACGAAGCACTCGATGGTCTGTCGTATCCAGTGGCGTTTTTAGTGAGGTGAATAAATGAAAGACTTGGCAGCAAAGTTGAGAGGGTTTGTCGAACAGGAACCCGATGTCAACCTGGACAATCTGGAGTGGCCGAATCGAGTGGTTCCACTCAGCTACCTCTTGAATCACGTCAAGGGACTTATGGGACCGGAGGCAGCCGAAGAACTGGAGTTGAAGGTGAAGATCCCACAACGACTACAGCCTGCGGCTATTTCGGACGAAGACATGCTGGAGGTTTTAACCGGCATTTACGGAGAGGATGCTGCATTGGATATCCTTAAGCCGTTTCGGGATGTTGAGGCATGGGAGTTCGATTAGAACAGGGGCTGATGGATGTTGGTTTCACTAGCAGAACTGTTGGAGCAAGGTTCTCCGTACAGCAAGCCGGGCATGAAGCCGGGCAAGCCGCGAAAGTACAAAGCTCCACGGATGATGAAAAAGAAAGATCGGTCCGGCAACGTCGGTGCTTTGATTCGACATTGCATGGCAGCGGTTGCTGCCAAGAAAGGTGGTATCAACAAGAAAGGTGCCAAGGCAGCATGGAACATCTGTCGGTGGGCCATGACGAAGTACAAGTTCCTGAAAGGCCCGTACAAGAAGGGCGTTCCGCCGTCACCGTACACCGGGAAGTCAACAGCCAGGGGCGCTCGCAGGAACATGAAGCATGCAATGGGTGCGTGCCCGCGTGGGAAAAGCAATAAATCGGGATTGAGAAGGAAGCAGATGATTTTCAAGAAGCTGTTCAAGCACATTGACAAGTGAGGATACTGCATGAAGGGCTTAGTTAATCAGATCAATGCAATTTTGGAAGGTAACGTGGAATTGAATGAATTATCCGAAACCGAGATTGCATCTAGCATAAACGAAGGTTACCACGGCGGCGATGGTAGGTTTTACGGTGGGCACAAGGGAGCAAACTTGTGGTCCCGTAGTGGTGTCAGGTTCCGTGTGGTGGTCAACAAGGAAGGGCGTCACTGGAAGGTTCCCGTCCGTGGTCGGTTGCGGAGTGAAATGTCCAAAGCAGAACGTCGGAAGGCAGAACAGCGGGATGCTCGCAGAAAGAAGCTGGGTAAGGATACCGGTCTTCCAGAGGGCTACAATTCTGGTTCCGACGAACTAGATGCCATGATGAACCCGGTAGAGCGCGAAGATCTATTTAGGTCGCCTCTGGATGGTATGGACGAAGCGTCGGATGTGAAGGTGGATCGGCAGTCCATCGAGTTTGCGTCTGGTCAGGAACCAGACAAGGACTGGATCGACAAAGACTTCGCTATCCTGATGAGTTTCGAGTTTGATCTTAGCGGAAAAACACTGGCTCGGTTTCTCTGGAAGCAACAGCGGGTGCTGAAGGCTGCCCTGGAAAAGATGAAGCCAGGCGACGCTTTGCGGGATCTGAATTCACGCACTGGAATCAACATAATGAAGAGTGTGTTCCGTGAAGTCAGGAAGGGAATTCAGGCAGAACTAATAGATGTGGCCAGCAGCATCGGATGGGATGGGGCAAAGGTAACCGACATCGAGTTGTCAGATGACGATTCGCATTGGGAAGCAAAGATCGACGCCAACAAAGAGTCGATTCATTTTCGGGTGGAAGTTGATGTGCTGGGAAGTTGGGTGGGGAAAAGATCTGAAGATGTGGTTGAGGAAGTCTTGGCCATGTTGTCTAGCCAGGACAAGTAAGGTATTGAATGGGCGAACTGACTTCACCAAGCGCAGAAATTGAACAGGAACTCCATGACGAAATCGCGGAGGAATATAATCGTCTTGGTGGAACACCTATAAAGATGTGGAGTGTGAGGCGTGCTGCTAGCTTTGATCCTTTGTGGGACGAACCGAGTTCACAGTTCGGTTACGATCCGCTTTATGGTGAGCGGGCTGGTTCCCCGCCACCGGCCGAGAGACATGAGGTTCCCGACAGGAAGGAATGGGGGTTTCAGGGTCCTTGGGAGGTTTGGGGCGTGGTTGAATTCGAGGAAATTGAAGGGCAAGCAACTGGTATCGAGGACAGTATAACAACTGAAAAAGAAGCAGTTGCCTGGATAGCCAGGACAGCTCTCGATAAGGTTGGTGCACCATACCCCAAGAAAGGGGATGTTTTCGAAGTGAGATGGACGGATGCAGCAGGTAACATTATGTTTTTTGATGTAACAAGCGCTAAGCGTGGTGGTGCGTTAAATGACTCACAAACCTACATTCAATTCATGGTCGCACTCAAGAAGCGATCTAAATTCGATCCGAGTAGGCGGATTGATGAATAGCCGGAGGATACAATGAACCACAAGGAATTGATTC
>SDBS01001569.1_pt1 | contig 23227 bp, 27 predicted proteins | sample 2277091 | NCBI WGS metagenome assembly SDBS01 (sample SAMN10404972, study PRJNA504765) | marine sediment metagenome | isolation source: marine sediment core GS10_PC15, 163 cmbsf | place: Arctic Ocean: Southern Knipovich Ridge | collected 2010
AACGGATGCTACTGTGATTGTTTCTACTTTTTGTTCAAGCGGCACACGGTTTCCTCTGGCAGTTACAAGCCATCCGTTGAATTCGCCGTCACCGGCGAGAGCTCCAGACATCGTCACTATTCTATTTATCCTAATGGCGTCTCCAGAAGTGACGGTGATGTTAACCGTTTCATAGCCGTATTTTATGTCGTTTCCATCTATGGTCCATGTTACCCAAACCGTAAGTATTTGGGCTGAAATGGCTCCTTGGGCAGTTATTGTTGTCGTGACATTAACCTCATCTTGGGATAATATTGGGTATACTGTGTTGTATGCAACTATTCGTTCGCTGGATAGGGCTGCGTCCATTTGGCTGCTTTCTTTTACTGCCTGATTGTAATTTGCGTTCTGTGTAAAGGTCCAAAGGAAGACGTTTGTAGATACGGTTAATGCTACGAGTACAAGAAATATTGTTCCGATGACGGTGGAGATGCCCTTCGAACAACGTCTAAACCTAGTTTTTCTAGACAACATCAAACCCCGCATAAAAAAGGGACCCCCTATCAGTCAAGATGCTGACAAAGTAATTTCCTGTTGTGAGAGCGCCGCAGGGGAGACTGAGGTAAACCGTCTCTCCTATGCCCAAGTCGTGATCTGGGATATCTACGCCGTCGAAAAACATAGGCTCCATGCCATTTTGGACGCGAACACTCTGTATTTTAACGTTAGCTATGGTACCGCAATTCAGCAAATAAATGCTGATGTTTTCAGAGGAATCATCATAGAAAATATGTTCTACAATCAGCCTCTCCTTCAACTTAGCTATCTCAGCATCCGTTGTTTCACCGTAAGTCTCAGCGTAATCCGAAGTCCTGAACTGCGCCCAGGCAAGCACCGTAAAACTCAATGCAATAACGACACTAGCCATTATGATGCTGGCGATCACGGGGCTTAAAGCCCGCCTATCAAAACATTTCCTAAATATTCTTCTCACCAATTCGCTGAGCCACCTCTCTCCCGCTTTCTAGATATACAAAAACAAAACATAAACAAGTAAGCAGCAACACGAAGACCACCAGATATGGCATAACTGGAAGCCACAAGAACGAAAGCGATTATAGTAATGGCGATGATAACAACTGAGATCGCGTATGAAACGCCTAGTCTGTTAGATAAACAAGCGATTTTTGGTTTTTTCATATGTATTCATTCATCCTCAAATATATCATAATAGACCATCCGATAATAACGCCGGAACAACCTTTGCTGCAACGATAGCGATAAGGACGAGTAAAGCGGAATGTTTGAAGCCAGCAGCCACAGACTCTTCACTGATCTTGCCTGCAACAAGCCCAATCAGATAGCAGTGGGTAATCACGGATACAGTAAAGATCAGAGTAAGGAAATCGGTGTTGGTCGCGGCAGCCGTAGTCTCAGCACCCATGGCAATTGTATTGGTAGTGAAAAGAAGAGTCATGAGAGTTGTTGATACCAGCAATATTGCAGCAAAGTAAGGCATAATCATGTAAGGTCTAACGCTCATCTTCTTCTCTTTCTCAATTTCCTGAGTCATGTTATTGAATCTTGCAAGAGATTCAATCATCGATATTGTCCCGCCCCCTACATCAACAGCTTCCAAGAGCAAAAACATCACAATCTGGGACATCCAACTCTTGGTTTTCTTCACGAAATCCATGATCACGTTTCTCAGGGGAATCCCCCAACCAATATCAGAGGACATCTTCTGCAGTTCCTTAGAGAATGCCCCGTAATCCCTACCAGAAAGATTCGCAATACACGCCTCTGGAGAAAGCCCTGTCTTTCGTGTTTCCGTCAGATCTCTAAGAAAGTTAGATATACCACGCTCCATGCTAGATTTTCTACTTGCAATCTTTTGGTGCACAATAGCAGGAGGCACAACAGAGACTATCAAAGTGATAGAAACCGCGATTGGCAAATCAACAAGATTTGCCAGAAATGGGAGTGGTGTTTGTATCATTCCAAAGAATCCAGTTAACAGTAAGAGAATTAAAACACCTATAGCAGATGAGAGGGCGTATACTTTGTATGGTCTATACTCGCTGATTGGAGTTTTTGGTTGCATGCCGTGAGCCATCCATATGAAAACAATAGAGAGCAGAGGAGTGAAAACGTAGGTATACATGATTACTCCGGAACCCATGTCCAAGCCTGTGCTGTATATGGACTCGACGCTGAAGAGTATGTAAAAACAGAGAGACATGAGAACCATTACGATAATAAATGATTCCAGAAGCATCCCCATACGCTCAGCAGCAGCCTTGCTCTTCATTGATCCTGCCTTGAAGATGTCATGTGCCTTTGTTTCAAGGAAGTGAATAACGTCACCACCAATAATAACTGTGGAAGCATAACCCGAAACGAAGTCTCTAAAAATATCCAACGGATTATACTTCGCCGCTTTTTCCAGAGCAGTAAGCGGGTCTACCCCAAAAATTTCCACATCTCTAATCAGAGCTCTAGCTTCCTTACGTGTCGCAGGCAACAAGTCAACGTCAGCAAGCCGCTTGAAACTCATGTAAGGCGGTATACCTCCTGACGCCATAACCGTAATGTATGTTGCAGTGAAAGGTATCTCCCGCTCCAAAGCAGTAGCCCTTTCGCCGGCTCTTGAACTAGGAATAATCATAAAACCAATCATGACATAGATTGGCATGGGTACCAAAAATATTAGAAAAAGAATTTTAGTGAAATATATGAGAACAAGTGCAATTATAGATACGGGTAGAGTCAATATTACAAACAAAAACATTAAGGAAATGTAGGTTTCAGGATAAATTTTGATTCCTGCTTTCGCTAAGTGTTCCTTGAATTCAAAGACTCCACTCAGGAACTTTGGAGAAAAATTGCCGAAAAGACGATAGGCAACGCCTTCAAGAGTTTTTAGCAGGGGCATCAGCTAAAACCTCCTTCGCGTAGAACTCTTCAGGTTTGGCGTTGTATTCAGTTATGACCCCCGTGACATCTTTGTAACTTCTAATGTTGCGTTGTCGCATCCAGTGCAACACGTTTTCTCGGCGTTTCATCTCATCCATCAATTCGTTCCAAGATAAGCCGCTGCGTTCGGTTATGGCATTAAGCATTATACCATTTTTGAGATTGGAAACGTGTATGTCGCCAGAGGCTTTCCATGTGAAAGTGTTTCTGTAATCCTCGTAATCGGCAATTTCGTCCACGGAAAGTATTCGTCGGTAAGCGGTCATTTCACCTGCTTTCGACTGCGACAAGTGTACTCTCTGAATTGATGCTACAACATTCATAAGAGGCATGTATGCAGGTGATATATCCATTGGTTTCTGGGTCAAACGCTTGACAGCCGAATCTATGGAATCTGCGTGCATTGTAGCCATACCACCGTGACCTGTTGCCAAGGCTTGGAACAGGCTATATGCTTCGCTACCTCGAATCTCGCCGACCACTATCAAATCTGGACGGTGTCTCATCGAGGTTTTGACTAGGTCAAAGAGGGTTACTTCTCCGGTGAGGTTTTCTCCGAGACCGTAGCTTCTCCTTGCGATTAGAGATATCCAGTTTTCGTGAGACAGGTTTAGTTCTGCGGTTTCCTCAATTGTGATTATCTTGCTGCCGGGCTTGATTAAGCAGGCTACGGCGTTGAGGAATGTTGTTTTTCCTGATGCTGTTCCGCCTAGCACCATGAGGGAAGCTCTGTTCTCCAGACAAATCCAGAAATATGCCGCCATCTCCTCGGATAACGTGCCTAATTTTATCAGATCAATAATTGAGTAGGGGTCATCTCGAAACTTTCTTATGGTAAAAGCCGTTCCGAAGGGCGTTACTTCCCTTCTGTAACAAACAGCGAGTCTGTGTTTTCCAGGTAAAGAGGCGTCAACTATGGGGAAGGCGGAGCTTACGTGTTTTCCAGCCATGTGAACCAGCTTTACTACGGCGTCGTCTACTTCTTGGTCGTCGTGAAAGACCAAGTTTGTTTCAAGGTTTTCATATCTTCGGTGCCAGACGTAAACGGGTCTCCCGACGCCGTCACATGAAATATCTTCTATGTTTTGGTCTCGCATCAAAGCGTCGATTTTGCCGAAACCGACAAGGTTTCGTTGGGCGTGATAAAGGATTTTGGACCAAGAAACGTCGGGCAACCAACCTAAACTAATTCGGTATTTGCCAACGATCTTTTCAGCTTCAGTGACGAAGAATTGTCTAGGGTCCTCGATTTCTGTTTCTGGTGAAGCAATCTCAGCGAGGAGAATTTCCAATATTCTGTCGTAAACGTTTCGTTCTAGTATGTCTAATCTGAGTTCATCTAGAACGTATTTGTATTCGCCAGTTACTGGGTTTCGGGCGATGGCTGCGTGAGCGAAGGGTTCGTAGAGGGGATACCTTTCAATAATTTTATAGCCTTTGGGCAAGGGTCTTGGCGGAAGCGATGGAGGTATGGCTTTTAGTTTTGTTTTCTTGAAAACTCTGCCGGCGGACTTTAACGCTGCTGAAACTCTCTCATTGAATCCCTTGATCCGTTGCATTGGAGTTCTCCTATACAGTAGGATTCCTCACAAAGTATTAAATCTTGCGTCTCAATAAAGCATATTATCAATAAATTATTTTGTACATCTAAACATTAACAAACACACCATATTCAGCACATCAAAAACATAGTTCGAACGGAGGCATCTTTCCGGAAAGTCTAAAGACGTGGCTTACAGGCTATCTCCTTTATTTTCAAATCAAAGAAAGCGTGCGTATTACTTGGCTTCAAAACTACGGCGGTGTCCGCTCCACTCCCAGAGCCTCCGATCACAAGGGCTTCCTCATCTGTTCTGATCAGACCTGCATCAGCTGCCATACAAGCAATCTCACAGGCGACCTTTACCCCCTGACCAAAAAGACGAAGAATATTTGAGATGATTCCGTCAACTTGGATTGTTCCAAACGTTTTATTGACAGCTCGCCCCAATGTTCCAAAGGCATGTGTTGTTGTTATGATTTTTGCGCCGTTATTTTCAATGATACTGCGGTTCTTGGGATGAAATTGTTGGATGTTATGTTTTGTGAATCCGGTAACGTGTGTTACCACCACTAGATTGTAGCCCTTGAAGGCTTCGGAAGCCTTAACGCCAGTCTCACCGGTTGTCGAGGCCACAACGATGTTTTTAACTCCAAGTTCTTCGGCTCGCTCTTTTGCCAGCTTGAGGGTTTCTTTGGTGTTTTTAGGTCCCGGTTTCTCAAAATAGACGGTCTTGCAAACGATGTTCGCCATATCAAACAGCTTCAATCAAGTTTCCTCAATGCGAAAGGGTGCTAAGTAGTTGATTAAACGGACTCTTATATTTGTTATAAAAGCTGCAAACGTGCGTTCTGTTGGTTTTTTGTTTCGTCACATAAATGTTGTAGGCGCTTTTATTCTGCAGAGGCTGCGTATTTTCGTAGCATTTTGTGTTATTGCTTGGTTTTTCCAGAAAAAAGGCTGATTTCAACAATGAACCTCTATTAGTATACTAGTATGATTGTTGATTTTGGGGGCTAAATTTTAATTTTATTGTCTGGTTCAACTCTGACGGTGAAATATCCTATTCCTGCTAGAAGCGGAAGGATGTGAGAAAGCAGTTGCTCTGCACTTAAAGAGCGTTCTGCACCATTTGAACTAGTTTGAATCCAGCCATCCTTTCCTTTTCGATATTTCTGTATCCATCCATGTTTTGAAGTGATGTAAATTGTGCATTCAGAATTCTTCATGGCTGTCCCTTCGGGGGATAAATATTAAAATTTAATGGTGTTGGTGGGTTTGGGGGCTAAATTTTAACCCCAAACCACAATTTCTTATCTTAGTCCTTATTATAAGTAACGTGCTGGTTGTGTCTCCTATGGATAAATTCATCATTGACTATCTTTTTATCTTCTTTGCGCTTGTCTTCTATGCGTTGCTGATTATTGTTTATCTTTTGCGTGCACACCAATCTGAGCTTGAGTGGAAGTTAAGCACGGTATTTAGTCTTCAGATGATTCCCTTCATTCTACTCTGGGGTGTTAACCTCTTTATTGGCAACGACTCAGGACGCATGGTAGCAGGACTGCCTATAATCTTCTATCTGGTCTACGACTTTTGGTATCGTTTATTAACTCGGAAGAAGCCTCAACATCATCCAGACCGTTGGCAAATAGGTCTCGTTATTTATCTTCTGCTCCTTTTCCTCGGAAGTATAGGCTTAAATTGGTATGGTTACATAGTATCGAACTTCTATGGAATCCTGCTAGTAGTCTCCTTTTTCATAATGATTAGTTCTTTCGGATACTACCAGTACAGATATAACAGGAGAAGAAGGGCTAAAGAGGATTAAATTTTAATCCCAAACCCACATCAATGACTCAACTCCCTCGGGATTCTTCGTTATATCCAAAATTGAAAATCCATTGAACCTTCATCAAAAACGGTTACGAATTTCGTAGGTTTTAATAGAATATTCCGATTTTTGATATATTGTCAGGAAAAAAATAAAGGATATATTAAGTCAGAATATACGATATAATCTAAGGGTGCCCGTCTATGAATTGGATGAAAAATAATAAGAAATTTACCGTCGGTCTAGGAGTAGTTCTGGTTTTTGCTGGTATTGGTGTTTTCCTTATTTCAAACTTTGAAATCAATGGTTTGGAAGCTATGCTCGCAAATGAAAGCTTAAGTGTAGAAGAAGTTTGGCGTTTTGAAGGGGCTCTTCAGTGGTGGAGGAAAACATATTTTACAGTGACGCTTCCAGTGACAGTATTTTTAACACTATCAGGAATAGCAAGCATACTAAGTCAACAACTATTCAGTCGTTTTGCACAAAAAGGCGCTTTAAAAAAGTTTGAAGAGACCCTAAAACAATCCTGCTAAATAAATCCCGATTAAACACCTAAGAAACAAAAATCCTCAAAAAACTATGAAAACGCTGTTTTTCGCCCTTTTGCACGTGTTTTTTATCGTGAAAAGACCCAAATAGACCCATCATAAATCCATTAAAAACTGGTATTAGAAAATTTTCAATATTTTTAAATTCTATTCTACTAATTTGGTAACTAACTTTCTAGCTAATGGGATAACTAGTATGCTTGTCGGGAACGCAACAAAAAAACCAATTACCCAACCATTAAAAAATCTGTGAATGAACCCCGTAGTCCATCCAGTATTTATTGTTGTCATTGTAAATGTCATTGTTGTATCCAAAGCTATGGTCATGAAGAACGCCACCAATAAACCAGAATATTTCTTATTTAATTTCAAAAATACCAACCAGTCTCCAAGTTGTTATTTCAATATAATTAATTTTTTCTATGTGTGCGTGCGCGTTTTGCACGTGAGGGTAGGTAGGAGAGAACGGACAAATATGGGTAAGAATAAGGGAGAAAAAACGTAAACAGTAGCAAGTTTGGGTTTGGGGGTTAAAATTTAACCCCCGCGCGCACAAAATGCATACAATCGCTTTCATTTTGGTGTCCTTCCTTATTTTATATCTGGTTTGGCAGACTGAGCAATTGCAGATGAATTGAATCCTTTAACTATAAGCCATACTGCTAGAACCATTTGATTCACGCCTCCTGAAAGATGCAAAAGGACGATGGTCGAGCGCGGACCATGGTCGAACAGAGGTAAAAAGGCTGATGCTAACAGCCGTCATCGTTACCTTCTTGCCATTAGGGACTAATCCAAGGTATTCGCCTTTGTGTGTTGTTATCCGACAATTTTTTATAGCTACTCCGAAAGGGCTAATTGACCGGAAGACTTTGCAGAACTGTGTCACGAAAGTAAAATAAGCTTTTACGCAAGTACTACCAATCTATCTGAAAGGCTCTGTGGAATGGAAACAAGTCTCACCAGTTCCTCTTTGAAAAGATGCGAGGATTAGGATTTGGTTAACAACAAAACAAGCGAAGTTTTCAGCATTCAGACAACAAATCTAACTAAAAGATTTGCCAAAAAGAAGCATAGAGGCGTCTTCGGTTTTCTGCGAAAAAACCAATCGAAGAATAAAAACAAAGAAAAAAACGACGTTACAGTAGCCTTAAACAAAGTCAACATTAAAATCTGTCCCGGAGAACTCTTTGGACTTCTTGGACCAAATGGGTCTGGAAAAACTACAATGATCAAATGCTTATCCACAATCTTGATTCCAGACGAAGGCACGGTCACCGTAAACGGTTTTGATGCCCAAAAAGAAACCTCCATGGTCCGAGCAAGTTTGGGAATGGTTGTGGGCGGGGAGAGAAGTTTATACTGGAAACTCACAGCCAGAGACAACCTCAGGTATTTTGCTTCGTTGTACAAGATGCATAGAACACATGCAAAACAAAGAATCGAAGAACTTCTAGAAGATTTTAACCTTTCTGATCGAGCAGACGAGAGACTTGAGGACTACAGCACAGGCATGAGACAGAAAGTTGCCATAGCTCGAGCGCTACTACATGATCCACCAATCCTGCTGTTGGATGAACCCACATTAGGTTTAGACCCGAATTTTGCGAGGCAGATTCGCAGACAAATAAAAGAACTTGCAGAGAAGCGTGGAAAAACGATTCTTCTGACCACCCATTACATGGATGAAGCAGACAAACTGTGCGATCGGGTAGCATTCATAAACAACGGCAACATCGTTGCAGTTGACACCCCAAACAGGCTCAAGGCCATGGTGAAAGAAACTGAGCTTGTAGAAGTAACTGTTTACGACCCACCAGCGGGTATCGAAAAGTATATCCGTTCTCTGTTACCCGACGCAAAAGTCGTCAAGCTTATTCGCGGCAACGAGGATGAGGGAAATCCGTCAAGAATCAAGATAATCGGGGGAACTGCTGAAGAAAACGTGGGAACAATTATTGATGCGCTCAGACAAAAGAACGTTCGCATCGGCAGCTTGAATGTTGGTGTGCCTACGCTTGAAGATGTTTTCATCAAATTAACTGGTGCAAAACTCACGGAGGGCAGAATGCAATAGATGATGGAAAGCGTTTATCAGCAGTCTGCTTTACGCAGTAATTTGTTTGTTGTCTGGAACGAGCTAATTAAAAACATGAAGTTTTTGATGGCTTACCCGATTATTTTTGTTTTTTGGGCGGTATTTCCTATTTTCTGGTTTATTCCCTTCATCTTTCAGGGGCAAGCTTTTGTTGGTGGTTTGCAGAGCGCAAGTTTTGGACAAATCACGGGCACTGAAGAGTTTATTCCATTTATTGTGATTGGCTCTGTTCTCAACAGTTACGTAAACACTCTACTTTATGGAATGGGAGAAAGCATAAGAAGAGAAGCACTACAGGGCACACTGGATTACGTGCTTGTGGCGCCAACTAACAAAGTTTACGTGCTTATCGGAAAAGCATTGAGCGAAAGCATATCCAGCACAATGTTCGCCGCAAGCCAACTTGCAATCTCTGCACTCCTGTTTGGAATGAATTTGACGTTGGGAGTGATGCTTCCAGTGTTTCTCATAGTCATTTTGCTAATACTGGGATTGTATGGCTTGTCCCTTGTTTTGGCTGCGTTCTCGCTTTTGTACAAGCAATCCCATGATGTCTCAGAGACCATAGGATACGTTTTTTACGTTTTTTCTCCAGTACGATATCCTCTTGAGAGCCTACCTTTTTGGGCTCAAATCTTCGGCAAAATCATTCCTCTCACATACGCACTCATAATTGTAAGAAGCATTATGCTGCTTGGAGCAAGCCTTTCATCATTGTACTTTGAGGTTCTGGCGCTTCTAGCCATCGATGCCGTTTTGATATTTGCTGGTTTCTATCTGTTTAACTGGATGGAGAATAAAGCGAAGAAGTCTGGAGCAATCAGCCATTATTGAGGATAAGATTAGATTGAAAAAAAGCAATAAAGATTATAGGTTGCGGGAGGTCAAATGTGCAACGGGATTCAACTGGAGCAACCTAAAGGCTGAACTGAGGGCGATCTGGGAATCGAATATTAAAGCTTGGAAGCTCGATTTTGCGTATCCTGTGAGTTTTGTACGTCAACTAATTTCTCCTGTTGTCTTCATGTTGCCTTTTCTTCTCTACGGTCTTGCTTTGATTGGAGGAAGATACAGCGAGAACTTGGCGCAGCTGGTTGGAACAGGAGATGTGGTTGCATTCATTTTCACAGGTTACATTATGATGGGTTTCATAGGAACAGCCGTTTGGGCGATGGGATTCAGTATGAGACGAGAACAATGGTTTGGGACACTAGAGGCAATTTACGTTACGCCTGCGAGTCGTTTGGGACAAATTTTAGGTATGGCACTCCACAGCACAGTCCATCAAGGCATAGGCACAATCATTCAGTTCATTTTCATATACGTCACTTTTGGTTTAGTATTGAACATTGAAGGAATCTTGCCTGCTTTAGTAATTTTTGCGCTCATGTTGTTTGCACTCTACGGCTTTGGCATAGTAATCTCAGCGCTGAGCTTAATATTAAAGGAGGGATGGATAGTCTCTGACATTTTCTACAGCATCATGACGATTCTTTCTCCTGTGGCTTACCCCTTAATTGTGCTTCCCACACTGGCTCAGCAGGCAAGCGCCATATTTCCAACTGCACCAGCCCTGATTGGAATGCGAAGTTTCTTGATAGAAGATTATATTCCAGAGGTCGTTGGCAACGTTTTCCTGCATCTTTTGGTGCTGGGCGCAGTTTGGATTCTCTTCGGCGTATTTGTGTTTCATTTGGCAGACAAATATGTGCGAAAGAGGGGTATGCTCAAAAAATTCTAATTACCACAAAAACAAGAGGGCATAGTTGCAAACGTGGGGCGTTTGTATGACATATGTTGGCTACCAGAAAAGGAAGGACGTTTGGTATGGTGCAGCGGTTCAGGATAACCAAGTTCTCGCCACCTGCTTTTCTACACAAGAACCAGATTTGAAGCGCCTACTACGAAGGGTACCACACGATATTCCGTTTCAGGTTACAGAAGAACATAACCAGCTGCTAGCAAATGTTTTGAACGCTTTAGAGGAGGTCTTCAATGGTAAGGACCGAGAGAATTACGGCTTCAAAATAGCTTTGGACAATCTTTCCAGCTACACACAAAAAGTTCTTAGCTGCACGCGTCTGGTTCCTGTGGGATACGTTACAACATATGACGCCATAGCCAAGGTTGTGGGGGGAATCGCAAGGTCTGTGGGGCGCGTTGAAGCATCAAATCCTTTTCCTTTGTTGATTCCCTGCCACAGGGTTGTGTGCTCCGATTTGAGTATAGGAGGCTACGGATACGGAGAACAGGTTAAGATGAAGCTTCTCCAGAAAGAGGAAAGAGGCTACGAAGAGTCAATGGAACTAAAGGTGAATGATAGAGAGCTTACTCTGTTTCCGGCAGAATTGGTTAAACAAAAACAGGGATAGCTTTTAAGAGGTTAAAGAAGCTCATATACAACAAGAAATTACAGGTTCCCTGAGGAGAGGAGAGACGGTGAAGCGCGGCGTTTTTGTGGGAAGATTTCAGCCCTTTCATAAAGGACATTTAGAACTTATAAAAAAAATCGTGAAAGAGGTAGATGAGCTGGTCATAATTGTGGGCAGTTCACAATACAGCCACAGGCTCGATAATCCTTTTACCGCTGGCGAGCGCATCACCATGATTCGAAAAGCCTTAGAAGAAGAGGGAATCCAGTTGTCGAGAATCTGGATAATACCAGTGCCGGACGTTCACCAACACGCGTTATGGGTCTCACAAATAGTCGGTTACTCCCCAAAAATTGATGTGGTATACGTTAACGAGCCGTTAACTCGTCGACTTTTTACCGAAGCGGGATTCAGGGTCGAGCCGATACGGTTTATAAATCGAGGGCTTTACTTGGCTACGGAAATTCGGAAACGTATGTTAACTGGAGAAAACTGGGAAGAACTTGTCCCAAGCAGCGTCGTCAATTTCATAAAAGAGATTGATGGCGATGTGAGGCTTCGGGACCTAAACAAAACTGACACAGTATGCTAAATTTTTACGCCCTTTTTAGAAGTGAACAAACTATAGAGGTATCTTGCCAGTAGAGAGGTTAGCCAGCCGCTGACAGCAAAGACGGTTGCTGGAAAATCTTGGATACTAGAGTTTAGCAAAAGCGTTTGAAATAGGAAGAATATTGTCAAGGTATTCATAAATACGACGGAGCGATTGCTGTTGAGGATTGTTCGGAGATGAAAATCCAAACCAAGTTAACGCCAACAACATTCCTAGTTACTCTCAACGTACTGGTTTACATCTACACTTCGGTGGTGGGCGGAAATTTCATCGAAACAAACACCAGCGTCCTCCTTCAGTTAGGGCAATTCAACATCAGCGTATTGAACGGTGAGTACTGGCAGCTCCTAACATCAATTTTCGTTCATGTAGATATAATGCACATTGCACTAAACATGCTATTCCTAGTTATATTCGGTTTCAGGGCAGAAGAACTCTTCAAGACAGAAGAATACTTTTCTGTCTACCTGCTCTCAGGACTCTCAGGCAGCCTGCTGACCCTCTTTTTTATGTCCCCGTATACACTTTCCGCGGGGGCTTCAGGAGCAGTATTCGGAATGTACGGCGCAGGTATCATATACATGCGAAAAACGTTCGGTCAATCCATTGTGGGCGCATTGCTCTATTCATTTCTGTTTTTAATGCTGTCCACAGGCGCAGGCGTCAACGTAATTGCCCACTTCGGGGGGCTCGCAGCTGGGTTGATAATTGGTTACGCCTTGGCAAAATCCCGCAGAGACATGATATTGATAGAAAACTATTGACAACAAAAAGTTGGGTTCTGTTAGCTGGAGTCTACCACAGAGACACAAAACAGGTCCCCAACATCTGCCTCCAAAATTTTGGAAGCAATTCCCTGATTAACTGCTACTTCAAGAAAGTTGCTGCTGCCGATTAATGCCAAAATAGTGCCAACTGGAACCTCGCCGTAGGCTGAACAGAACGGCATGTTCAATTTTTTGCTGCCGAGCGTGACAATAAGAGAGTCTCCCTCATGAACACCATATAGCTCAAGGGCTTCTGCTGAAATGTTGCTGATAATATTGCCGAAATCATCTAGGTATAGAACCTCACCGACCAGTTCACCCCTTTCCATGTGTGGTTTCGCGAATTCAGGAAAGACGTAATCTTGTATTGCGAGTCCAAAATCAGAAGGGCTTGTTCCTCTTGATAGATGTGCAGCTGCTGGGGCGAAGATGTCTCTTCCATGAAAAGTTTTTGACACTTTGGATAGCATATACTTTGGCTTGTCGATAGTGTAAACGTTTATTATTTTTTCTTTGTGGGCAGCTAGCATGAGGAGTCCGTTGTCGGGTCCAACATATAGGCTGCGGTTGGTTTCTACGATTATGGGACGTCTTTTTGTTCCAACACCAGGGTCTACAACTGCCACATGAATTGTGTTCGGAGGAAAGTAGGGGGCGACTGAGGCTAGGACATAAGCGCCCATGCGGATGCTAAATTTTTCGATGCTGTGAGTTATGTCCACGATACGAGCTTGGGGGTTAATGGATAGGATTACGGCTTTCATTTCCGCTACGTAAGGGTCATTGTGACCGAAATCAGAGAGCAAAGAGATTATGAACATGGAAACATGCCCTGAATCCAAATGTTGAATTGCCATATTTAATAACTGTTCTTGAGGAAGTAGTTTCTGAGTGAGAAGACTTGCAGGCGGGTGAAGTGGTCTCCCTGAAAGGGCTCAGTGAAAATAAACACGGTCAAGTTCTATGTTACCCCAGATGTGAACAGGAAGAACTGGGGAGACGCCTCAAGGAGCTGGAGAGACTTGGAGTCCAAACCATAGAATTCACGGGAGAGAAGAACGTCTTTGATGTACCAGTTCTGGGGAAAGGCTGCGTTGGCGTCGTTGTCGTAGCCTACACAAACTCAGGGAGAGCCGCTTTGAAGATTCGCAGAGTTGACGCTGACCGGAAAGGAATGTTTCATGAAGGAGAAATGCTGAACAGAGCGAATGTCATAGATGTTGGACCAAAACTGCTTGAGATCAGCGAAAATTTTCTTCTCATGGAGTTAGTTGAAGGAACACATTTTCCAGAATGGATCAAATCCATGGAAGGAAGAGAAGAACAGTGGCGTGTTCACTTGGTTTTAAAGGATATTTTGGAGCAGTGTTACAGGCTTGATGAGGCTGGATTGGACCATGGAGAGCTGAGCAATGCGCCGAAACACATTATCGTTGACGCGGACGACCGTCCTCATTTGATTGATTTTGAGACAGCCAGCATCAACCGGAGAGTTTCGAATGTTACTTCTGTCTGCCAGTATCTTTTTTTGGGAAGCCAGATCGCAGATAAAGTAAAGGAGAAACTGGGGGAAGTTGACGAAAAAGAACTGATAAACGCGTTACGGACTTACAAACGGGAACGAACAAGAGAAAACTTCGAAAAAATTCTAGAGAAAATAGTGTAACAAAAGAAACTGGCATTTAAGAAAATGTTCTACATTTGAGGAAACTAAGCTTCCCCAAAAACTAGGCGATCCGTAACTAAGCATACGGCATAGAAGACATCATCGGGTTCCAACTCGTCTGTGGCGAGAACAAGATTGAAGGGGGAAAGGTCGTGACCTAAATCGAACCCGTAGAGACCCTTATAGATCTGCCTAGTTCGCTCATCTTTTTCGTTCAGAGCTTTTAGTGCATCTTCAATGCTTATAGAGTCTCGAGTTACCACCCGTTTGGCTCTAACCTGAGGAGAAGCCTCCAACCACACCTTGAATCCCTCATTTAACAGCCAAGGCATAGTCCAACTGTCAAGAACAACGTTCCCTTCCGCTGCCAGCTCCAACAACTTTTCATCAATTTTCTTATCAAAAGCAGGGTTTCCCATCCTCTGTTGAAGAAAATTCAGCCCCTCAGAGGTTTCCCACCAACCTCTTACGCTAGAGTCATAACCCTCTTCCTGAGCTAAAGCTCTCAAAGCGTTCCCGCCAGAAAAGTAACCAAGCCCATACTTGTCGGCTAGTCTCTTCGCCACTGTGCTCTTCCCGGAACCAGTCATTCCGCTAATACAAATTACAACTTTTTTCTTCTCTTCTTTACCACGGTTTTCCACAGTCAGACAGCCGCCATTTCAGGTTAAAGATTTCTTGCCGCCTGTCTAAGGAGGCTTCTGAGGCAACCGTGACACAGATTGCCGCTATACATACGTCCAACTCTTCTTTGAGTTCCGGTAAGCTTGCTGATTTTAGCTGAATCTGATCGTGGAAGTCCAGCTAGTGTTTGACCACAGTTAGAACAGCACGGAAGACTTGTCTTCCCTGCTCTATAGCGGATAACTGTTCGTCCTCCAGAAGATTTAGTTTGAGAACGTTTCTTGCTTCGAGATCGCCTAGAATGTTGCGGCATCTAATCTAGTCCTCCCGTCAATCCGAAGATGCGTGAGAATAGGCTTCCGAATAAGAAAGAGCAAATAAGATACCAGTAGAACAGGCTAAGGGACATTACGCCGCCAAACCATGGAAGGTAAGCCACAGGGTCGGGTCCCATGAAGGGGCTATTGAACAACTTGAAGCCAAGAATGTTTCCAGTTAGCAAGAGCCAGACGGCGAAAAAGAGTCCCATGGTAATAGGGAACACTCTAAACTGTTTAGTGGTCAATGAAAGGGATTGAGATTGAAGCTGAAGAAGCTGTTTCTCTTGTTTTTGGGCTTTCCTGAGCAGTTTTTTGTCGCCTGTGCTCTTTGCCTGTTTCATATTTTCTTTTTTTTCTTTAGTTAACGCGGATATCTTACGTTGCAGGTTCTTAACTTTTTGGCGGTGCTCTTTAGGCATGAAACGGCTGTTAATAAATGATGATGAAAAGGACATACATAATGAAATGAACAGAACCACAAGTGTTACAAATGGGGCTTGCGCCAAAAAGGAACTCACCAGTTACGCCTCCAACAGTCTTTAATTTTGTTAGTATGAATGTCTTTTCCAGTTTCGGCTATTCCTGCGATTTTGATAGTTCTACTCAACTTTTATCATCCCAATACACGACCGAAGGCGGGATACATCTCGGCAACCTGCTCCTTCACAAGCAGTTGATAATACTGATATAATATACCTACTGCAAGAAGTATACCCATACCTGATCCGAACACTCCGAAGAACTCTGAGACAGAGGCAATCAACCCTATTATCGCGCCCCCAAGGATTGTAACTACGGGAATGTAACGTTTGAGAATCATTTCTATGGATTTATCTGACCTGCGGAATCCTGGAATCTGCATACCTGAGTCGACAAGCTGTTTCGCAACTGTACGGGGTCCTAAGCCTCCTACTTCAAGCCATGTAAGCGAAAAAATTATGGCAAAAGTAACCATGATGCCTACGAAAGCTAAGGCCCTCACTGGATCAGCGGTGACCATTGCAATACTTCGGGGGGCCGTTACGTAATATGCAAGACCTCCGATGGGTGCTCCTCCTTCTCCTCCGAAGGTGCCTAAAAGGTTGACAAAGAAGTTGTTCGGAAATTGGCTTTGCAAGAGTTGGGCGAAGATGTATATGTTGGCGAAGAGGGCGGAGGCGAAGATTACAGGTAGGACAGAGACGTAGAGAAGTTTGATGGGGTATTTGCCGCGGAATCCTCGGTAATTGGCGTGGGAGATTGGAAGTTCAACTCTAACGCCTTCCATGTATATTACTAGGATGAAGACGATGATTGTTGTTACTAAACCTAGCATAGTGGGAAGATTTGTAAGAGCGCCACTCTCTAGGTCATATCTGAAAAAGGCGTTTACCAAGGGCTGTCCGCCAAGAATTGTCTCGCCGAGGGAAATAAAGGCACCATAAGTATGTCCATCCGCCATACTAGGTGTTATGCCAAAGCTGTCCCACATAATGCGTTGCGCTACTCCCGCCAGAATGAAAAGGCTGATTCCGCTCCCAATTCCCCAACCTTTCTGCAGCATTTCATCCAAGAGCAGCAGCACTACACCAGCGACTAGAAGCTGAATGAATACGATTATGGATGTAATGAGATTAAGAGGACCATACACTTCGCCTATGAGATAGGCACCAGCTTGGACTCCAGTGAGAACGATGGCAAAGATCTTTGTGGCTGCTGTGAATAGAGCGCGATCTTCTGTGTTACCTAAATCAGCATTTATCATCTTAGATCCGACAAGCAACTGCAAAATAATACCACCCGTTACTATGGGACCTATTCCAAGCTCTGTGAGAGTCCCTCGGTTCGAGGCGAAAATTATTCGGAGGTTTTCGAGGTCCCATCCTCCACCTGCAACGTTGAAGAGGGATATCTCGCTCATGACTAGATAGATTATTAGCGCCATGGCTGTCCAGAAGAGTTTTTCGTTGAAGCTCACTTTTCGAGTTGGTGAGCCTACTTCCGGCAAAAATCTTGACAACGGTCCGAATAGTGAAAGGAATCTACCAGCCATGATCTCCTCGCCTTCATTCTTGAGTTTAATATTGTATAAACTGATTGGTTAACTTGCGTATGTTGAACACAAATATAAACACTTTGACATCTTAGTTTGCTCAATTAGGTGAGCTGAGAAAAACATCGACGTCTACTCTGTTTCTTTGAAGATTTGTCCCCCAGCATCTTCCAATTTCCTAGAGGCAGCTTCTGAATAGGATGCAACCTTAACAAGCATAGGCTTGGCTATTTCGCCAGTTCCCAAAAGCTTGTCGTATCCAAGGCTTTCCAAGTCCAAAAAGATTTTTTTCTCTTTTCTCTCCAGTTTTTTCTCGGATTCCAGTTTGTCAGCCAAGTCATCCAATTTTCCCACGTTAATAATACTAACTTTTTTGCCGAGGGCTTTGGTGGACACGAAGCCTTTCTTTTCCCCGTATGTTGGGTCATATTTTATCACGTATGACCATTTGTGTTTGTCGAGTCCAGCTTTTCCAGTTCCTCCTCGACCACCTCTGGCTCTGTGCTGCCCTACTTGACCCCATCCATGGGTTCTGGATCCACGATATTTTCTTATTTTTCTGTCTTTAGTTGGCAAACGTCAAACCTCACTTTTTCATAGATATTTTACCATCTTTAATTAGCTTCTCTAATTTTTTTATTCTTACTTCCAACACGCCGTTCTTGTACGATGCACGCGCCAACTTTGGTTTCACCCTAGTTGGAAGCTTCAATTCATCATACCATTCAAAGTCAGCCGTATCAACGGAAATCGTTAAACAATTCTCAGTTAGATGAAGGTCAATTTCATCCTTCTCGACTCCCGGGAGCGCCGCTAAAACAACCAATGTCTCCCCTTCCTCGATGATATCTATTAAAGGCTCCGGATCATCACTAATCTCTGTTTCATCCTGCAGTGGTTGACGGTCATTAAACTCTCGAATCATCGGCTTTCCGTCAGGACCAATTTTTATGGAGAACCCTTTGACATGATTACGTCTGACTGGAGTATTCTCGGAGGAGTTTTCAAATGCTTTCTCCATAGTTTCATCTATCATGTCCCCTAGTTTTTCGAGTTCTTCATAGATGTCATTGAACCAAGGACTTTTCTTTTTTCTTCGTCTCCACCACGGATCGCTCAAGGGAATTCTTCCTTAACTGGGATTGTGCTGATAAGGTAACTATAAAGATTATCGCTGGATCGGTTACACCATTCGTTTCAGGAGGTCGTTAATTGTGTCTCCTCTATATCCGGCCTCTCCGCCAGCGGCGTAACTTTTTTTCACTTTGCCTTTGTAGCCTTTTTTCGGTGGGCGAAGACGGAACACAGGTTTCACTTCGGGAAGACTGCTGAACTCGATGTCCACCTTGAAGATTGCTTCAGCTAGGTCGTCCAACGATTTGTAGTCCAATTCTTTGGCGTACTCGTCCGTCAATTTTTTGTCACCTACAAGTCTTCCTCTCTTCTTCAAAAGGAGCGCTATGCTCTCTTGAGAAACCTCGCCCCATGTTAAGCAATGCTGACTTTTCCGTAACATGCCATTGTAAGCGGGACGATCATCAAGCAATGTTGCGTGACAGTTTCGGGTTAGCCTCAGCATCATTAACGTATCTTTGGTTTCCTGAGAAATGTCACTCAAACCGCGAATCCGGACAGCCACCAAACACTTCCTTTGTTCCGCCATCTTAACTCACCCAATCCTTTGGTGTAACCAACTGGTATGTTTTTTTGAGAGCGTCAAAGACGGCAAAGGCGAAAGAGGGAACAGTTCTCGTGGAACCATAGCTTTTCGTCCAGCAATCCTTTACACCAGCCAATCCTAGGATAATTTTAGCTGCCTCACTAGCAACAATACCTAAACCTCGTGGTCCTGGAATCAGAACAATTTCAACGCCACCGCACTCGCCGCTGACTTGGAACGGCAGAGAGTGGTGTTTTCCGCACCCACATTCCCAGCTTCCACAGCCTCGACGAACAGGGTTGATGTTGAGGCGTGCGTTTACAGCAGATTTCTCAATTGCAGAGCGTACCTGTCTTGCCTTTCCGGAACCTAAACCTATGTAACCGTCACGGTTTCCTACAACTACGATGGCTCTAAACTGTGATTTCTCTCCAGCGTCTGTTTGCTTCTGCACTAATCCTATGTTTATAACTTCTTCTTGTAGATCGGGAAGGAGAGTATTCACTATCTCGGGCTCCTTTATTTTGAGTCCTTCCATGAACAATTCTTCCATGGAAGAGATTTGGCCATCAAGAATCATTCTCCCCAACTTTGTACGGGGAATCCAAGTTTCAAACTTCTCGTTGCTGGACCTCATGTTTATTCCTTCTGTTCTTTCACCTTTTTCTCAAACGAAGACGTAATTTTGGCTTTCACTGCAGAAAAGTGCTCAGATAACTGTTCTGGACGTGATCCTTCTGAAAGATACTTGGAAAACTTCTGCTTATAGACCTCAGGGTCTGAAGACAGTTGACTTGCATAGTCTGCGATATGTTTTCCGCTTATTCTACCTTCATCAGGAAGTATATCTTCACTGTGGGGAACTTCAACACCAGCATCGACAGCTCCTTTGAGGGCGGCAAAAATTCGCGTTCCCTTAGAGGGAATATGCAAACCAATATCCAAGAAAGCTTTGTCCACACCATTAGCCATTGCCTTAAAACCACACAGTAACCCAGTAAGATATGCGGATGGAATATTTCCGCGGTTACTCAGCCAACCATATGCTTTAGCCAATTCATTGGAGTGCGCTGAAACAAGAACCTTGTCCCCTATGGATTCAGCTTCGATTACCTGAACGATTGCGTGTTTCAGAGTTAGACGAACTACTAGGCGAGGCACCCTTGACAGAACAAGTGCTCTACGTGAACGATAATTCGTTTTTCCTTCTCTTCGTCTTCGGAAAGGAACTCGGTATCTGGGACCAGTTGCCATTATCGTCTCCTCCACAAATCATGGGTTCTGATGTAGCGTTCTAAATCAGCCTTCGACTCGAAGAGTCCACTTTCTGACATGTCATACAGTTTACGGTAAGCACTTTCGGTGATAGCGCGGCTGTCCTTCAAATCACTCAATCTCTTTCTCAAAGGTCTAATTCGGTTCATCCAAGCCTGTTTCTTGGAGATTTTTGAGCGAGCAGAACCACTCTTTCCTCCGGGTCCTCTCCTCAAGCCTTTCTTCCGCTTTTTTGCCAAAACTCTAGCTCGGACACGACTAACTCCCTTCTCGGGAAGTGATTTGACAACTTTTTCGTGAATTAACTTTCTGATTTCTTCTCGGGTAATAGCTGTTTCAACGTAATCTATTCGTTCCGGGTCTATCCAAACTCGACCTTCACCGACCTTCAATATATCGGCAGCTAACCGACGCTGACTTTTTAGACTCAACGTTACTTCTCTCCTTTCGACAGATTTTCTGGTTCTTCTGTTTCCGCGGTTTCCTTGAACACTTCAGAGTCCCGAGTTGCTCTTGGATTTAAAACGTGAATTCCTCGTTCCTCAGCTAAGGATATGATAGCAACTCTTTTTCTGCCCCCAACAGTTCGAGCTATTCGTATAGCCTGCAATTCAGGATCTATTCCCGCCAAATCATCAACAGCATGAACCCGAGTTTCTATGAATCCTGACGGATGCAACCCTCTTGTTTTCTTGGGGCTTCGGTAACCAGTAGTTGGAGAAGCGGGCCATCCCTTAACCTTCTTTCGCATTTTACTGTCGATTCCATGAGGCCTTCTCCATCTATCCGTAACCCGCTTATATCTCCAGCTTTCTTGGCGCCTAAACTTGGGTTTCTTGTGTTTAACATAATCATTTTTGGAGAGTTGCTTTTCTGTGATTGTCTTCTGCTCTTCCGTTGTCATTCTTGGAATCCCTCATGTTGTTCGTAAACGTAGATGCCATCTAAGAAAACTCGTGGATCTTTATTTCTAATTTTAGTTGCATTTTGGATGTTTGCAGCAGTTTGGCTGACATCTTCAAGGTTGATTCCCTGTACGATAATGTCGTCTCCCTTGATTATGACGGTGGTGTCTCCCATTATCTTGGCTTTGCGGGGGTTTCGTTCTCCAATGAAGTTCTCGATGGTCAAAGTTTTCCCGATGATTTTGACGGTTATTGGGAAGTGGGAAAAAACGATTTTCAGTTTATAGGTGAATCCCGTCGTTACTCCCTTTATCATATTCTGAATGTGAGAACGAACAGTTCCCACGAGGGCCGCTTCCTTTTTGCGGGGCCAACTCGCCTGAACTGTTACTGTTTTCCCATCCAGTTGAATCGTTATGGGTGCATGAGAGAAGTCTCTGGTCAACTCTCCTTTTTCACCCTTAATCGTGACGAGTCTACCATCAAGCATACCATCTACGCCTTCAGGGATTTCAACTGTTTTCACGGTTTCGATTGCACGCATATTTCGTTTCTCCTAATAAACAAAGGCCAAAAGACGGCCACCGATCTTTTTCTCTTTAACCTCTTTATGGGACATAACCCCTTGAGAGGTGGAAAAGACCAGTACCCCTATGTCTCTAGAGGGGAGGAATTGTTTTTCCCAATTTTCTATTTCTTTGGAACTTACAGGAAGTCTAGGTTTTATGGCGCCACATTTGTTGACTCGACCAAGAAGTTGTACTCTAAATTTTCCGGAGCGTCCATCACCGATAAATTCGAACTCTCCGATGTAACCGTTCAACTGCATGACTCTTAAAACACGCCCTAATAGCTTCGATGCTTGGTTGATTAAGCATTCGCGTTTTCGGCGCATCTCATTATTAATGATTGTTGTCAAACCGTTTGCGAGCGTGTCCATCATAGGCAAATCTATAACATCTCCTTTTACTCATACTTCCTGAAACCTAGGTCACTAGCAATCTCTCTGAAACATTGACGGCACAGGTTTAATCCGTACCTACGGATAAGCGAACCGTAGGAGCCGCATCGCCTACAGGGTCGACTACCCTTACCAAACTTTCGCTCGGTCTTAGATTGCTGTTTCACCATGAATTCACCATTTTCACATTATTTCAACATCAAACTCGTCTTTAATAAATAGTATCGCTTCGTCGGCGGTCAGCAGATGACCTTTTCCGAGCTTAGACTTAACGCGGTGTCTACGTTTAACACGATATCCTGCTCTGCCGAGCGAAACTGAGACATCCATGCCGTGGATACCGAGTTCAGGCGCATATTTAGTGCCGGGAATGTCTATATGTTCTTTGATCCCAAAGGAAAAGTTGCCTTGACGATCAAAACAGTATTTCGAAAGCTTCTTATCGATAGCATAAAAAGCCTTCCGGAGAAATTCTTCTGCTTTTTCATCTCGAAGAGTCACGATGCACGCTATGGATTCCCCTTTTCTGATACCGAATTCACGTATGGTTTTTTTGGCTTTTCTCTTGGAGGGCTTTTGATTTGTTAGTTGCTTGAGAACCGTTTCCGCCTGTTCCAGAGGTCTTCCGGATTGTCCAACGGACATGTTAACAGTTACTTTTTCTATTATAGGCTTAAGCATGGGGTTTCCGGTCCATTCTTTGCGTGGTGGTTTAACTATTTTAGGCGCCACTTTCTTTTCGGCTACAGGTTTTTTTTCTACAGCTGGAGCCGCTTCTTCGGCTACTTTCTCTTCTTTAACAGGAGCAACAGCAGGCTCAGCTGCCTTCTCTTTCGGCACCACTTTCTTTTCAGCAGAAGCGAGTTTTTCAGCAACTTTTTGTTCTACTTTCTTCGCTGCCACAGGCTTCTTTACAGGCTTAGCCTCTGTTTTGGCTACTTTCTTTTTTGCGACCTTCTTTTCTTTAACAGGAACAACAACGGGTTCAGCTACTTTTTTCTCTACTTTCTTCTCCGCAACCGGCTTTTTCTTTACAACTGGAACCTTTGATTTAACC
>SDBS01001570.1_pt1 | contig 23219 bp, 21 predicted proteins | sample 2277091 | NCBI WGS metagenome assembly SDBS01 (sample SAMN10404972, study PRJNA504765) | marine sediment metagenome | isolation source: marine sediment core GS10_PC15, 163 cmbsf | place: Arctic Ocean: Southern Knipovich Ridge | collected 2010
ACAAACATGATCAATCTTTACAAGGAAAAGGAAAACACGAAGTTTGGTGGAATGAAAAAGAAAATATTATTATAACAAAGATAGATGGTGATTATGATGAACAAGATGGTAAAAAAAATGTGGAAAAAATGATAGAGTTGAAAGAAAAAAAATAAAAAAATAGAGAAAAAGAAAGGTAAATAAATATGATAAATATCATTTTAGTTATTACTGGAATATTCTTTTTAATATATAGTGCCTTTATTTATATAAAGTTATTAAAACTAATTTCTAATTCTGTTTTAAAAAAATGGTGGAATTTACTATTTATTTTTGTTGTATTTTTTACCATTGGTTATTCTGTATTTGCTTACTTATTATTTATTGGAGATGAGTCAGTCAATTTATTTATTGAAACAATAGTTAGTATTATTTTTTTTCTTGGTTCAATATTTGTATTGTTTTCAGCACGTCTGATTCATTATACTCTGATTGAGTTTAAAAAAGAAAATCAGAAATCAAAAAAGATATCAAAAGAACTTAATCAAGTTAAATCAAATATTGAGAAAAAAATAAAAGAACGTACTGAAGAATTACAAAAACTAAATAATGTTATGATTGGGCGAGAGTTAAAAATAGTCGAATTGAAAAAGAAAATTATAGAACTTAAAAAAAGAAATAAACATAAATAATAAAAAGGATTATTTTTATGCAGAAAAATATAATTTCAATTATGAAAAAACAACATAGAACACTTCAAGAAGAAATTGGTTTGATTTCTGAATTGTTGGCTAATAATGGTAAAACTAACAGAAAAAAGATATTTAAGATATTAATGAAATTTAAACATGATTTAGTTGAACATTTAAAACTCGAAAATGATGTTTTTTATGTAAATTTATTGAAAGAAATGAGAGAAAAAGGAAAAGATATTTCTAAAACAAAAGAATTTATTTCAGAAATGACAGATATACAAAAAGTAGTTATTGATTTTTTGGAAAAATTCAAAGATTCTAAAAGTATTGAAAACAAAATTGTTAAATTCAAAAAAAAATTTGTAGAAATTGGAGAAATTTTAAGTATAAGAATTGAGTCTGAAGAAGAAGGAATTTTCCCCTTTGGCCAAATATTATTGAAGTTATATTAAAAAACTAAGGTAAAATAATAATTATGTTAGAAAATCAAAAAATTAAAACAAAAATTTTTCTAGTTTTCTTTATTACAGCTTTAATATTAGCATTTATTGGTATTAGTATTTCTCATATCTACTCTCGAAATTCCTTAAAAGAACAAATTACAAATCACTTAGAAACAACAGTTCAATCAAGAGCACATCATATTAAAACCTGGTTGAAAAAACATGAGGAAATAGTAGAGAGAGAGTCTAAGAATTTAACATATAAAGATTTACTAGAAAATCCAGATGATATTTTAATGCAGCAAAAAGCTAATAAAACGACATCAACTCTATTGAAATCTTATCCAGAAGCTCTTAAAATCAGTATTATTGATGTAAATGGAACTGTTGTTGCTTCATCTGATGAAAGTTCTTTAGATACAGATAAATCAGAAACCTTAAACATATTAAAGACTGAAGGTGTTTTTATTAAAAATGCTCATATGTCTAAAGGATTTGGTGTTTCTTGCATAGATTATGGTTTTCCTATATATGATAATGAGAATATAATTGGAGGAATTATAGCTGATATTGCCCTTGAGAATTTAAATGATATTACTTTAGACAGAACAGGTTTAGGAGAAACAGGAGAGACTTATTTAGTGGGAAAAGATTACTTAATGATATCTGATTCAATATTTTTTGAAGAATCAACAATTTTAAAACAAAAAGTTGATACAGAAAATGCAAGAAAGTGTTTTAGTATGGCCGAAAATCCAGAAGAGCATATAGGTCATGAAGCAGTGAGTGTATCCACAGATTACAGAGGTGTTAATGTTTTAGGAACTCATGTTTATATTACTGGAATGGATTGGTGCCTGTTGGCAGAAATTGATTCAGCTGAAGCTTTTAAACCTCTAAATAGATCATTATTAGTTTCTTTTACACTTGGATTATTTATAATGTGTATAGTTTATTTTATATCTATTTGGTTTGGTAGAAAAATTAGCCGTCCTATTGAATCCCTGCATCGTGGCACAGATATTATTGAAAAAGGTAATTTGGATTATAAAGTAAGTATAAATTCACAAGATGAAATAGGACAACTCTCTCGTTCTTTTGATAAAATGACTAAATCTATAAAAAAGTCTCGAGCTGAAGTTGATAAAAAAGTTAAAGAACAAACAAAAAATATTAAAAGACAAAAAAATGAGTTAGAAAACCAACAAAAAGCAATCTTGAATATTTTGGAGGACGTAGAGGAAGAAAAGGAAAAATTGTCTATTGAAAAAGACAAAATAAATGCAATTTTACATAGTATTGGTGACGGTGTGTTTGTTGTTGATAAAAATCATAAAATCATTATGTTTAATCAAATTGCTGCCGATATATCTGGTTTTTCACCTACAGAAGTAATTGGCAAAAGATATGATAAAACTTTAAAATTTGTCTATCAAGAAAATAATAAAAAAAATGATATATTTATTAAAGAGGCGATAAAAACTGGTGAAATTAAAGAAATGTCTAATCATACAGTTTTAATTAGAAAAGATGGCTCTAAAATGCCAGTAGCTGATAGTGCAGCACCACTTAGAGATAAAAAAAGACAGGTGATTGGTTGTGTAGTTGTATTTCGAGATACTACTAAAGAACAGGAAATTGACCGAATGAAAACCGAATTTGTTTCATTAGCGTCTCATCAGCTTCGTACTCCACTTACAGCCATTCGTCTTTACCTTGAAATGTTAATAAAAGAAAAAGCTGGTATATTAAATACTAAACAAAAAAAATATATAGAAAATGTCAATTTTTCTACATTACGTATGATTAAATTAGTAAATGATCTTTTGAATGTTTCGCGATTAGAAACTGGAAGATTGATAATTAGAACAAAACCAACTCAACTTGAAGATTTTATTCAGGATATTATTAATGAGGTAAAACCTTTGGAAAAAAAACGGGATTGTAAAATTATTTTTAAAAAACCAAAAAACAAATTGTCTAAAATTCCAATTGACCCAATTTTGATACGTCAAGTGATTCATAATCTATTAACAAATGCTATTAGATATTCACCAATTAAACAAAGTAAAATTTATGTCAAGTTAGAAAAAAAAGACCAAGTGTCAAAAGAACCAAAGAATCTATTAATTAGAGAATTAAAAGACAATAAATTTGCTGCTTCAAACATTCAAATAAGTGTAAAAGACAATGGTATAGGAATTCCATCTAAAGTGAAAAATCGTATATTTGAAAAGTTTTTCCGAGCTGATAATGCAAAGGAATACCAAGCTGAGGGATCAGGGCTAGGAATTTATATTTCAAAATTAATAATGAAAGCCAATGGAGGTAAAATTTGGTTTACATCACAAAAAAATAAAGGAACAATATTTTTTGTTTCATTTCCTATAGGCGGAATGAAAAACAAAAAAGGTGATAAAGAGTTTACTAATTAGAATAATATATTTAAAAATTGATAAATATATACTAGGTAATATTATTAAGGTAAACAATAATATAAAATAGACAAAAGAGGAGAATATGAACAAAAAAATATTAATTGTTGAAGATGACAAATTAATTTCTGAAGCTTATGGTGATCATTTAAATAGTGAAAGTTATGAAATTGAATATGCATATGATGGTCAAGAAGCACTTGATAAAGTCAAAGAATTTAAACCACATTTAATATTGCTTGATATTATAATACCTAAAATTACAGGTATTTCTGTATTAAAAAAACTAAAAAAAGACTCAAAAACAAAAAATATCCCAGTAATTGTCTTAACCAATCTTGAAACTAATCAAGGCATTCTTAAAGTAATCGAAGCTGGAGGGTCTCATTACTTTATTAAGGCAAATTATAGCTTAGAGAAACTAAGTGAACAGATAGATTTATTAATTAAACAAACTTATGGGGGCAAATAAATAACAACCATTACATTTTTTATGGGAAGAAGGTAATAATGACAGGTAAACAAAAAAATAATTCACATGAAGCAAGAACATGGTTAAAAAATAATAAAAATCCCCATGCTTTTGTTAAAAATAGATTTAAAGATAAAAAAGCAGCTTTAGAGTTTATAAATAAATTTTACCAGAATGGAGCTGTGGAATTAATTATTGACCATATTAAAAAAGAAGAATGGCGAATTAAAAAAGAAGGTGGTCCTTATGCAGATACTTTAGTTATTGAACTACCTGCTGATTTTCAAAAAAGAACTGAAATTTTTAAATTATATAGTAAAGAAGCAAAAAATGGAGGCTATGAACCAGAAAATGATGAAGGTCAAGATATAATTATTCTTTGTTGGAGTTAAACTTATTTAAATTTATTATTTTACAAATGCCAAATAGTCAAAAATATTAAAATCTGCTAAAATAAAAGCAGGTTTTTAAATTTAAATGAAAATTTTTTATTATGATTGACCCACATGTTCATTGCAGGGACGGCAAACAAAAATATAAAGAAACTATTGAACATGTTTTTAATATTGCAGAAAAACAGGGTATAGAAAAAATTTTCGATATGCCCAACACCAACCCACCTATAATATATGAAAAAGATGTTATAAATAGGTTGAAACTTGTTCCCAAAAATCGCAAAAACGATTATTTTTTATATATTGGCGCCACATCTGACAAAAACCAACTAAAGGAAGTAGTGGAATGCTATAACATCTATAAAGAAGTGATTGGCATCAAATTATATGCAGGTAAATCAGTAGGGGATTTGGAAATTATTGGTATAGAAAAACAAAAAAATGTATACCAAACTCTTTCAGATTTAAATTATAATGGAGTAATTACGGTACATTGTGAAAAAGAAGAATATATAAAATCAGAACTTTGGGATCCATTAAATCCTATTACTCATTCAAATGCCCGACCAAAGCAAGCAGAGATAGAATCAATAAAAGATCAAATAAAACTTGTAAAAGAGGTAAATTTTAAAGGTATTTTACATATTTGTCATATTTCCTGTCCAGAATCTATAGAACTTATAGAAAAATTAAGGAGTGAAATAAAAATCACTTGTGGAGTAACACCGCATCATATCTTGTGGGATGATAGAATGCAAAAAAGACCAGATGGTTTGCTTTATAAAATGAATCCTCCTTTAAGGAATAAGGAAGATGTAGAAAAATTAAGGAAATATTTATGTGAGGGAAAAATTGATTGGATAGAAACAGATCATGCTCCCCATGCCATTGGAGAAAAAATATTCCCGCCTTATATGTCAGGATACCCTTCATTATATCTTTATAAAGATTTTATAGATCAATTTTTGCCAAATTTGGGAATTAATAAAAAATTAATTAAAAAATTGATATCTGAAAATATATACGAAATATTTAAGAATAAATTAAGATAAAAATTATAAAGTTTAATATGGTAAAAATTAACAAAATATGCTAAAATAAAAACAATTTTAAAGCATGTAATAAGAATTAAAAATAAGGAAAAAAAATGGTTCAAAAACAAAATTGTTGGGAATATGAGAAATGTGGCAGAGAACCAAAAGGCTCTAAATCGAAGGAACTTGGTGTATGTCCTGCAGCCACTAATAAGTCATATAATAGACTAAATGAAGGAGAAAATGGAGGAAGAATGTGCTGGGCTATAGCAGGTACACTTTGTGGAGGTAAAGTTCAAGGTACATTTGCTGAAAAACGACTTTCTTGTATGACTTGTGATTTTTACAAAAAAATTAAAAAAGAAGAAGGCAAGGATTTTCAGTTCATGAAAGATAATAATAGATATAAAGAATATTAGTAATTTTAAATATTGTCTCATACTATGTTTGATATAATTTCACAATTTGGTATTGCTATTTTTGGTGCTGCAGCTATTATTCTAGTAGCTAAAAAAAATAAATGGGGTTTTGTGATAGGTTTAATTTCACAACCTTTCTGGTTTATCACATCATTTACAAATAAACAGTGGGGGGTATTTGTATTAAGTATAATTTTTACAGGCAGTTGGATACTAGGTATATATGAATGGTTTTTTAAAACAGAAAAAGAAGAAAATCAAAAATAACAATAAAATTTGAATTTATTAAAAAAAGCGCCTTTAAAGGCGCTTTTTTAATAGTTAGCTTTAAAACTAATCGTTATTATCGATCATTTTTGAAACCACCACTGTCTCTATCATCACGACGAGGCTTAGCTTCAGATACAACAATATTTCTTTGACCAACTTTTTCACCATTAAGTTCTTTTACTGCTTTTTTGGATTCTTCTTCTGTGGACATTTCCACAAAACCAAATCCTCTGCTTCTTCCAGAATATTTATCAGCAATAACAGTAGCAGATTGAACTTTTCCGACTTTTTCAAACATCTCTTGCAATTGTTCAGAAGTAGTTTCATAAGGTAAACTTCCAACAAATAAATTTGTCATTTTTTTTGAATTTCCTTTTAGTTTAGACAAGGAAAGATTCGCCTACTCTTTAAACATATTCCCGGCCAAACCTAAAAGGCGAACAGAAGGTTTTTAGGACAGGACTGTTTGTCCTCATAACAAACACAAATACACATTTTCTTGCTAAAACTTTATTAACTTATATTAGTCTATTATACGACTTTTCTTCTGAGATAATTTCAGAATTGATTAACAGACAAATATAAACTACCATAAAGAAAAAATTAAGTCAAGCTTTTTTATCTTTTGATCATACTTATGATATACTTGAAAAGTATCATCTAAATTAGAGTAAAAAAATGACTATTAAACCTAAAAAACTTAAAATTGGATTTTTTACAGACACCTATACTCCTCAAGTAAATGGAGTAGTTACTTCTATTAATTTATTTAAAGAAAATCTGGAGAAATTGGGACATATAGTATATATTTTTGCACCGGCAATACCTGGATATAAAGATAAAAAAAATAAATCAAAGATTTTTCGCTTCCAGTCAATGAAATTTGCTTTTCAAAAAGAATATAGATTAGCTTTTCCTTTTTCTTTCGAACTAGCTAAAAAAGTCCCAAAATTAAATCTAGATATTATTCATTCACATACACCTTTCAGTTTAGGAATTTTAGCAGAATTTATCTCAGAAATGTCTAAAATTCCTCTTGTCCATACTTACCATACTCTATATCCTGAATATGTGAAAAGTTATATATTTGGCGGGAAAATCATCACTCCAAAAATGGCAGAAAAACTTTCTGCTTTATATTGTAATCGTTGTGAAGCAATTATTGCTCCTTCGCCAAAAATGGATTATTTATTAAAAAAATATGGTGTAAAGAAAAAAATTGTTACAATTCCTACAGGAATTAATATTCACGAATTTAAAAAACCTCATAAAAATAATATTAGAAAAAAATATAACATTCCTAATGAATCAAAAATATTAATTTATGTTGGGAGAGCAGGAAAAGAAAAAAATATTGATTTTTTAATCAAGGCATTTGTTAAAATTAACAAAAAATTTCCCAAGAGTTTTCTGCTTTTGGTTACTGAAGGGCCTTATAAACAAAAATTGTTAAAATTAATCAAAATACTAAATTTACAAGATAAAGTATGCATTACCGGTTATTTAAAAAAACCTGACGTGATAAAAGCCTATTATGCCTCTGATATCTTTGTTTTTGCATCTAAAACTGATACACAAGGAGTTGTTATCCTAGAAGCATTAGCTTGTAATATACCCGTTGTTGCTGTTGCTGATTCAGCATTTAAAGGCATATTAAAGGATAAAATTAATGGTTTTTCAACAAAATCAAATTTAAATGATTTTAGTCAAAAAGTGATTAAATTATTGACTGATGATAAAAAATATAATAAGATATCAAATACGTGCAGAAAAACTTCTTTAGAATATACAGCATTAAATCAAGCCGAAAAAATAGCCGAAGTTTATAAAGATTTAATTAGTATTAAAAAGAAAAAATAGTTTTTCTATATTTGAAAGCTTATTTTCCCGATGACCATCGGAAAACGGCTCGTTCTAATTGACATAGTTAATCAGAAATAAAAGCCTATTCTCAGTCGTTTGTTGCGACTGAGACAGCTCGTTCGTAAAAATTATAAATTAATTTACGAAATAGAGGAGATTGTTATGATTACTAAAAAAAGAGAAAAGGGGAATAAGAAAAAAAGATTGTCTAAAGGATTCAGGAAACATCTCAGAAACAGAAAATCAGAAATACGAAAAAAAATCATTGACCCTAAAAAAAGAGAAGAAGAATTGGAAAAACTGGAAAGAATGAAAGAAGAAATATTAAACCGATTTAAAAATTCTCAAAATTTTAAAAAATCTGTTGTTGTTTAAGTTGTACTTTTTAAAAAACAAATTGTAAAATAAAAGCCCGGCCGTATTTAAATTATTAATTACAGCACGGGCTTTTTAAATTTTAAGACCAGTTTTTTATCCACTGCCAAATAGCTGGAATAGAAAAATTAATTAAATTTTTAGTCACTTTTGTCTTAAATCCTGCTTTATCAGAAACTAAAATAGTAATCTGATATCTTCCCAAAGGAACAACTTTTCCTTTTTCATCTTTTCCATTCCATATTAACTTCACTTTATCTTGTAATATATTCGTATGGAAAAAATCAGGTATATATTTTAATGTTCTGATGATTTTTCCTCGACTATTTTTAATTTGTACCTTTGTCTCCATTGGTGAATATTTATCTTTCATTAAATAGGATATCTTTGCTTTTCCTGATGTTTTAATAGGTAATTTAAATCCCCAAATATTCGTTTGAGAAATTCTTATTTTAGAAATTACAGGTTTTTGACCATCTATAATAATATGGTGTGAATTTGAAGCATAATTTCCTGCTTCATCATATGCTACAGCCTTTATCTCAAAAAGACCGCTTTTTTCAATATTCCAGGCTACTTTAAAACCATCTTTTCCATTTCTGTCAGTTTTCATCTTTTTCCATCTTTTTCCAAACCTATAATAAAATTCTACCTTATCTATTTTAATATTATCAGAAGCTTCAGCTTCTATTTTAACTTTTTTTGTTGCATATAAACCAGGAATAGGTTTTTTAATAGAAATCTTTGGTTTTTGTTCATCAATCTTTGCAGAAATATTTATGTCTACTTTTTCTCCCTCTTCTGAAACATCCTCAGCTTTTATATACATTTTCCATTCACCAGGTATAGGATCTTCAATTTCATAAATTTGATAGGTTTCTTCTTCAATATTTCTAATATTAGGATCTTTGGTTTTGGGATTAATTTCTGTTCCATCTGGTGTTGTTAAAGTGGCTTTAACATAACTTCCCGGCCAACTAGTACTGAATACAAACTGAGTTGTTTTTTCAGATATTGAAAAAGTCTGCTTCATTTCTTCTTCTGGGCCTAAATTTACTGATTCTGATAAAATATTTGTCTGACCTTGAACAAAAACAGAAATATTTTGGTATATTTCTTTTAAAGCTTCTGGAGAAGGGGCAGGATAGAATTTTCCTTGTGTTTCAGAAGCAATTTTTTTAAGACGATCTGGTTCTGGAATCCATCCCTTTTGAGGAGTAGGGGGTAGAGTAGCATTTTCAGTTTCCAATAGAACTGTATACACAGGACTCTCTATTCTATTAAATTTTTGATGGGAATTATCATCATAAGGTTCTGATGATTCATGAGCCCCATCAGTAAGAAAAACTACTGCTTTTTTATTATAAGATTTATCATCTTTTAATATCTGATAAACTTCATTTAAAGATTTATTAAAATCTGTTCCATTTACAGGTTGCAAGTTAATTTGAGACTTTACTTTATCTCTTACCTCTTGATCTTTTAAAACGGTAAGTGGGACCAAAACTTTTGGTTCACCGTTAAAAGATACCACAGCTACTTTATCATCTTTTGTTACAGCATCAATTAGAAATTTTGCTGCTTCTAATCTTTTCTCTTGAGGATCATTTCGAGTCATACTATCACTGTCATCAATAACAATTACAAATGTAGCATTTTCAACAGGAATACCCTTAAGCGGTGGGACAACTTCTTCTGGAGGCTCTGGTTCAGGTTCAGACATAGGTTCTGGTTGAATAGTTTGAGGACGAATAGTAACACAACTATTGCCTTGTGCTGTCCAACTTTTCATAAATTGATCAATAGAATAATGGTTATTTCCGCCATGAGTTAAACCTGGATCATTTACATATACATATTGATCATCTATTCCTGTTAACACCATAAAGTGTCCAAGACGACTTGGATCCATTACAATATGAGTTGCCACGATCACCGGATATCCAGCTGAAAGCTCATTTTTAAGTTGATCAAGACTCCAATTACCATAAGCATGACTGTCTGAAAATCCTCCATACTCTCGAGCTAAGGTTGCTAATATGGAAACATCGGTATAACTTCCATTATAGCTATTTATTGGATGTGAAAACCTGCCATACAGCCAATCATCAATATCTCTGATTCCATCTTCAGTTGGCGTTGTTTGATTATAATAAGAAAATACCATCAAAGAACAAGTCTGCCCACAATTTCTAGTACGTATCTCACCTTTCCAATTACCCGGGGGAACTTGAGGAATAAAAGAAACTTGTAATTGAACATTATAGGCAAAACTTAAAGGTGTTATCTGAAAAATCATAAACAAAATTAAAAATAATACTACTGCTGTTCTTTTCATTCTGAACATCAAAATCACCCCTTAATATAAAGTTATAAAAGAACATTTCATTTGTTTTTAGTTTAGCATAATAGCATTTTAGAACAAGAAATATATTGTTACTATAGGAGACCCGACCTCCTTAAAGTTCTTTTCTTATTATTGGAGGTCGGGTCTCTAAAATTCTTTTTTAATATATAATAAATTGGCAAACTATAGACAATATGTCTAATTTTGTGGATTTATATAAAAAATTGTGGATAACTTTTCTATTGACAGGCTATATATAGTATTTTAAAATAGACTTAAATACTATATGTTGTGGATAAGTATTGAAACATTTAAAATATAATAATAAAATTTTTAAGAGGAAATGACTAACTTAAAAACCATCAAAATTGGTTCCAAAGTCAAACTAAAATTTGGCAAAAGAGTTGAGTTGTACAAAATTGTTAATCCTCATGAAGCTGATGTAATGAAAGATTTGATCTCCTGTGATTCACCTTTGGGAAATGCACTTCTAGGCTGCAAAGAAGGGGAAACAGTAGAATTTAAAACTGCTCCAGAAGAATCTGTAAAATATGAAGTAGAAAATGTCAAATAGATTATTTCTTTAGTTGACTTACTATATTTTTTTTCAGCACTTCTTCAAAAGAAGGTTATATTTTTCGCTCTCTAAATTCCTATTCCAAGTTCCAATTTGTGGATAAAGTAAATTTCAAATTTATATATGTGGAAAAGTCCAAAAACAGACTTTAAGGTCTTAATAATATAAAAATTAAGGTCTTATTTTGTTATAAATTTTAAGTTACAATATAAATACCTAAAGGAGATAATATGGAAATAAAATATCCAAAAATTACATTCCGATATTCTTGGATTTATGATCAGACTTGGAAAGAATTTTATCCAGACAAAAATTATCCAAAAATGGAAAAAACATTGGAATTTATGTCCAAATTGGAAAAATCCTGGCGAAAATATGAAAAGAAAATATTGTTAGAACTTTCTAAAATAACAAAACTTCCTTGGACAGAGAAGGAAATATTGATATATGTAGTTGGAAATAAGGTCCCATTTTCTGATCCGTTAACAATTTCTATCAGACCTAATTTAGATTATTGTGTTGATATTTTAACTCATGAATTAATACACAGAATTACTTATACAAATAACCCAATAAATACAATGAGGTCTTGGAATTATTTCAATAGAAAATATAAAAAAGAAAATATTGTAACAATTCATCATATTCCGACAATTGCTTTTCATTGGCATATTTATTTGAATCTTTTTAATAAAAAAAGACTAGAAAATGACAGAAAATTTCAAAATAAATTCAAAGAATATCAAAAAGCTTGGGATATTGTAGAAAAAGAAGAATATCAAAAAATTATCAAAGAATTTACTTCCAAAATAAAATATTGATATTTCAATAAAAACCCTTGACATAAGGGGAAAACAGGTGTACAATTTAATATCAAGTCTGATATAATGTAAATAAATAGCAACCCTTTTGACTTTGTTCAGGGTAAAAAACAAAAACCAACAAAAAAAACAATTAAAAATTTTTGTTGGTTTTTAAATGCTCTTTGAAAAATAAATATATCATAAGATACTTTGCTATAGATAATTAAGGAGATGAGGGGAGTGGATTACACAAAAATAGTCTGGAAGATATCTTGGATTTTAATAAGATTTTTCCTGATGTTGTTTGGCCATTTTAAAATAAACGGATTGGAAAATGTTAAAGAAACTGAACCACCAATAATTATTGTTGCCAATCATGCATGTTATGTAGATCCATTTGCGCTAGGAGTTGCATTACCTTTCAACTCACCATTAATTCCTATTAGATATATCATCAAGAGCATATATGATGTTTTTCCTTTAAATATTGCAGCTAAATCATTTGGCGGATTTTTTATAAATGAAAAAAGTCCTTTAACAGTCAAAAAAGCATTGAAAATCTTGAAAGAAAAGGGGAATATAGGAATCTTTCCAGAAGGCACAAGAACTAAAGATGGAAATCTGCAGAAATTTGAACAAGGTGCTTGTTGGCTTGCACAAAAGTCAAAAGCATCAATTCTGCCAGTAGGTATATCCGGAACTTTTGAACCACATAGTTTATTTAATTCAGATAATATAGTAATAAAAATAATAGACAAATCACTTGTCTGTATTTGGAAAATTGTAAGATTCTTTCTTTTTCGCTATAAAATTACTGTAAACTTCGGTAAACCGTTTAATATAGATTATGATGAAAACCCAACACAAGCAATCCAACTTTTAAAATCAAAAGTGTTTGAACTTTTGGTTGAAAATAAATAAAATCTGAAAATCAGAAACACCTGGAGGGGTGGATCAAAATGAAGAAAATTGCAGATAAAGAACGTACAAGTATAATTCTTGTAATTTGAAAGGGGAAATCAAATGAGTAAGAAAAAGAAAATATTACTTATTCTTATACCAATATTTATGACTATACTCATCACTTTTTTTGGATGGGGTATAAGCTATGAATATATAAGAAATCTGGCCGTAAAATACAAATTTAACCTTTTAGTTATAGTCTACGTTTTTGTTTTTACTGAAATACTTTATGACTTAGGAATTTTTTTCATTTTGAAAGGAATCGGTACTTTTTCTGTAAGGTGGTATTACTTTCTAAAGCCTCAAAAATACTATATCTTTAGACAGGATTTAAAAAAAATAAGTTTCGATTTCAAAAATAAAACTGTTTTAATCGGATTTCTGTTAAATTTTTTAGGATCTACACTTTTTTCTCTTTATATTATATGGCTAATTTTCACTAAATTACCTTGGTTTACATGGGCTATCTCGTTACCTATATTCTATAATCTTACGATGTCAGTTTTATTGAGAATTCCAATAATTATTTCCGGTTCTAGTAAAGACATTTTAATTCGCTCGGCTAAATTAGGAGATGTTGAAAAACTAATTACTATTGACAAGAAGGCTTGGAATAGTATGCATCATTACTCTAAAGAACATATAGTATCTCAAATAAAGACATTTCCGGAAGGAATTTTATGTGCCTTAGTGGATGGAACGATAGAAGGGTTTGTGGTTGCAGAAATCATTAATTATGACACAACAAACCCTGATCTTCCAAATTGGTATAAAATAACAGACAATGGGTTTATTAAAAAAACTCACAATTCTAAAGGAAATACACTTTATGGGGTAAGTCTAAGTGTTTTACCTAAAGCTAACCCTAAAGTTTCTAAACTTCTTCCAGAAGCAATAGGAAAATTAGCTATTAAGTATAATCTTAAACAAGCTGTATTAGGAGGAAGGATACCAAGTTATCACAAATATGCGGATAAGATGACTGCAGAGGAATATATTCAGGCAAAGCGCAAAAGTGGCCGTCCACTTGATCCAGAGATTTACTTCTATCAAAAATTTGGACTTAAGGTAATAAAAACTATTCCAAATTATTTTAAAGATCCAGGATCTTTAAACTATGGAATACTTTTAGTTTGGGTAAATCCTTTTTTTGGAAAACCATTTTCAAAACTCTGGAGTTACTTATTTAAAATTAAATAACCAGGTAAGACAGCTAAATTTTTATTTTAGCCTCAAACCTGGTTTTTATTTACATAGAAATTTGATATGTTATAATTGCTTAAAAGGATGATTAAATGATAATTTATAAAAAATTTTTTTTAACAAACGGAAAAGGTGAGGATAATCTTTCTCCAATTAATGCTTTTGATAAAGCATTAATGAATGCAGGCATTGCTCAGCAAAATTTAGTTTATGTTTCATCTATACTTCCTGAAGATGCAAAAGAACTAGATTATTTTCCAAAACTTCAAATTGGCGAAATTACTTTTTGCGTTTTAGCAAGATGTGATGGTATAAAAGGAAATGCAATAAACGCAGGGCTTGCATATGGCTTTGTTGAAGATAATAAAAAAAGATATGGAATTGTTATGGAAAGATGTAGTAATACTAAATCCAATAATTTAAAAAATCAACTTGAATTAAGTATAAAAGAAATGGAAAAAATTCGTAATATGAAATTAAAAGAATTCAAAACTAAAATTGAAAAAATATCTGAAGTAAAGCAAAAATATGGTTGCGTAATAGTTGTATTAATATACAGATAAATGTTATTTTTTATAATTTTCTTATTTTAAAACTAGGTAAAGAAACCTAGTTTTTTCTTGACAAAAATAGGATTTTGTGGTAAAATAAAATAATTTAAAGGTAATTGAATTGTACCCTCAAATATAACCATAATAGATTGATATTTTACTTCAGAACACAACTTTACGGAAAAAATATAAAAATAAAAATTAATTAAAATAAAGACAAAAATGACTTTTAATTTTCAATACTTAATATTAATAATAGTAATTGTAACTAGCCTAAGTTTGGGATTAGTTGTTTTTTTGAATAACAAAAACAGAAAAATAAATCAAATTTTTAGTTTATTAATTTTATGTATGTCTATTTGGATCATTAGTAATTTTCTAGTTGATGAAGTTAAAGATATTAAATTTATTAATTTTTTAATTAAGATAGATTTTGCTTCAGCTTCTTTAGTTGGCTATTTTTTCTTTCTTTTCTGTATTGGTTTTCAAAGATCTTTCCCAATATTCTCATCAAGATTTAAAACTTTTATTGTATTTCTACCAGTAATTTTTATTACATTATTATCGCTTTTTTCTAATCTTATTGTCAATCAACTTAATTTTACTGAATATGGTGTAATGCCTATACCTGGTAAATTATATTTTCTGTATTCAATTTATCTTTTTGGCTATATAATATTAGGATTTTTAAATTTAGTTTTAAAATATAAAAAATTCGAAGGTATACGAAAGACCCGAACATTATATGTAATACTTGGTTTATCTTTATCAGCCTTTTTAGCATTAATAACAAATTTAGTTCTACCAGAGTTTATTAAAATTCCTGTAGTCATTTCTAGATTAGGTATTTATGGTTTTCTTTTCTTTATAATTTTTACCTCCTATGCCATCGTTCAGCATGAATTAATGGATATTAAGGTTGTTTTAACAGAGGTTTTGGTTGGAATTATTGGCATCATAATGTTTGCGGAGATTTTTGCTTCCAGGTCGCCGGTTGAATATGTTGCCAGAACAATATTTTTCTTAATTGTTGCTTTCTTTGGCTATTTGCTGGTAAAATCAGTTTTAAACGAAATTAGGCAGAAAGAAAAATTGGCTAAAATGACTGTAAGACTTAAAAAAGCCAATGATAAACTTAAAGAATTGGACAAATTGAAAGATGAGTTTTTAAATATTGCTTCTCATGAACTGGGTACACCTTTGTCTGGAATTGCCGGATATCTATCAATGATAATTGATGAAGGTGTGGGAAAACTGGATAAAAAAGCAATAGATTTTGTCACCAGAGCATATGATTCAAGCCGCAGAATGGCAAGATTAATCAAAGACTTATTAAATGTTTCCCGAATAGAACAAAAAAGATTGATAGTTTATAAAAAACCTTATAATTTAGAAAAATTAACAGAAGATGCAGTAAGCGAACTGTCTTTTAGCGCTAAAGAAAAAGGAATAGAATTAGAATATAAAAAACCCAAAGAATCTTTCTCTCAAGTATTTATTGACATTGATAAAATTAAAGAAGTCATTTTAAATACAATTAATAATGCTATCAAATATACTGATAAAGGGAAAGTTTCAGTTGGAGTCAGACCAGTAGAATCCAAAGCACAAGTGATATTGAATGGAATCGAACACAAAAAATCAAAATCACAAAAAAACAAACCCTTCGATAAAACTCAGGGTGAACCGAAATATATAAAGTTTTCAGTGAAAGATTCCGGTATTGGAATACCAAAAGACGATCTGGCTCAAGTATTTGAAAAATTCAATAGAGGAAGCTTGAAAGCTTCCAAAAAAAAGTCTGGATCAGGCCTGGGGTTGTATATAAGCCGAGGAATTATCAAATTGCATAATGGTGATATTTGGACAGAATCAGAAGTAGGGAAGGGAAGTAAATTCAGTTTTATTTTACCTATAATAACAGAGGAAGAAAAACAAAAAGAAAAAGAAACAACAAACAAAAAATTCTAATTTATTGTAAATTTATAAAGTTTAATGTAAAATATAATCAATATTAGAGATATATAAATCATTAAGAATTTCGCGATAATTCGCGATTATAAAAGGAGAATTATTATGGCAGAAGAAAAAGCAAAAATTTTATTAGTCGAAGATGATATTCCTTTAAGGGATATGTATCAAACCAGATTAGAAATGGAAGGTTATAAAATATCCTTAGCATCAGACGGGGAAGAAGCATTATCAAAAGCAGTTGATGAAAAACCAGATCTGATTATTCTGGACATTATGATGCCTAAAATTTCTGGATTTGACACTTTAGACATTCTGAAAACCACCGACAAAACAAAAGGTATTCCTGTAATTGTTTTAACTGCTTTGAAAGAAAAAACCGACAAAGAAAGAGGACTTACCTACGGTGCTGACGATTATCTGATAAAATCAGAATCTACTTTAGAAAATGTAGTTACTAAAGTAAAAAATGTACTTAAAAATAGAGGAAAATGATAAATTTTAGAAATGATTAATTACTAATTTCTAAATGTCAAAAAAACAATTAGAAATTAGAAATTTTAAAAGTATATTTAAAAATTAGATTTGTAAAAACAAAACAAAAACAGATATAAAAAGAGAAAGCATAATGGATCCTCTATATTTATTAAAAACAAAAATAGAATTAAAAAAGAGATTTGAAATATTACAAAATATCTCCATATTAAGCATAGTAATATTTGCTACATTTTTCGTCTCCTTTATTTCTGATCCTTCTATAAATAAATACGGAGTTTATTATTTAGCTTTAATAACAGCTTTGGTTTCCATAATTTACCATTTTTTAATTATGAAATGGAAAAAAAACCAAGGCTTTATTTATTTCAAAGCAATTATCGATATATCTATTATTGCTGCATTGATTCATTTAACGGGAATTTTTGGAAATTATTTCTTCTTTTTATATTTTTTTCCTTTATTAATCTCCAGTTTGTATCTTTCTATTTCAGGAACAGTAATTTTAGCCGGTTTAGCTTCCATATTTACTTTATTAGAAAATATATATTCTCCAGATCAAATTATAACTTCAATCCCTACAATCCTCCTATATGCTTTTCAATTGGGAGGTATTTTTCTAATGACAATATTTGCCCGTTTCTTAGTATATGAAATTACAAAAGAACGAAAAGAAATAGAAGAAATAGTTCATTGGGCAGCCAAGGTATTTTCAGGCCGTTCGCCCCTAGATAATCTCCTATATTCTTTAGGAAAAATTCCTCTTTCAGAAAAACAAAAAGAAGCTAAAAAATTACTTTTTTCATTAAGAATTGGAAAAATTGTTGAAGCTCTATCTTGGATTCTGGGTATTTCTTTTCTGATCTTATTTGCCTTAAATTTCTGCTCCGAATATTCTATTGTTCCATTTATATCTTTAATGATCATAGCTTTTGTTTATGCTGGTTATCATCGAATAATTTTTAAAAGAATAGTCAACAAAAATACTAAAATAGCAGTACAAATAGACATATTTGCTATTTTAGTATTTTTATTTCTGTTTGTTGAATTATTAGGCGGTATTACATCGCCTTTAGCTCTAATTTTCCCCTGTGGAATATTAGTAGGGAGTTTAATCTTTAAACCTTACTTTAGTTTTATAATCCTTGGATTGGAAATTCTAATTATTATACCGTTTACATATTTGCATCCTTTGCAAAGAGAATTTGTTTTAACAGAACCATATTTAGTATTTTTTGAAGGGATATCGCTTTTTGTAATATCAGTCTTCTCTTATTATCTTTCTGTAAATAATTTAAAAAATGCAAATAAAAAAGAAAAAGAAAAATATTTATTTAATCAACTAGTAACAAACAAAATTCAATCTGAAGCTGTATTTCAAAGTATGGGTGATGGAATGTTTGTTGTTGATATTCATAAAAGAATTGTTTTAATAAATAAAGCAGCTAAAAAAATGATTGGCTGGCAAAAAGGAAAAATTCTAGAAAAATTTTACGGTGATATATTAAAATTAAGAAAAAACGGCAAATTAATGTCCTATGAAATAGACTGTCCAATTCAAAAATCAATATCTGAAAACCGAGCAGTTATAAATGACAATTTAACTATGGAAACTTCAAAAAATAAAAAGCTTCCAATTAGTTTTTATTCTTCGCCACTTATAGATGAAAATGGAGATATTACTGGAGGACTGGCAATTATAAAAGACATAACTAGTGAAAGGCAAATGGATGAATTAAAAAACGAATTTATGTCAATTGCCTCACATGAATTAAATACGCCAATCTCCGCTATTGAAGGATATCTATCTATGGTAGTAGATGAAAATATTGGTAAAGTTGACAAAAAAGCTTTTAGTTTTATAAACCAGGCATATTCAGGATCTCGCCGATTAGCTGATTTAATAAAAGACTTGCGAAATATATCTAAAATTTATCGAGGAAAATTAAGAATTTCTACTGAACCTATTTCTATTGAAAAAATAATCAAACAAACAATTGATGATTTTAATATAAGTAAAAAAAGGAAAAAAGTTAAAATAGAATATAGGAGAATGACAAAAGGAAAATTGCCTAAAGTATTTGCTGACCCTGGTTTAATGAGAGAAGTAATTACTAATTTAATTGGTAATGCTGTGAAATTCACCAAAGAAGGATCAATTGTTGTAACTGCTGAAGTAGAAAAAAACAAGATGATAGTAAATGTTCAAGATTCAGGAATAGGTATACCTAAAAAGGATATTCCTTATATTTTTGATAGATTTTATAGAGCAAAAGGGGAAATTGATGGAAAAGAAATCCCTGGAACTGGTTTGGGATTATATATAGTAAAATCAATTTTGAAACTGCATGGCGGAAAAATTTGGGCAGAATCTCAAAAGGGTATTGGCAGCAAGTTCAGTTTTAATTTATCTATAGCTCCTGAAATTAAAAAAACTATTGGAGGAAAAAAATGAAAAAAAAGAAAAAAAGAAATAAAAATAAGATGGATGAACTAAAAAAAATAGCTTCAATGAGAGAAATTCCTTTATTATCTGAAAAAGCAAAGAAAGAAAAGGAAAGAACTATTACATCCAGAATTGGTCTAATAATAGAACTTTTGATATGGATAACAGTATCATTATATATATTTTTATTTATCTTTACTTCTTTAGAATATATTAAAACTACTCCTTTTATAATTATTGCTTCAATATTACTTGCTGACGTTCTAGTCTATCACAGATTAATTTTTAAAAGAATCCTTTCTAAAAATTCTTCTTTAGCCAGAAAAATTGATATATTCATCCTATTAATTATTCTTTTTCTAGTTGTCGAAATGCTAGGAGGAATAACTTCTCCCATATTTTCAATCTTTGTTATATCTATTTTGGGAGGATCCTTACTATTTGGACCTTTTTCAGGTTTTCTAATATTTTTTCTTGAAATTATAATTATTTTTTCCTATACATTTTTAGATTCCAGTCAAACAAAATTTGTTGTTTCTAATCAATATTTAATTATAGGTGAAGCTATTTTTCTCTTTGCTTCAGCTTTGTTTTCTTATTTTTTCTCCAAAAAATACTTTGAAACTTTGGAAGAGAAAGAAAAAAATGAAGATTTAATTAATCAATTAGTAGCAGACAAAGTTAAAGCTGATGCTGTATTTCAAAGTATGGGTGATGGGGTATTTGTTGTAAATATGAAAAAGAAAATTATTTTGGTTAATGAAGCAGCTAAAAAATTAATCGACATCAAAAAGTCAGAGCAAATTATAGATAAATTTTATGGAAGTATTTTTAAATTAAAACATGAAGGAAAATTCCTGTCTTATGAAACTGATTGTCCAATGCAAGAAGCCATATCAGAAAATAAACCAGTTTTAAGAAATGATCTCTTTGTAACAACCATATATGGTAAAGAGATTTCTGTGGCTTTCTATGCTGCACCTGTTATTGATGCCAGAGGAAATGCTATTGGTGGAATAGCAGTCCTGCGAGATATAACTCAGGAAAAAGAAGTAAATCGAATAAAAAATGAATTTATTTCAATTGCCAGCCATGAGATAAATACACCTCTTGCAGCAATTGAAGGATACTTGTCTTTATTTATTAATAAAAATTCTTCTTCACTAGATCAAACAAGTATGTCTTTTTTGAAAAGAGCTTATTCTGCTACTTCCAGAATTACTACTTTATTATCCGACCTTTTAAGTGTTTCTAAAATTGACCAAGGAAAATTATCAATCGAATTAGAGCCCATTTCAATTGAAAAACTTATAGAAGAAATAATAAAAGATTTTGCAGTACAAATAACAAACTCCAAAGTAAAAGTAAAACTAAAATATAACAAACCCCAAAAAGAATTGCCAAAAGTCTTGGCTGACTTAAATCAAATAAGAAGAGTAATTAGTAATTTAATATCTAATGCTTTGAAATTTACAGAAAAAGGACAAGTTACAGTGGAAACATCTGGTGGTCGAAAAGAAATGACTGTTTCTATTTCAGATACAGGAATTGGTATTTCATCTGAACACATCCCTCATATCTTTGGCAAATTCTACAGAGTAGACTCTTCTGCAACCAGAATAACAGAAGGATCAGGTCTAGGTTTATATATTGCTAAATCAATAATTGAACTGCACAGTGGAGAATTATCTGTCAAAAGCAAAAAAGACAAAGGAACAACTTTCAGTTTCAACCTCAAAATAGTCAAAGATGGAAATCAAGTTAAACAAAAAATAAGCAAAACACTTATTAGGAAATAAGGAAATATAATGAATATTCATTTTATAATTTTACCTATTATAGCAATTTCTATCTTGATATTGGGAATTTTGGCCTATCTAAGAGATAGAAAAAGCAAAACCAATCGAGCCTTTTTCTTTCTATCTTTTTCTTTGGCTGGTTGGATTTCAATTGGTGGTTATTATGCTAATCTTTTTCCACCTTTTGTTCCCAATTTAACTTTCTGGGTAAAAGTAACAATGGCTTTTGCTGCTCTTATGGGATTGTTCTTTACCTATTTTGCCTTTGTTTTTCCTAAAAAATCAGTTGTTTTGGAATGGTATAAAAAATTATGGCTAGGTATAGGTTTTATAATTGCACCAATAACTCTATTTACTAATTTAGTTATCAAAAGCGCTTTTGTATCTAATCAAAACAAAATTATCACTGAAGAGGGTCCTCTCATAGTTTTATATTCTGGCTGGTCAATCTTGGGCATATTAATTGTAGTTTTTATTCTCTTTAAAAAATATCGTCGTTCTAAAGGAATAACTAGATATCAATTTAAATATATATTTTTAGGGATTTTCTTGTTCGGAGCAATAAATTTCTTAACAAATTTGCTTATACCTGCAATTTTCAGGACAGAAATGTTTATTAATTTTGGATTATATGCATCTTTTTTCCTAGTAGCTTTTTTTGCCTATGCAATTATTAAACACAGATTAATGGATATCAGGCTGGTAATTGTAAAAAGTATGGTTTTTTCTTGTCTTCTAACAATGGTTGCTTCCATTTATATTTTGGTAATTTTATATCTAAAAAATCCTCTTCAAAATATACTTAATATTAATTCCAGTATCACTTATGTATTAACTGGCTTTATAATCGCTTTTGGATTTGCCCCTACAAGAAAAATAATAGTAAAAGCAACAGACAGATGGTTTTATAAAGGAAGATACAATCCAAATATACTTTTGGATGAAGTAGCAGATATAACCAATTCTATATTATTGCTTGAACCTTTATTGCAATCTTTAACTTATCTTTTATATAAAGAGTTAAGAGTAGGAAAGATAGCGATTCTGACAAGTGAAGGAAGTGAAAAGAGTGAGGAAAATGAGAAAGAAAAAAGAAGTGACAGATATGATATTAAATATCAAAAATCAAAAATCAAATATAAAAATTTAGTAAAACTCTTAAATAAGAAAGATATCCTTGTCTATGATGAAATGAAAGAAGGAGGCAAAAACAAGAATAGGTTAAGAAAACTGAACATATCTTTGGTACTATCCTTAAAGATAGAAAACAAACCAATAGGATTTATTGTATTAAGCAATAAGAAGTCAGGAGATGCCTGGACTTCTGAAGATATTAAGTTTTTAACTTTAATATCCCATCAAATAGCCATATCCATCAAAAATGCTCAATTCTATTCCAAGATAGTATCTGATAAACAAAGAATAGCTCAATTACTTGAAGAAAGAAAAGAATTAGACAAACTCAAAGAAGAATTTCAAGCCATAGCTACTCATGAGATTAATACTCCCATTGCAGCAACAGAAGGTTATCTATCCATGGTATTAGAAGGCAAGACAGGAGAAATATCTGAAAAATCTAAAGAATTTGTAGAACAAGCCTTCCAAGGAACAAAAAGAACCCATTCATTAATCAAAAACCTCATATCTGCTGCTGAAATGGAACATGGAAAGATAAATATTAATA
>SDBS01001571.1_pt1 | contig 23218 bp, 20 predicted proteins | sample 2277091 | NCBI WGS metagenome assembly SDBS01 (sample SAMN10404972, study PRJNA504765) | marine sediment metagenome | isolation source: marine sediment core GS10_PC15, 163 cmbsf | place: Arctic Ocean: Southern Knipovich Ridge | collected 2010
ATAAAGCCAAACGGAAATAATCGACCTTTGGCTTTCTGAAAGGCTCGAGAAAGCGAAGGAGAAGAGATTTGAAATCCAATCACCTTGCCATTTTCTCCGAGCACGATCGATACGTATTCCGGTTGAATAAAAGTGACAAATTTTTTTATTAAAAGATCGACTTGTTTTTCTGTCAGCGGCACAAAACCAAAGAGCGGGCCGTAGGCCGCATTGATGACATCAAACACCTGTTTGGCATAGGGCAAGAGCATTTTTTTCGATGTGGGCTTGAGGAGTTTGACTTTTATCCTCTTCTTAATAATATTGCCGATCCGGACGGCTTTTTCCGGAACGGCTTCAGGTGTCTTCACTTCGAATTCGATATAGTCAACTTCTTTTAAATATTTCAGTTTTTCCATATGTTTTTGATAATAGTTATAATTATAGGCAGAGAGAAACGTCGGCAGCTCATCAAATCCCTCGATTAGAATGCCCTGATGTTCGAATGTCGTAAAACCCATCGGGCCTAAAAGAGCCTCCATACTTTTCGATTGAGCCCACAACTCAACTTTCTTAAGCAAAGCCGCTGAAACCTCTTCATCGTCTATGAAGTCAAGCCAGCAGAACCTGGCATATTTCTTTTTCCATAACTCAATAAAGCGCCGGTTGATAATGCCGGAAATTCTTCCAGCAATTTTACCGTTTTTGTAGGCCAGATAATAAACCGCTTCACAGTGATCAAAAGATGGATTTTTATCAGACCTTAGAGTGCTGAGTTCTTCCTTGATCAGGGGAGGAATCCAGTATTCATTGTTTTTATAGAGTGAAAAAGGAAAGCGGACAAACTTCTTGAGATCCTTTGGACTCTGTACTTCTCTAATTTCAACGGTCACGGCTAATCCTCAAATTGAAAGTTTTTTTATTTATTAAGGACAAATTTCTTCACCATTTTTTTACACTCGGACATCCTTCTTAAACTGTTCCCATAAATGGCGACTTTTTCAGCCTCTACATTTCCTCCGCCGTGTTTGGATCCAAACTGCAACAGTCCTGCTTCATTAGAGGCACAAAAAACGCGGATCCATTCATTGAGCTTGTAATGATCTTCGGCAGAAATCCCTTTTTTCCTGGCAAAAAGCGGTTTGACATGGGGCCCATATTTTTCACTTCTAAGAAGTTCCGGATAGGGAAGATTTGTTGGTAAATTTCCGGACATGTCTTGAAGAATGCTAACAGCTTTGGGGAAATATTCACTGGCTATGTATTTCCCCATATTGGAGTAAACCGGATCAGGGAGGATGGCTCCGCTTTCAGTGACTTGGGCTGCCGCCACTGCGGATTTGGCCATCGCGCTCACTACGATCGACTGCCGGTAAATCTCAAATATTTTTTCGGAAGTATTACTTAAGAAATATGTTCCTCTTGTCCCGTTGTATTCCGAGATCAACATCGCGGTTCCGGTCATGATATCGTAAAGTGCCGGTTTGCAAGCCAAATAGGCGAACCTATGCAAAGTGGCAAATAAATTGGCGAATATCGCCGCAAACCTGTGTTCTCCGCGCAGGAAAATTCTTTCATTTGGGACAAAGACATTATTGAATATGACCATTCCTTCTTTGTTCAAATATTTTGTTCCGTGAGCCGGGCAATATTCCCCGCAGAGAGAGCTCACATCGGGACCCAGGACATATCTCTCAATCCCTTCTGCATCACTTGGAATGGCAAAGGCCACGGCACAGTCCTTGTCGCTCTCGGAGTACTGTAATCCGGGAAGCACGATAATTTCTTCAGCATATAAGCTCATCGTGATCGGACTTTTAATGCCGCTGACATAGATCCCATCCTCGGTTTCTTTTTCGATATGGACATAGCTGTTCTTTTCTTCCTGCTGTGAGGGAGGCAGACTTCTATCGCCTTTGGCATCGGTCACCGCCGCAGCCGGGGCAATATCATTATCTTGGATATAGCGAAGATACTTGAGCAGGCGCTGGTGATAATCCGTTTTGGATTTGTTGCTCTTGTCTAATTGAAAGGTACCAATAAACAAGGCCCACAGTGCGTCGCCGCCAACACATCTTTGTGCACAGGTCACTTCTGTTGAAAGCGTATATATCATTTTCAGTCGAGTGGTAAGCTCTTCTTTTGTTAGAGGAATATTATTGAAGCGGTTGATGATCTTTCCGTTTAGAGGTGATTCAACGGTCATCATTTCTTTGTATTGCGGATCTTGTGCATAGTCATAACTTAAAGAAACGACATTCATTCCTTTTTGAATATCCTCATCTTCATATGGCTTTGCAAGAAGCTTATCTTTGATGATGTTCGGCTTCATCGCTTTAAGCGAGTTTTCATATTCCTTAGATGTCTTCAAAATTTCCTTTTTATCCATTCATTAACTCCAATTTTTTGATTCCATGAGGAAAGAAAGCTCTGTAAATGACTGCCTCAAATCCCTTCTCATTTTCAGCAGTTTTCAAGAACAAACATTAAAGATAACCATAGCATACCCTAAAGGATTGTTCAATAAACTAAAGAAATTCCCCAATGAAAGTCTTTCCGGATTTTGACTAGGTTCTCAGATTAAAAATCAGATAGAGACCTATCAATCCAAAAAAGAGATTGGGTCCCCATGCAGCCAGGAAGGGGCTCAGGAAATGGATGTACCCAAGGCTTTTGAAAATTCCCATGGCCCCCCAATAGATCATGGCAAACAAAAGGCTCAGGCCCACGCCTACAAGGGTCCCTCTTTTCCCCATAGAAAATGCGAAGGGAATCCCGAGGAGGGTCATGACCAGACCGGCAAGAGGGAAAGACACCTTGTAGTTCAAATCCACTTTGTACTGGACGGTTTCAAATCCCTTCTCTTCTATGTCATCGATGTAGGAGGAAAGCTCTCCATAGTTTAGCTGATCGGAGTCTTTCCATTCTTTGATAAAATATCTCTGATCCTCTACATCAAGAAGTTCCAGTGACTCCCTGCGTTCAAAATTGGTGGGCCTGTTATCCTGAAAATCTCTGTACCAACAATGCAGCAGGAGAAGTTTTCCCTCTTGAAAATATGCTTTCTCGGCAAAATACCGCCTTTTTAGCGACCAGGAGTCCGGCTCAAACTCATAAATTGAGAGGTCACTGAATGCGGGGATATTGGGATCAAAATGTTTGTAGTAGTAGATGCGGTTCCTTTCTTTTCCCATAACCCACCGTTGGTCTAATTGATTGTAGCTTCGAGGAGGGATATCAATGATTTCATTCCATTTTTCCTCGGCTTTTTTATTCGTATAGGGGGAAATGTTTTCTTGAAGATAAAAGGACACCACGCAGACCAAAAACGAGAGGACAACGATGGGAGCGATGATGCGGTAGACGCTCATCCCAGAGGCTTTCATGGCCGTGATTTCATTGGTCTTAGTCAGGAATCCTAAACAAAGAAGGGACGAAGCCATGGCACAGATAGGCAGAGTGTAGTGAATGAATTCGGGTATCCGGTACAACAGGTAAGTTAAAAATTCTTGAATAGTTTTATTGTGCTTGTAGATTTCATCGATCTGTTCAAAGAATGTGATGATAATGAAGACAGAGATCAAACTGAAAAAAATCAATAAGAAAATGGACAAGAATTTCCTGATGATATAACGGTCTAAAATGTTGGGGAAACGCAAAAAATAACGTAATCTCTTTGGCCGCACCGGACTGGTCTTCATATTCGACGGAAGCTTCACTTTCCTCTTCAACCGGAACAAGGAGGAAAAAGGCCAACGAAAGAATTCTTTTGACGATATGAAGAAGATGAATACAGCACCAATACCAAAAATGATGTTTGGTCCCCACATCCCGAGTTCGGCGGAAATTTTCCCATCCCTGGCCATCTGCTCTCCGGCTGTGATCAAGACATAGTAGATGATGATAACGCCGATGCTGATTGTAAAACCGCTCGTGCGACCCCCTTTTTTGGTGGTCGCACCAAGTGGCAAAGCGAGAAGGGCAAAGATAAAGCAGGCAAAAGGAATAGAATATTTTTTATGAATCTCGATCTTGTGTGACGCGTAGAGCCTCTTTTTCTGAAGGTATTCAACACCTTCAATCTCATCAGGAGCAAACCGGTTCAATTCTTCCCGGATCACCCGGACATCCGCATTTAGCTCATCGATGTCTTTTTCCCGAACACGTTTTTTCTCGGAAAAATTCTGAAAAAAACTCCCTACATCAACACTCTTCTGGAGGTATTCAAATATAATAACCCTGTAATTCTTTTCGGGATTGGACAGGGGATAGGAATGCTGAACACCATTGAACAACTCTAGATAGGCTTTTTTTTGTTCGGGATAGAAATTGATCCTCCCCGCTTTTGCATATATGAGATGGGGTTCCTCCGGAGGCTTAGAAAAATACACAATTATATTCTGCCATTCATTGTCTCGCGTGACATCCTGGACAAAGAGCATTGTATTGGGAATGGTTTCATTAAACTGTCGCGGATTAATCTTGAGCTGGACCTCGCTCAACACAGAATTAAAAAAAGTTTGCATCCATTTATGGTTGGCATGCGGTGCTGCATAGAGTGACAGGTAAGACGTAAGAACCCAAATGCAGAAGGCAAATACAAGCAGCGGCCGCGCCAATCTCTTGTAGCTGACTCCCAATGTCTTCAGGGCCGTGATCTCGATATCAGAGGACATCCGGCTTAATCCTGACAGGATGCCCAAAAGCACGCTCATTGGAAGAGAAAAAGCCATCGTGGCAGGGATAAGATAGATGAGCAAAACCAGGACCACTTGCAGAGGGATGCCCCGCTCTATGAACAGCTCGGACATAACCAGAATTTGATTCATCAGAAGAACAAAAGTGTAGGCCATTAGGCCTATAATAAATGGAGGGAAGATCTCTTTCAGGATGTAACGGTCAAAGAGTTTGAACACGCCACAATTAATACCATAGAAAAGATTTTAAAAAAAGCGGCATAACACTTGACCTTATTTTTAATATGGTGTACAAAAAGGTGAACAAACAACCGACATATCGTTGAGAACATTGAAAAGACACATCCGTATTTCTGTAAAAGAGCTGGTCAAACATCTTTACCGGCAGGGGGACATCTTCTTCTCCTTCGGCCAACTGTCGAAGCTTTCAGGACTTCAAGGCATCAGGGCCCACCAAAAAATACAAGACTCCCGACCTCTATCTTACATGGCGGAAGTTAGTGTCGATTATCGCGCAGAAAGTGAAAACATCATTCTCCATATTCAGGGGCGCATTGATGGAATCTATGAAAAAGAGGATCAAGTTGTCATCGAAGAGATCAAAACAACGACCTTTGAACTCGAAATTTTCATAGAAAGAAATAGCGTTCTCCACTGGGCACAAGTCAAAATATATGCGGCCATATTTGCACAAGAGCATCACCTCAAGGAACTTCATGTACAGCTCACATATTTGCAGATCAAAACCAAAAAAATCCAAACTCTTGATAAACAGTTCACAGCTGAAGAACTTAACATCTTCCTTCAGACCACCATCGCCAATTACCTGGAATGGTTGGATAAAATTGAACTCTGGCACAAAGAGAGAGATGCCCGGATTTCAATGTCAAATTTTCCATACCGGTTTTGCCGAGATGGACAGATCGACATGATTGCCGATGTTGCCAACGCCATCAAACACCAGGAACAATTGATGATCCAGGCTCCGACAGGAATCGGAAAGACCGTCGCCTCCCTATATCCCGCGATCAAGGCCCTAGCGGAAGGCCATATACAAAAAATATTTTACCTGACCGCCAGATCCACAGGACACAAAATCGCAGAAAAAACTCTGCGCGAACTCGGTGCAAAAGGATTAAGAATCAAATCAGTGACCCTGACAGCCAAAGAAAAAATCTGCTTTAATCCTGAGAAAAACTGCACCGGTGACGAGTGCCTATTTGCACGTGGTTACTATGACCGCCTTCCGGAAGCCAAAGACACTATTTTTTCACATGACACATTTACGATGGAAGATATAGCTGCGATAGCCCTCGATTTTTCTCTCTGCCCATTCGATTTATCTTTGGAGTTGTCGCTGTGGGCCGACTGCATTATCTGTGACATCAACTACGTATTCGATCCGAGAGTCTATCTAAGAAGATATTTTGCGACAAATTCCGACTCCTACACATTTCTGATCGATGAGGCTCATAATCTCGTCGATCGATCGCGTGACATGTATTCGTCACAAATTATGCGGTCATCCTATCTCAAACTGAAAAGATCGTTACAAAACAAAGAAGCCACACTTTTCACATTGGCCGAGGATGTCTGCAAAAAACTTAAATATTTTGGAGACAAGCTCAAACCTCAGGACTCCTTTCGCTGGGACAAGGACAAACCCGAAGAACTGCTTCCTCTGCTTAGACGGTTCTGTCTCGAACTGGAACACTGGATTTTGGATTTTCCTCGATCCCCTCGTTATAAGGATTGGATCGATATCTTCTTCTCGACCCATTGGTTTCTGAATGTTGCAGAGATGTTCGATGATAACTACGCAACGTGTATTGAAAAAAAAGACCGCGGTTTGAGAATAAAATTATTTTGTATCGATCCTTCTGACCGGCTGCGGTTTACAATGGAAAGAGCCAAATCTGTTGTCCTTTTCTCTGCAACTATCACACCGATCTCATATTTCGCCAAAGTTCTTGGATGCAGGGACACGGTCACCAAACGTATCCTTGCTTCGCCATTTCCTTCTCAAAACCTCTGCCTTTGTGTGGCCCGATCGATTTCGACACTGTACAAAAAGAGAGTCTTGACCAAGGATTCTCTCACCAGAACACTCGGCACATTTATCAATACAAAGACAGGGAATTATCTTGTTTTTTTCCCTTCCTATGAATATATGCACATGATCCTCCCTCTCTATAGGCAGGCGTATTCCCATCACAAGATTCTCTCGCAGAAGAACGGCATGACAGAGGATGAAAAATTTGAATTCTTAAATAATTTCACCCCCGAAAACAGCCGCACTCTCGCAGGTTTTGTAGTGATGGGAGGAATATTCGGCGAAGGGATCGATCTCCGCGGAGACCGTCTTTCCGGAGCCGCCGTGGTGGGAGTGGGCCTTCCGGGATTATCACCGGAACGGGAATTGATCAGACATCATTTCACGATCCACAACGAACCGGGGTTCCAATATGCCTATCTTTATCCAGGCATAAACCGTGTGTTTCAAGCGGCCGGTCGTGTTATCCGTTCTGAAAAGGATAGAGGAGCCGTTCTTCTCATTGATTCAAGATATTCTCAGCTTCAATACAATTCCCTTTTTCCTAAGGAATGGCGAACACGTTGTGTCGGAAGCAACACACACATGAAACGAATTTTTCAGGAATTCTGGAAATCCTCCAGTCAATGAAAAAAAAAGGCAAATCACTCCAAGACCTTGAAGTCGTTGTCCTCGATTGCCAGGCAACGCACAGCGATCCGACAAAAGGAGCCGTGTTTGAAATCGGATGGGCCAAAACCAAGGCCTCCGAAATCTTTGCTCAAAACCGTCTCGAAAAAAGAACCGAATCGTTTCTATTAAAAATGCCGGACAGCATAAAATTCTCCAGTCCAATCCGGAAAATCACTGGTATTCAATTTGAAGATTTTTCATCTGCGTATCTGCTACCAGATATCTGGCCCAAGCTTCAGGCAGCCATTCAGGAGACAGCCGCTTTGAATGACATGTCTGTCTGTCCAACGATCATTCATTATGCCCGCTATGAAACTCCTTATCTTAAATATTTCCACAAAATATTTAATCCCGACATCCCATTTCCTTTTCACATCATCTGTACGCATCAGATTATCAAACGACTTTACCCAGGACTGCCGAGGAAAGGGCTGCGAGTCGTGGCCGGTTATTTCGGCCAACTGCTCCCTGAAACCAGGCGGAGCCTCCATCATGTCCTTGGTACAGCATTCATCTGGTCTCACATTGTCAGATTATTCGAAGAACGGGAAGGACACTCTAGTTTTGATGATTTACTCGAGTGGATGAACACAGTCTCCTCATCGGGCAACCGATTAAGACCAAAACGTGAGTATCCCATGGCTAAAGAATACCGGCAGGGACTACCTTCTCTGCCCGGCATTTACAGAATGTTCAGGTCAAACGGAGACCTGCTTTACATCGGCAAGGCAAAATCTCTCAATCACAGAGTCAACAGCTATTTTCACCAGAGAGGAAAACACAGCGAGCACATCCTGGACATGCTGAGTCAGGCTAAATCTTTAACGTTTTCAGTGACAAAGACAGCACTCGAAGCCGCACTCAAGGAATCGGATGAGATAAAAGTATTGACTCCTTCCTTCAACATTGCTCTCCGCTTATCCGATGATGGCCCCGTATTTTCAACGGGAGATCTTAAACGGTTCAGTCAAAAACCGGATCACCAATATAGGATCGGCCCTCTGCCCTCAAAAAAATATATAGAACCGCTCTCTTTTATAATGGATATTCTCAACGGAAAAATCACTCTTTTCACACCGGAAATCATAAAAAGAACTCTAGCTACTTCTGAAGAATATGCTCCCGAGTCCCTCCTCTTTATAAAAGGAATAAAAGAATTTAAAAAACAAAACAACAATTTCTTGAAATCTCCAGTCACATTCCCATCACTGATAAAAATGGGAACCAACCTATGGAAGGAAAAACTGGACAGGCATGCTGAAAAACGGCTTCAAACCAAAACAGAATCGGACACACTTGTTTTAGAAACCGATCCACCAAAAAAAATGAAAAAAAAATTGTCCATTCATTGGACTCCGAAAAGAGTGGCCAAGGCCTTGCAATACATCATTAGAGTTGGCTCCTTTCAAATTCGCCGGGCAAGATGGTTATACCTTTTGACGGAATCCACACTGATTTTGGAGAGAGATGAGAGAGGTATGGACAGGAAAAATCTTGTTGTTTTTAAGAACGGTCTACCCAGTTTCGAAGATCCTATTCCCGGATCTAAAGAGATCCCGATACCCACCGGATACTGGAAATCCTCCTTAGCCAAACAGCAAAATTTTGATGTTTTCGCCTATGACCGGCTGAGGATCTTCACCACTGAAATCAGACGAATTCTAGAAGAGGATAGGACCGCAACACTGCGATTTGGACCAAAACTATTGCTCAAATCCGAACAGCTGCGGAAGGTTCTCAAATGGATCTAGTCCGCATCCTTTTTCTAGCCGACACTCATCTCGGGTTTGATTATCCCTTCCGTCCCCGTGTCAAACGCAGACGCAGAGGTGAAGATTTTTTCTTGAATTTCAAGCAGTTCTTACAGGACATGTACACCGTTTTCAGGTCCTAAACTCCGACTTGAATGGTTTGCCCTTAAAAATGCCCATTTTGTATCCGGGATCGATCGAACGGACATCCTTTGCCGAAAAGGACGAATCCAAAGGATATTTAATCCTAGAAATCAATCCGTCAGATTCAAGTGGCCGCTTTTTATCCCGGTGGCATTTTCATGAGCTTCTAACTCGGCCTATGATAAAGGTCAATATCAACGTCACCGGATTAGATCCCTACGGACTCCGGTGTCTCCTGAAAAAATCTTTATGTAAACTTGATCCTAACAGCATTGTTCGGATCGAGATTCAAGGAAAATTCAAAGAAAGACTCTTTCCTGTGCTTCGAGCGGCCGAACTCCGCACAATTTGCCCAAAAGAAATGAATGTTTCTCTGAATTTTCCGGACTCAGGAAAATCTACTCCTGGTCATACGCTTTTTGCAGAATGTCCAGATAGTCTTCAACTTTCGCTTCTCTAGGATTGGAGGGATTGGAATTGTTCTCAAATGACTTCAAGGCAATCTCCCTCAATTGGCTTTCTTGAACGCCCGTCTCACGAAAGGTAGGGATGCCTAGACTGCGGGCAAGGCCTCTGATTTTCCGGATCAACGCTTCAGCCAAAGACAAGTCATCTTTTTCCGGAAGGCCGATTCTTTTTGCGATTTCTGCGTATTTTTCTGCCACAGCCGGAAGATTAAACTCCATCATAAAAGGAAGGAAAATGGAGTTGGCTATACCGTGGGGTGTATCCAGAATGGCTCCCACAGATTCGGACAGGCAGTGAACACCCCCCACATCAGAATTGCCAAAGGCCAATCCGGCCACAAGACTCCCCTTCATAATCTCTTCCCTGGCCTCCGAGTTGCCTTTGATATCTTGATAGGCCTCTTCGATAGAATGGAGGATGAGGCTGAGGGCCTCAAGGGCTATATAATCAGTAAGAAAGGTGGCCGGCTTAACAGTGAATGCTTCCACCGCATGTGTGAGTGCATCCAGACCGGTTGAAGCCACTAAACCGGGAGGGAGAGTCAAAAGCAAAGCCGGATCCACAACAGCTACGGCCGGAAACATCTCAGGGCCTTTAATGCTCATTTTAAACTGTCTTGTAGTATGAGTGATTACCGATACCCAAGTGACCTCACTCCCTGTGCCACAGGTTGTGGGCACAGCCAGGACAGGAAGAGGAGACTGTGTGTACTGGGCCTTCCCCTCGTAGTCTTCGATCTTTCCCGGATTTTTCGCCAGAAGAGCGACGGCTTTGGCCGCATCCAAAGCACTTCCTCCCCCAAGTCCGATGACAAGATCGGGTTGGGTAACACGGACCATTTCTCCAGCCCTATCGATAGTGCCGTTTTTCGGATTTTGCTCGACTTCATCAAAGACAGTCACATTGGATAACTGGTCAATGACCCTTTTGGCAATCCCAGATTTTACGATGCCTTCATCGGTGACAAGAAAAAAAGATGTCGCCCCAATTTCTGTTTTTATGATGTCTTTGAGATGGGACACGGACCCACTGCCGAAAACAATTCTTGTTGGAACGTGGAATCTCACCGGCATCATTTGGATGTCCTAAAGTCCAGAGAATTCTGATTACCCATATCCAAAACTGTCAAAAAGAGAAAAAGCGAAAATTTTCTTTTATTCATGTTCGCCTCCTCACAATTTTTCTCCTCTATGTTAAAATAAACAGAGGAAAAGTAAAGGAATATTTGAATGAACACGGGAGGACAAAATAACCTGAATCTGTTTTAGAGCCGGATAGAGATCCCTCCACGAAGGATAAATCCGTTGAAAATCCCGGTCTCCAAAAGGATATATAGATTGGGTGTGATTTCCCCCTTGAGCCCGAAATTAAATTGAAAAAACGGCAGAATTGGAGGAAATAAAAAATCTTCACCCTCTGCTTCCGCCTCCTCTTTTAATTCCTGTAAAGTTTTGGTTACCGATTCATCATACACATCGGGTTCTTCTCCTTCAATGGTTGCCGTTCCTGAAAAGGAAATATCGAGCAGGGAATTCTTAAGCACGACATTTGTATCGGCAAAACCAAATCCTAAGGTGATAAATGGCCGAATCTTCCAGCGAGGAACAATATCCCAGCGGAAATGCATATGATAGGATAAAGGTTTCACTTCAAAATTGGCACCGCTGGCATCTCCCTGAAAATTCCCGGATTTTCCGGTATCCAAATCCAGAAGAGTCAAATTGACCGACAGATCAGGAAGGGACACCCGCATGACCGACTTTTCTACCGATAATCCTAAGCTGAAGGAACCATCTTGACCCCCTGGATACCATCTGACTTCAAAACCCCAGTTGTTCCCTCCTGAATCAAAGGAGATATTTTGTGAATAGCCGACTTCCTCGATCCCGGGTCTGTCCTCCATGAGACTGTCTATAATTTCATCTTTTAAACTGTCTTCTACCATGTCATTGATGCCCTCTTCGATCAAGGATTTCAGAATATCGAGACTCCAACTCGAATAGTGAACTCCAAACTCGAAATGTCCTTGCGCTGCAACAGATATAGGCCACAGTAAAAAAGCTAAAGCCATAACCGGAATGAATTTTTTGTAAGCTCTTTTTTTCATTAGATCTCCTTTGGACAGTCGTTATCCCTTAGTAAAATTGTAAACAAAAATAAATCACGATGTCAATTATTCTTTTGATGGGATCGCTGAAATCTGTCTTGCTTTAGCCGGATAATTTTGATATTTTCTTCTTGGATTAACCCAAGACAGCGGTTTTATCCGTTGTTTTTGATTTTTTTCATTATGAGTGGACTCATTTTTGCTTTGTTTCATATGTTCCTGCTTTTTGGAGCTGTCGGCTATGCTTTCTATACTCTGTTTCAGGGAAATCATCAGCGGTTTGCCATGATGGCCGGATGCCTTATCCTTTACTATTTTCTCATTCTGCACAAGGCCGTCAAAAAAGAAATAGAAAGAAAAAGAAACCTAAAAAAAAAGGCCCAATAAAATCATCGGGCCTCAAAATTGAGTTATCGTCTGAGCTTATTTTAAAACTTTCCCGGAAAGAATCAGGATCAATGCCGTATCCTCCCCTTCACCCGCTGCGGTGCGCGGAACATAGGAGAGTTGTGAGATGCCTACGACTTGTTTTTCTCCACTCTTTAATGTGAGAGTTGTGTCGATGAGCGTCAGTGTCCGCTCACTCCCATCGGGTTTGAATCCCTGGTACTGTGACAACCTCAAATCAACCTGAAATGTGGCTCTATTATCGTTTTGGATATAGCGGGGATTCAATTCGAGTTTTAGGTTAATTCCTTTTCCACCGATTCTGTGAGAAGAACGGCTGTTATCCTGGACTTTAAGAATGGACGAATCCAGAGTCGTGAACGCCCTGTATTTAAGCAGGTTTTGCAGTTCTTTCAGGATAGGATCATTTTTCTTCTCTTTGGCAAGATTGGTCTTCGCGCTTTCATCCGTCGTCCCCAAGAGCAAATCGATATTAAACTGCAGGTCGAAGGGCTTGACATCGACGTCTTTAAGAATGGCCAAGATCTTGTCGACGATTTCCGGAATGTCCTCGATAATAACCTTATTTGTCCCTTGGATCTGATTGATCTTCCCATAACGGCTCATATACTGCCTCAAAAGGCCAATCGCCCTGCTGGCATCGATGTAATTGACCTCCACAATTTCGTTCTGGAGCTTGGGTTTTTCAATATTTTGCTGTAGACCAAAACTAACTCCTGTTAAAACAAAACACACTAGTAAGAATACGATAATTTTTTTCATTCCATAACCTCCAATTTTAAATCTTTATGAAAGAACCAGCTGATTTTCAACCCGGTTTCATTTGATACAAGCTGCATGGAAACAATTTCCGGTGGGGATTCCACGGCCGAAAGGGTGGGGATTCTCCCCATTTTGTCCCTGACAACCGAAGGATGCAAAACAAGGAGGGAAAGGAGAATCGCTGATGCCGTCATCAGCACAAATGCCCATCCCTTCTTAAACGGCCAAGGTACCAGCCAACTTCTTTTCTCTTCTGCTTTTTCAATGGCCGCCTGAACAGTTTTTTTCCATTCGGCCTCTTCCCAATCCTTCCTCTCCTGCACCAACCATTCTCTCGTTTGCTGAAGGATGCTCTGGTATACGGTGTATTCCTGTTGACAACTTCGGCAATCCTGAAGATGGCGCTGAACCTTTTCTCTTGTTTTCGCAGGAAGATCCGAACCGGCAAAGAGGGGGATAAGGCGGGTAACTTTCCGGCACTTCATGGAAACATCTCTCCTCTTTCAGGATTATTGTGACGCACAAATTCTTTCCTGAGTTTCTGCCTCGCTCGAGACAGATGAGTCCGGATGCTGTTTGAAGAAGTCCCGAGAATTTGAGACGTTTCATTTATGGAAAATCCTTCAGCATCTCTGAGGAAAAAGACGGCTTTTTCCTTAGGGCTCAAAACTCGGAGACAATTCTGGATTTTCTCTTTGATTTCCACGTTGGAATAATTTTTTTCCGGATTAAAGGAATCGTCAAAAAAACTCTTTTTTTGTTCGGCGATCATAACATCGTAACGGCTTTTCTTTTTTAATGAATCGTAGGAGCAGTTCACCACGGTTTTATAGAGCCAGTTCTTAAAGCTCTTCTCTTTCTTGAAAGACCCAAGGTATTTAAATATTTTTATGGTGGCTTCCTGGCAAATCTCTTTGGCTTCTTCAAAATTCCCTGTCATGCGGTAGGCCATATTCAGCATTCCTTGTCCATAGGGGCGGAGGAGCGGTTCAAAGGAGTCATGTTGTCCTTCCAAGATCTCCGTGATCAATTCTTCTTCTTTTTTCATTCACACTCATAATACCTCTATTCCCTTCCGAATGTTAAGGTGCATCCCCATTCAAGAATTTGACTTAATTTTTAAAATGCTCTAAGGTGCATCTTTTAACGGATACTGAAATCCATGAATTATTACCGCAACGTTTTTTCAGCAACCTGAGTTAAACTGTGAAAGACTAACCTGTTCAAAGATCGTGAAAGTCAACATCCAAATCCGTAAAAGAAAGGGACCACGCCATATCACCCTGCTCCTCTTTTTGCTGATCACTATGACCCTCTTTTTGATTCTAAACTTCATGCCAAAAGAAAAGCATAGTGATGAGAGATTTGTTTCCCTATCGGAACCGGAAGAACTCCCTAAACCCGATCCAATAAGAGAGCATGAGGAAACCATTCAGCGGGGAATCACCCTTTCAGATATTTTATCCGCATATGATTTTTCTCCGGCAGATATCCACAAATTGCGTCAGGACGTCAAACCCGTTTACGACCTGGCAAAGATCAGAGCCGGCAACAAATTTAGAGTTTTTACATCAGAAGAGGGAGAGGTTCAGGCCCTCGAATACAATATCGACAATGGAAAATACCTGACAATTCAGAAAGACCAGAACAACTACAAGGCCAAGATCAAAGAATTCGAATATGACCTGAAACTCAAGATTATCTGGGGGGAAATCGAGGACATCCTCATCTTCGCCGTCACTGAACAGGGAGAAAAAGGCAGCCTCGCCATTTCATTGGCAGAAATTTTTGCCTGGGATATCGACTTTAATATGGATATCAGGAAGGGAGATTCTTTTAAGGTCCTCTTTGAAAAAAAATACCTCGACGGCCAGTTTGTGGGATACAGGAACGTCATCGCCGCAGAATTCACCAATTTAGGAAAAACATTCCAGGCCTTCCGCTACACTTACCCGGACACAAAGATTTCGGATTATTTCGATTTTGCAGGAAATTCCTTAAGAAAAGAATTTCTCAAATCTCCCCTCAACTTCAAACGCATCTCCTCACGGTTCAGCCACAGCCGGCTCCATCCTGTGCGAAAAATCTATCGACCGCACATGGGAGTGGACTATGCCGCAAGTCCCGGGACTCCCGTCCAGGCCACAGCGGACGGCACGGTCACGTTTGCCGGGTGGAACGGCGCTTCCGGCCGCATGGTGAGGATCAAACACAAAAAAGGTTATGAAACCATGTACCTCCATCTACGCGAATTTAGCCCCGGAATACGAAAAGGAAAGCAGATTAAAGGAGGACAGACCATAGGTAAAGTCGGATCTTCAGGAGTCTCCACGGGGCCGCATCTCGACTACAGGATTAAGCACAGGGGGAAATACATCAATCCGCTGTCAGCTCGTTTTGATCCTGTGGATCCTCTGCGTGTGGGATTTAAAGAAGACTTTCAAAAGAAAGCCGGACAATATATGCTATTTCTTGAGGCGCCTCTGGTTGTTTTTTCTAGATTCAGCAGCCCTCTTCCCTCTGTTGCAAACTCGACTCGTGAATAAAAATGAATCGCCCCCCATGTTCGCTTACGACAATTTTCCAGCCGTATACTGGAAAAATTACTTTTTGACCCTGCTGGATGTTCCTCTGCTGGAAGAGGATGAACTCGAGCGTGACGACGTCGATCTGCTGGAGCCAGATCGGGATATCGTCGATCGTGTGCCAGATGATTTCGATCTGCTGGAGCCAGAACGGGATATCGTCGATCGTGTGCCACCGGAGCGGAGGGTCCGGCTTGCCCCCTTAATGATTCTCCCTTTTGAAAGGGTCCGACTCCCAGGTTTGCTCAGCTGTCTTTTTGTAATGACGGTTTCGCCGGTGTATCCGCCTCTGGATCCGGACGAATACCAGCCCCAGAAATAGGGATTGTAAGAACCATAATAATTGTAGTACCCGTAGAGCCAGAATGGATTCCACCATCCATACCAACCCGACCACATGTAGGGGCTGTAATAGGAGCCGTAGGAACTGTAGGTAGGAGAATAACCATAATCATCCCTGGGTTCGGTGACAATTCTTTTGCCCGTTAAGTTTGTATCGATAACAGTACAACTGGAGACTAAAACAATTAAGGCAAGGACAGAAATTATCTTTTTCATGTGTCCATCTCCTTTCCGTGAATCCATTATACCTTTAAGCAATCTTTATGCCAATTCTTTTCTGGGGAAAATTCATTTTTTTTTTGCTTTTTTTGTCTCATTTGATGTACATCTGTCCCTTTCCGGTGTCAATTCACTAAACCGTCTCACAAACATTTTCTATTATCTGAAAAAAATACAAACATTTTGATTAAAAAAGTTGACATTTCGAGTGAAAAAGTTGACATTGTAAAATCGGCCATTTAGAATGGCTGAGTCAGTAATAATCATATTTATTTGGAGGATTGCATGAAAGTCACTCTCAGTGTCTTAAAAGCAGATATCGGAAGTATCGGCGGTCATCTCATTCCCAGCAAGGCCCTGATGGATGAAGTCAACAATTTTATCAAAGAAGAAGCAAAAGATCTCATAATCGACTCCTACATCAGCCATACCGGAGACGATGTCGCTATCTTGTGCACACATGATAGAGGCGTCGAAGATGAAAAAATCCATAAGCTTGCGTGGGATACATTTCTTACCGGAACAGAAGTCGCAAAAAAACAAGGACTCTATGGAGCCGGCCAGGACCTGCTTAAAGATTCCTTCAGCGGCAACATCAAAGGAATGGGGCCCGCCGTAGCCGAGATAGAATTCGATGAACGCCCCAATGAACCATTTGTCTTTTTTGCGGCAGACAAAACAGATCCCGGCTGTTACAGCCTGCCATTTTATCTCGGGTTTGCAGATCCTATGTACTGTTCAGGATTGATTCTGAGCCCTAAGATGAGTGATGGATTCACTTTCCGTATCATCGATGTCGAACATACTGAAAAAGACAAAATCATCGATCTTAACTCTCCTGAGGAAATCTATGACATTGCAGCACTTCTCAGGGATTGCGAAAAGTATGTTATTGAGAGCATCTTTGCGCGCGGTTCAGGAAGCCAAGCTTTGTCCATTTCCACAACCCGTCTCCACAACATCGCAGGCAAATACACAGGTAAAGATGATCCTGTTGCTTTAGTCAGGGTTCAGGGAGAATTCCCCGCCACGGGTGAAGTACTGGCTCCTTTTCAGATCGGACATCTTGTTGCCGGTTTTATGCGGGGCAGTCACAACGGACCTCTAATGCCATGTAAGTTGAACTCCACAATTTCCTATTTTGACGGACCCCCGGTCGTAACTGGTGCCGCATTCTGTGTCCACAATGGAATACTCACGGAGCCGACCGATGTCTTCGACCATCCCTTCTGGGATTATGTCCGGTTTGAGATTTCCAAGAAAGCCGTGGATATCAGACAACAAGGTTTCTCCGGACCAGCCATGCTTCCCTACAGTGAACTGGAATACGGCGGGATCGTCGAAAAACTCGAAAAACTCGAGAAGAAATTCATCTACAGGGATTAAACTCGACCTTTGAATACTTTTTAAACTTATGGATCATCTCTAAAAGAGGTGGCAGGATGTTAAGGATTCAATAAAAAAAGCACTCGAATCCTTTTTTATGTTTCCATGGAAAAATTCAAAAATCCGATTCCTACTGTGGATATCATAATCGAAATGGAACATTCCGGCGGACAACCGGGGATCGTGCTCATAAAAAGAAAGAATCCTCCCTATGGGTGGGCCCTGCCTGGAGGATTTGTCGACTATAACGAATCGCTTGAACAGGCAGCCAAACGAGAAGCCAAAGAAGAAACTTCTCTGGATATCCAAATTGTAAACCAGATGTTTACATACTCAGATCCCGAGAGGGACCCGCGGTTTCATACGATCACAACGGTGTATGTTGCCAGGGCCAAGGGGACTCCGGAAGCCAAAGATGACGCCGTTGAAATTGGGGTCTTTTCCAGGGAGGAAATAGATTTCCCCCTGGCCTTCGACCATGCTAAAATATTGGAGGATTATTTCCAAAACAGAGAAAATGACAGACCAAGACAATAACGATATAAAAATCACACCGGAATCACACCTCAAACTCGTGCATAAAGTTTGGGGCCCGGTCGAGGCAGAAGTGATCAAAAGCCTTCTCAAAAGTCAGGGGATTACCTGTATCCTCAAAGGACTCGTCGTCCAATCTATCCACGCATTTTCTGTTAACGGCTTGGGAGAAATAAAGGTCTTCGTAGATGAAACAGACTATGATCTCGCAAAAAAACTTATCGAGTCCTGCTTACAAAAAGATATTTAGCCCTGTTAAACACTCCCTTGACCCCTTAAATCCTGATAATCCTGTCAACTCTTTTGGAAAAGAATGATTTTAAAATACTAACTGTAAGACCATCCCCTGTTTTTTTACAATATTTTGTCCCTCTTTTTACGTACCCACAATATGTAGAAAGATAGTGAAAACAAAAAAATTAAATCCTTTTTTTTTGCATTTTTCCTTGACATTAACAGCTAATTCAATATAATTTTAAGAATAAATGGGACGAAACGGGACAATATGGGAAATTTCTTACTAGGAAGCTATTTAGCACGCATCGGGAAAAGCGGCAGAATAAAAATTCCTGAAAAATTCCGCACTATTATTGAGGAACAATATGGAAAGGAATTATTCATTACATCCCTGAGCGACCAGGCCGTTCAGATCTATCCGCTCACTGTCTGGGAAGAACTTGCCCGAATAACAAAATCAGGTCTCATTCATCTCAAACCTGATGTCAAAATGTTTATGAGACGAGTCAACCTCAAAGGAGGACAACATGAGATCGACTCAAAAGGACGTGTTCTGATCACCTCAGTTCTGAGAGAAAAAACGAAGCTCGATGGGGAGATTGAAGTCATCGGCCTCAACAACCACCTCGAACTATGGAATAAAGATGCCATTAACAAAATTCTCGAAAAAAATCCTTTATCCGATGAAGATTTCGAACAGATTTCAATGCTTGCCAACAAGGTCAAAACTGAATGAGCAGAAATGGACACATTCCAGTACTTCTCAAGGATGTGCTGGAATTCTTAGAAGTTCAAAGGGAAGGAGTCTATGTTGACTGCACGGTAGGTCTAGGAGGCCACTCCTTAGAAATACTCCGTACAAATCCTAAAGCACACGTCATCGGCTTTGACATAGACGAAAAATCCCTTGTCCTCGCGAAAGAAAGGCTGCGGCCCTACGCCGATCGGTTGAGCCTCTATCATTCAGACTTCCGTTACCTCCCTGATTTGAATATCAATTTTTCAGAAATCAGAGGAATCTTGATTGATCTCGGGATGTCTTCATTCCAACTTGATTCCCCAGAGAGAGGATTTAGTTACCATCACGATGGCCCCTTGGATATGAGAATGGATCAGATGAACAAGGTTACCGCTGCCAAAGTCATCAACAAATATTCAGAAACGAAATTGGCACAGGTCTTCAGGGATTATGGGGAACTGAGGCAGGCCAAAAGATTAGCGCATGAAATTGTCTCAAGAAGAAAGGGAAATAAGATTGAAACGACGCATCAGTTTTTTCGAGTTGTCGAGGACGTATGCAGATGGCGCGCCCAGAGAGGTAAATCCCATCCCGCCGCGCGCGTTTTTCAAGCCATCAGGATTGAAGTCAACCAGGAGCTCAAAAATCTATCGAGTTTTCTCGAAAGAATTATTCTGAAATGTCCCAAGAAAGCACGTTTGATTGTCATCTCTTTTCACTCACTGGAAGACAGAATTGTAAAACAAACGTTCGTCCGGTTGGCCGTCCAGAACGACCACCCTGCTTCAATAAAAATATTGACAAAAAAGCCTTTTACGGCCTCTGAGGAGGAAATCTCGTCTAACTTCAGGGCTAGATCGGCCAAATTGAGAGCGGCAGAAAGAATCTGAATGATAACTAAAAAAGTCAATAAAAAAAATTTGGTACTGAGTGTCTTTGCTGGTTTTTTTGTCATATTCTTTCTGACGTTCTACATCTGGGATCAAGCAGAATCAGTCAGAATTGGCTATAAAACCAAAGATCTGGAAGAGGAGATTGAACGGTTGAGAGGTGATATCGAACAATTGGAGACACAAAAGGCTTCACTTCTCTCCCTTGACAGAGTCGAACAAATGGCTATGCAGGAATTGAGGATGGTCATCCCCAGTGAAAAGCAAATCATCTTCGAAAAAAGCGATGAAGATATAAGACAGCAGAACCAATGAAAAATTCTTTGCATAGACGCATAAAAAGAAGAACCATCATCCTGGTAATGTTTTCCCTCGTTTGGTTGGGAGCTCTTGTTCTGCGTCTCGTTCAGCTCCAGGTCATAAACGCCAATGAATACAGAAGCATTGTCCTCAACCAAAACCAAAATATCATCGAGATCATTCCCAAAAGAGGCACCATCTTCGATAGAAACGGTACGATTCTCGCGCGAAGCATACCGAGTCCATCTGTTTTTTTTCAGCCTTCTCAAGGAGAAACCATAAGCTCTCAACTGGAAAAAGTTAAAAAAATTTCTGCGATCTGCGCCCTGTCCGAGAGGGAATTAAAAAATATCCAGTCAAATATTGAGCAGAAAAAATCCTTTATCTGGATCAAAAGGAAAATCGATCCTGACAAAGCCGATTTGATATTAAACCTCCAACTGAATGGCGTATACCTCGAGGATGAAAATAAAAGATTCTATCCCCAAGGCAAGCTCGCATCCCATCTCATCGGAAGAGTCGATATCGATGACAGCGGGCAGAGCGGCGTTGAATTCAAGTACAATTCTATTCTTCTTGGATATAAGGGAAAACGCCTCATCCTCAAAGATGCAAAAAGAAGAGATTATCAGCATGAGATTATCGAGCAGCCCATTCCCGGAAAAGACCTGATATTAACTATTGATGAAACCATTCAGTACTTCGCAGAAAAGGAGCTGGCCAAGGCCGTAACCACTCGCAGTGCTGACTGGGGGATTGTCATCGTTTCTCAGCCGGGAACCGGTGAAATTTTGGCGCTGGCAAATTATCCCGATTTTGACCTCAATCACCCCCCTTTCTCAAGTGAATCTTGGAGTAAGATCAGAGCCATCCAGCACCTTTTTGATCCGGGATCAACGTTTAAAATCGTCACAGCATCGGCGGCCCTCGAATCCGGGAGAGTGAGTTTTTCTGATGTCTTCGACTGCAGCCAGCCTCAGCTGTACTCCGGAAAAATTTTCAGGGATCATGATGATTTTGAAACGCTGGCCTTCCCGGACGTCATCATCCATTCCTCCAATATCGGCACGATTCAAATCGGCCAACGGATTGGAGAACAGAATTTTTACAATATGATCCAAACTTACGGCTACGGCCAAAAAACGGGAGTGGACCTTCCCGCCGAAGAAAGAGGGATCTTGAATCCCATAAAAAAATGGACGTCCATATCACTGGCCTCTCTCTCGATTGGGTATGAAATTTCCGTAACAGCCATCCAGATGCTGCGGGCTATCAACGTCATTGCCAATAGAGGCGTAGCCACAAGACCGATGATTGTCAAGAATATTGTCCTCAATCGGGAAAAAATTCAAAAACAACCTTATGAATACAGGAGGGTTATCACAGAGGAGATCGCTTCTCAACTCATAAATATTTTACAGCAGGTCACTGAGGTTGGAACCGGAACAGCAGCCTACATTGAAGGGTACAGCACAGCCGGAAAAACAGGCACGGCACAAAAATTTGATCATGCTATCGGCAGCTATTCCATGAGCAAACACACGGCCTCCTTTATTGGATTTGCCCCAGTTGAAACACCACTTTTTTCCATGGTTGTGGTCATCGATAATCCAAAAGGATTATACTACGGCGGTCAGGTTGCGGCCCCTATTTTTCGTGAAATCGGCAGACAGATTTTCCGATATCTCCGAATCCCTCCCAAAACAGTTCCACCTAGAACATTCATTACAGCGGAAAACAGGAGAACCCAAGAATAATGAAGCTTAGTGAAGTTCTCGAAGGAGTCCCCAATACGATATTTGAGGGACCATGGGATGTGGACATAAACGGAATCACTCATGATTCCAGAGGGATTCAAGCCGGGCATGTATTTGTGGCTGTTCAAGGAGAAAAAATGGACGGTTTTGCCTTCATCGAGAAGGCCCTCCAGAACGGAGCAGAAGCCGTCCTTTCAAGCCGCAAAAAACCTGATTTGTTTCCCAAGGCCTGGATACAAGTCTCTGATGAAAGGGAAGCGCTTGGCTTGTGTTCAGCAAACTTTTACGGTCATCCGTCCAAAGAGCTAAAAATCGTAGGCATCACAGGAACAAAAGGAAAAACGACCGTTTCCTACATTCTGGAGGAAATTTTAAAAAAAGCAAAATTCATCCCTGGAGTTATCGGCACCATCTCCTATCGAGGACCCAATTTTGACAGACCCGCGGAACGCACAACACCAGAGGCAAGTGACCTGCAGAAAATGCTCAGACAGATGGTCGACGGAGGAGCCACGCACTGCATCATGGAAGTCTCCTCCCATGCCCTGGAGCTCAAAAGAGTAACGGGAATAGAGTTTGATGTGGCTGTATTCACCAATCTGAGTGGAGAACATATGGATTATCACCAAAGCATGGATTTATATTTTGAAGCCAAAAAGAAACTGTTCCATGCAGGCCAAAACAATCGAATCGCCGTTATCAATACGGACGATGATTGGGGAAAAAAATTGGTTTCAAACATCTCCATGGAATTCATATCTATCGGTCTTCATTCCCCTGCAATGGTGTCTGCTGAGAAATTTGAATTCAATACGAATGGGACAAAATTGACAGCTAAATTTCCATCAGGGAAAATGTCGATATCGTCCCGCCTTCTAGGGAAACCTAATGTTTACAATACTCTGTCTTCTCTAGCTGCGTCGCTGGCCATGGATATCCCTACAGACGCCATACGAGAAGGCATAGCCGCTCTGCGTGTTGTACCGGGCAGGTTCGAAAGAATTCAAAATTCGCTGGGGATGCATATCTACGTCGATTATGCGCATACGGATGATGCCCTAAAAAATCTATTGGAAACAGCTCAGGGTCTAGCGCGGGAAAGAATCATCCTTGTTTTTGGCGCCGGAGGCGACAGGGACAAAACAAAACGCCCCAGGATGGGAGCGATCGCGGGAGAACTGGCCGACC
>SDBS01001572.1_pt1 | contig 23200 bp, 18 predicted proteins | sample 2277091 | NCBI WGS metagenome assembly SDBS01 (sample SAMN10404972, study PRJNA504765) | marine sediment metagenome | isolation source: marine sediment core GS10_PC15, 163 cmbsf | place: Arctic Ocean: Southern Knipovich Ridge | collected 2010
TTGTGCATTTTATCCTTTCTGAATGAGTTTATTGAACCGGTTCAATAAACATACCAATAATATCCTTATCTATCAGCATAAACGAGCTATCGTTATGCCACATCTGTAAGTAATATGCCCATTGCGAGGAGCACTAGTTTTCTAGTGCGACGCGGCAACCCAACCGATCGGAACACCGGATTACTAATTACGATTCGCGGTTCACGGACTACGACACTACTGCCCTGTTGCTCTACTGCACTATGTCATCAACATAAAGACGTGCTGGTTACTGACACACTTCCACTCTTCAGCACATCAGCTCTATCCCATCAGCTTAAAAACTTCTATGGCACTATAGCTCTGTTGCTCTATGGCACTTGTTTCTTCCGCACTATCCATCACCAGATTGAAGGCTTTCTGGTTACTGATAACTGGTTACTGGTTTCTGTTTTTGATTAGTCTTTCATTAGGATAAGATAATTCTTTTGATAATACGTGCATGTGTTTGATTTGAGATATATAATGTAAATGCTTATCATGTATAAGAATAAAACAGCCGGTAGTTAAAGACGTCTGATAGTCATATGAAAGTTCTTTAGTTGCCAGCTGTTTGATAATTTGTAAGATATCAATCAAGTGGGGAGAGATTCAAGTGACGCGAGTTGGAATGCCAAGAGGGATGATGTTCTATAAATACTTTCCCTTCTGGCAGACATTCTTAGAAGGACTCGATGTAGAGCTAGTTGCTTCGGAGCCTACAAACAAGGAGATATTAGGTATAGGTGTTGAAGTAGCCGAAGGTGAGTTTTGTCTCCCGCTAAAAGTGTTCCACGGACACTGTCTGAGTTTAAGAAACCAAGTCGATGCTTTGTTGATTCCTCGCCTTGTTAGTGTCCACAAGGATGAATATACATGTCCAAAAATGCTAGGTCTGCCTGACTTGATCAGGATGCTAGATGATCAAGTCCCACCGATAATCTCCCCGCTAATAGATATGCATAAAAACCGCCATAGCTATTTCGTCGAGCTTTACAAATTGGGTCGACAGTTTACTGACAAACGACACCAGATACTTAAAGCTTACCAAAGAGCTGTATCAGCCGACAAAGCATATCATGAACAGCTTCGACATGGTGTTATGCCGATAGACGGTATCATGACTGAATCGAGCAATGAATCGACTGATACTATAAAAGTAGGCCTGATCGGTCATCCATATAATATCTTTGACTCCTATACTTCCTCGGGTCTTGTAAAGCGGCTAAGCGAATTCGGAGTCCGTATAGTTGTGCCGGAGCATATAGAGCCCGGTATTATCGAGTCAGAATCATTAGATTTATCGAAGAAACTATTCTGGAGTTATGAAAAGGAAATCGTTGGAGCGGCGTTTCACTGGTTGAAGACCCAGTCTATAAACGGAATAATCTATGTTCTGGCTTTTGCCTGTGGTCCTGACTCTTTTATTCAGGCTGTTATAGAGCATCGAGCCAATGAACTTGGTAATATTCCGGTCATGTCCCTGGTCATCGATGAACATTCAACTGAAGTCGGAATGGTAACAAGGCTTGAGGCGTTTGTCGATATGCTGCAACGGCAGGAGAGGGTCAGCGAAAGACCTGCCCTTTCCACATAGGCAAGGCAAGATGAAGCTGACTACACCCCATCTTGGAAATCTGCACGAGCTACTTGGAGACTTGTTTTCACGACTTGAAGTCGACTATCAACCACCGCCACCCATTACGGAAAAGACGATAAGTCTTGGTGTGGCACACTCGCCGGAATTCGCATGTCTTCCGCTAAAAGTGACAGTCGGCAATTTTATTGAAGCTCTGGATAACGGAGCAGATACATTGCTTATGGTCGGTGGGATCGGACCGTGCCGTTTTGGCTATTATGGTGAAATACAGAAGAGAGCATTAAAAGAAGCTGGATATGAGGATTTCACTTTTATTACTTTAGAACCACCGGGAGTCGGTTGGCGTTGTTTTATCTCGACCATTAAAGGTCTGGCACCTAATCATTCACATTACAAGGTGTTTCAACATATCAGGGTGTGCTTTAATAAGGCGATCATGATCGACTATATGGAGGCAAAAGCTTTTAAAGTAAGAGCGTATGAAGTAAACAGAGGAGACACTGATAAGGCACTTAGAGAAGCGACGAGGACAATTCAGGCAGTTTCAAGAGCAAAAAATCTTCTTTTAGCCAAAGAAAAAGGTTTCCAAATACTTGATCAAGTCGAGCAGGATAAGGATCATAAGCCACTCAAAATAGCTATTATCGGTGAATTCTATCTGGTGCTGGAACCGTTCTTCAAATTTGGTATTGAGAAGTGGCTAGGCGAAAGAGGAGTAGTCGTTGAACAATCAATTTACCTGACCGATTGGATCAGACCAAGCGGCAAGAATCCGGTAGTTGGTATAAGTAATAAAGATATTGCTAAAGCGGCTGAACCTTATTTAAAACATGCGGTCGGCGGTGATGGATTGGCTAGCATCGGGCATGCGGTCGAATATGCTAAAGAGGGATTTGATGGTGTGATACATCTTCTACCGTTTACGTGCATGCCGGATACAATTGCCAAGGCTATGCTGACGAAAGTCTCGGATCATCACGATATACCAGTGCTATCACTTGTAATCGATGAGTTGACAGGGAAAGCCGGCGTGATGACTCGAATTGAAGCTTTTCTAGATCTAGTCAAGAGTAGAAGGCAGCAGAAAACAAGGGGAGATCAATGGATGGATATATCGGTATCGATGTCGGATCAGTAAGCACCAACCTTGTCATTGTTAATGAACAAGAAGAAGTAGTCCTGACGGTTTATCGCAGGACACAAGGACAACCGATAAAGGCAGTCCAAGAAGGATTGAAAGAGCTTGGATGTATGTCTATTGACGAGGGATCAGCGGGAACTGTTGCTGATAATGTAAATATAAGGGGAGCCGGGACGACCGGATCAGCGCGTAATCTTAGTGGTGTTATCTGTGGAGCGGATATTGTTAAGAATGAGATAACCGCGCATGCTATTGGTGCTGTTCATATGATACCGGATGTACGTACTGTTTTAGAGATCGGCGGACAAGACTCTAAGATAATTCTAATACAAAACGGTATCGTCGTTGATTTTGCCATGAATACGGTGTGTGCAGCCGGAACTGGGAGTTTTTTAGATCATCAAGCGGAAAGACTGGATATACCTATTGAGGAATTCGGTTCCCATGCATTGCAGTCACAGAGGGGTGCACAGATAGCCGGCCGTTGCACTGTGTTTGCCGAGTCTGACATGATTCATAAACAGCAGGTCGGTTACAACAAAAAGGATATCATCTTTGGTCTGTGCGAGGCGCTAGTCCGTAACTATCTCAATAATCTTGCCAAGGGGAAGAATCTTAAATCTCCGATCGTCTTTCAAGGCGGTGTTGCTGCAAATGCCGGTATCCGCCGGGCATTTGAGGAAGCGCTTGACATGGAAATCCATGTTCCCGACCACTACGATGTTATGGGCGCAATCGGAGCGGCTTTACTAGCTAAGGAAGCAGTTCTTGATGGGCGGCAGACGAGTTTTAACGGTTTCGTAGTAGCCGAGAGAGACTATAAGACCTCCAGTTTCCACTGTGGTGGGTGTTCAAACACATGTGAGATCATAAAGATTGAGCTTGAAGAAAGCTTGCTGGCACGTTGGGGTGGCAGGTGCGGTAAGTGGGAACTTGACGAAAAACCGGAGAAGATTAATCTAGCTGTTTTATAGAATTTTCTTGACATACTTGTAAGAATCTATAATAATTATCACATTACGCTTAAATCCCTGTTGGAGGACTATGTTCAAGATCACTGAGAAAAAAGAGCTAGCTTCTACTATCCATATGATGCGGATAGAAGCATCAGATATCGCCCGTAAAGCGCAGGCAGGTCAATTTCTAATAATCCGTCTGCACGAAGAGGGTGAAAGGATTCCCTTGACAATAGCTGATTATGATAGTGACAAGGGAACCGTCGATCTGGTTTTTCAAGTTGTCGGTAAGACAACAGAGCAACTTGCGTGTTTTAAAACAGGCGATTCGCTGATGAATATGGCCGGACCTTTGGGAAAACCGTCCCATATTCCTACCGATGAACGGATAATAGTTATCGGAGGAGGAGTTGGCATAGCACCGATTTATCCAGTAACCCGTGCATTTCACGAAGCTGGCAATCATGTCATCGGAATAATCGGAGCCCGTTCATCAGATCTTCTCTTCTACGAAGACAAGATGAAGAGTGTCTGTGACGATTTTCATCTAACAACTGACGATGGAAGTAGAGGGCGATGCGCTCTCGTTACACATCCTCTTGTCGAGATACTGGAAGCGGATAAAAGTATCAACCTTGTGGTGGCGATCGGTCCACCGATTATGATGAAATGTTGCGCTGAAGCGACAGAGCCGTTCAAGGTGGAGACAATCGTTAGCTTGAACTCCATTATGGTCGATGGGACCGGTATGTGCGGAGCTTGCCGTGTTGAAGTTGGTGGAGTGACTAAGTTTGCTTGTGCCGATGGTCCGGAGTTCGATGGACACAAGGTAAACTTTGGTCTACTGATGGATAGACTAAGAGCTTACTGCGGGCAAGAAAAAACCGCGCTGGATAAATTTCATGAAGGTGGTTGTAAATGCCAGACGAAGTAAAAGAAAGTCCAAAGAGACCGCCTCCAACTCCGAAAGAACCCCGGGCAGCTATGGCTGAACAACCGGCAAAAAAGCGGGCTAAAAACTTCAATGAGGTAGCATTAGGTTATACAGAAGAGGATGCTCTAAAGGAAGCGGCAAGATGTCTTACATGCAAGAATCCGAAATGCCGCGAAGGGTGTCCGGTTAATGTCGATATACCGTCGTTCGTCGAGCTGATAAGGGATAAGAAGTTTATCGAGGCGGCTAAAAAAATCAAGGAAGATAATGCACTCCCGGCTATTTGTGGCCGTGTCTGTCCTCAGGAAACTCAGTGTGAGGAGTTATGTTTAATAGGAAAGCGGTTTGAACCGGTTGCTATCGGAAGACTGGAAAGGTTCGTAGCCGATTATGAAGCAGAGCACGGTAGTAATAAGGAGAACGAAGCAAGACCGAGCAAAGAAGTGACTGGCAAAACTGATAAAAACGGCGGTTACAAGGTAGCGGTTGTAGGATCCGGTCCTGGTGGGCTGACTTGTGCCAGTGATCTAGCTCGTCTTGGATATAAGGTGACTGTGTTTGAAGCGCTACACAAACCGGGAGGTGTTCTGATATATGGAATCCCGGAATTCAGACTACCAAAAGCCATCGTCCAGCGAGAAGTGGATTATGTTGAGAAGCTGGGAGCTGAAGTAAGATGTGATTCGGTGATCGGCAGCTTGTTTACAGTTGACGAACTCCTTGATGACAAAGGTTACAGTGCGGTTTTCTTAGCCCCGGGAGCAGGTTTTCCCATGTTTATGAATATTCCCGGAGAAAACCTAAACGGTGTATACTCGGCTAATGAGTTTCTAACTAGAGCCAATCTGATGAAAGCATATCTATTTCCAGAATTTGATACACCAATAAAGAAAGGTAAAAATGTGGCTGTTGTGGGGGGCGGTAACGTAGCCATGGATTCGGCGCGTGTAGCTCTCCGGTTGGGAGCCGATAATGTTTATCTTGTCTATCGCCGGAGCGACGAGGAGATTCCGGCTAGGCGGGAAGAAGTCCATCATGCTAAAGAAGAGGGAATCGATTTCCGGCTTCTGACAAATCCAACGAAAGTGCTTGGTAAAGAAGGAAGTGTCACCGGAATGGAGTGCATTCAGATGAAACTGGGTGAACCGGATGACTCCGGGCGTCGACGGCCCATTCCAAAAGACGGCACAGAGTTTGTTATCGACGTAGATACAGTGATTATGGCTCTGGGTACACAGGCTAATCCGCTAATAAGTAATAGCACCCCGGATCTGAAATTGAACAAGTGGGGTTACATGGAAGCTGACGAAGAGACTGGGGCAACCAGCAAGAAGGGTGTTTATGCTGGTGGAGACATCGTTACCGGGTCAGCGACAGTAATTGCTGCAATGGGTGCCGGAAAGAACGCAGCAATGGCAATAACAGAATATTTAAAGACACTTTAAGTATAAAAATTCCACTCAAACCTGTAACCAGTTACCAGAAACCAGTGCGCTTTTAAGTTGATGATGTATAGTGCATTAGAGCAACAGAGCAGCAGTGCCGTAGAAGTTATTAAGCTGATGATGCATAGTGCGGAAGCAAATCAGTAACCAGTAACCAGTTACCAGTCACCCGCAATCCGTAATCCGCAAACCGAAAATCGTAATTAGCATTGCTGTTTTAGGATAAGTTAGATTGCTTCGTCAGTCATCTACAGTTAATTGGTCGCTTTTTGCCTTTCTTGAACGATTATCCTTGTACAGCAAGTATCGTGTGAGTTTCTTCATCCCTCCTATAAAGAATGTAGTCATTCTTTTTTAAGAACTCTTCAGGATGATACGTTCTGCCAGATTCGGTACTGAACAAGTGAGCTTTTGCCTGTCCTGATCTGCATCGGGGCGGGGAGCACCAATTTATTGGTGCGACGCGGCAACCCAACCTGTCAATAAACAAAACCCGTCATTGTTTACGCTGATTTATCGGGGCCAGATGTATTTATCGAGGTGACGAAGCAACCTCACACATCTGAATCCCAAGTCCCAGCTATATTTCCGCTCTATAGTTCATCAACTTAAGAACTCCTATGGTACTGTGGACTATGGTTCTATGGTTCTTCAGCTCTATCTCATCGGCTAAAAGACATCGATTCGCGGTTTGCGGATCGCGAACTATGGCACTGCTGCTCTGTTGCTTTATGGAACTATGGCTCTAAGGATCTGGTATGCTACCTCATAGTTATACTATGGTAGACTACTGGGTAAAGGAATAGATGGAAAGGAGTAGCCGTGCATAGAATTGTCAGAAGTTTTCGTTTGAAAACAGTAAGTCTGGTAGTGTTGGGTGCTATCTTGCTGATCAGTTTTTCTTTATTGGGTAGTGGCTGCGCGCTTTTTGAGGCTGACAGGGGTGCGGAAGAGGAGCGTCTGACTACGCCATCAACAACAGAGCCAGATGTTACCGGAGAGCCTGCCTCTGAAGACACGGCCGAGCAGAAGGGTTCGTCGACAACGAATACTTCAGATATTCCTCAAGTACCTATGATGGTCAAGACAGGTAATGTGAAAATTGAAGTAGAGAAAGGGCAGTTTGAGAAGAAATTCGAGGAGGCGCAGTCGGTCGCCAAAGAGTTCGAAGGATATGTCACCGAATCCAGTACGACAAGACAGAAGGGCGAACTAAGTTCAGGCACAGTGACTATCAGGATTCCGTCAGACAAGTTTGATCAGGCACTAAAAAGAGTTAAAGAAATCGGCAAAGTCCAAAGTGCGGAAGTCAAGAGCGAAGATGTCAGTGAAGAGTACGTAGATCTGGAAAGTAGGTTAAAGAATTACAAAGCTCAAGAAGATGCTCTTATCCTTTTAATGGCTAAAGCAGAGAGCGTTGAGGATACGTTAGCTGTTCAGCAGCAGCTGGTCAATGTTCAGGAGCAAATAGAACTGATCACAGGACGTTTAAACTACTTGACAAACCGGGTCGATCATTCAACGATCACTGTGACTATTTTGGAACCTGGTGCAGTCGTGCCTTCATCTGATGACTGGGGTTTTGTAACCGCTCTTCGTACGGCGGCTCGCGCGTTTCTGTTTACGATCAATTCCTTGATCGTGATAGTCGGAGCACTTCTGCCGATTGTTTTCTTGATTGTTATCTTCATATATGTCGCCAGGTTCTTCTTTCGGCGTCGCGCAGGTTAAAGATTTAAGACGATCGATCTGACCGACTCAGATATTGTGGCTACATCGTCAGATGAGAGTTGCGGGTAGATAGGAAGCGATATGACTTTACTGGCTATCTGCTCTGAGACCGGCAATGACTCGGGCTTATAGCCGAGATAGCCGAAGGCATTTTGCAGATGCAACGGGAGTGGGTAGTAGACAGCTGTGGCTATCCCGTTCTCTTTTAGTCTCTTAGCCAGAGCATCTCTTTTCTTGTACTTTATTGTGTATTGATTGAACACATGAGTGACATCATCTCTAGTATGAGGAAGAGTAATATCTACAGTGCTTAGTAGCTGGCCATATCGTTTAGAGATTTCTTGACGGTTTTTAGTCCATTGGTCTAAGTGTTTTAGTTTAATTCGTAAGATAGCGGCCTGGATTTCATCGAGCCGGCTATTGAATCCCAGAAATTCATGATGGTACTTGGCGGTCGCACCGTGTACTCGTAAGGCACGGGTTTTTTCATCGATATCCTTATCGTCTGTGGTGATCAGACCCCCGTCACCGTAGCATCCCAGATTCTTTGTAGGGAAAAAGCTAAAACACCCCGTCTTTCCAAATGTCCCCACTTTTTTTCCTTTGATCCCGGCTCCTATTGCCTGGGCGCAGTCTTCGATAATATAAAGTCTATGATGCTCAGCTAGCTTGAGGAGTGTTTCCATGTCTGCTGGTTGTCCAAAAAGGTGAACCGGAAGGATTGCCTTTGTCTTATCTGTGATCTTCTCTTCTATCTTTTTCGTGTCGATATTAAAAGTCTCAGCATCGATATCAGCGAATACCGGTATCCCACCGATCTGGGCGATAGCGTCAGCTGAGGCGATAAAACTAAATGGTGTGGTGATGACTTCGTCGCCTGGTGTAAGTCCGGCGGCAAGAAGAGCCAGCCGTATTGCATCGGTCCCCGAGGCGACGGCAATGGCATATTTTGTTCCCACATAGGTGGCGATCTCTTTTTCGAACGCCTGGTTTTGCTCATCCAGGATATAGTGTCCGCTGGCGGCTACTTTAATCAGAGCATCATCAAGTTCGTCTTTAATAGTCCGGTATTCTGCTTGAAGGTCTAATTGTGGAATCATATATACCTTTAGTCGCAGAGTATGTTACGAAAACTGGTTTTTTTGATGTATCATCTTTAAGTCTGCTATAAGCTCCCTGCCTATTATAGTATAATAACGCTGGAGGTAACAGTGTCTGTATATATACATCCAACTGCAGAAGTCTCGGATGAAGCTCACATCGGTGACGGTACAAAAATCTGGAATCAAGTACATATCCGGGAGAATGTCGACATCGGTAAAAACTGCAATATCGGCAAAGATGTTTATATCGATGATACGGTTAAGATCGGCAATAGTTGTAAGATTCAAAACTTTGTATCCGTTTATAAGGGTGTGACAATAGAAGACCATGTATTTATTGGCGCCGGCACGATCTTCACCAACGATAAACATCCTCGCGCTTTTACCGACGAATGGCCTATTGTGCCCACTCTTGTTAAAAAGGGAGCTACTTTAGGAGCCAATTCGACTGTTATTTGCGGATCGACGATCGGCTCATATGCCATGATCGGAGCCGGAAGTGTGGTTACAAAGGATGTTCCCGACCATGGTCTGATCTATGGAAATCCGGCAAGGTTGCACGGATTTATCTGTAAATGTGGAAAAGAGACGAACATAAAATCTGAAGAAGATGATCGAGTTGTTCTTTTCTGTTCCGAATGTGGGGAGGAAATAATAGTGATGGCAAAGAATTGCCGGAATATAAAAAGATGAGTGTAAAGGTCGGCGTCATCGGTGTCGGACGTGTCGGGATACACCATGCCCGCAACTATGCTGATATAGGAGCAGCGGATCTTGTCGGAGTCTACGACATAGATCTGGGCAAGGCGGAACAGATCGCTGAGCGATACAACACACGAATGTATCGGAGCCTCGATGGACTTCTGAAAGAAACAGATGCAGTAAGTATATGTGTGCCGACAACGAAACATTATGACGTGTTTGAAAAAGTTGCCGGGAAAAAGGTGCACGCATTGGTTGAAAAGCCTATCAGCTCTTCCATTTCGGAGGCAAGTAAAATAATCAACGAGGCCAAACGTAACAAAGTCACCCTTATGGTCGGTCACGTGGAGCGGTTCAATCCAGTTGTTTTAACTCTACAGGATATTATCGATGAAGAAGACATCGTCTACATCGAAACGCAAAGGCTCGGTCCTTATGTTGATGTTGATACCGAGACGAATGTTGTGGATGATCTGATGATACATGATATTGATATCGTACTTAATCTGATAGATTCGAAGATAGAACAAGTCAACAATCTGTCAATAAAGGTCTTTTCTAAAACTGAGGATGTGGCTCACGCTCAACTTTTATTTGCTAGCGGGAAAGCAGCTGTTTTATCAGCCAGCCGGGTAGCCAACCGCCGGGTTCGGGTTCTCAACATAACATTAAAAGATTCGTATATAAGCGCCGACTATCAAACACAGGAGGTTTTTATCAGATCCGGTCTGAAGCCTGAGTACATCGGTGCTCCTCATGTCAGCTATAAACAAGTGGGTGCTATCGAGATCCCTTATGTGCAACGGGGAGAACCTCTACGTTTAGAGCTCGAGCATTTCATTGATTGTATTGCTTGCGGTAAAGCTCCGATGGTCTCCGGCGAAGCCGGTAAAAGGAATCTCGAAGTCGCTGAGCTAATTCTTTCCAAAAGCATCAAGTAAGTCGAGGATTTTCCGACCTGCTCCGATAGGTAGATGTGTTCGTGCCTGTTTCATTCTTCTAAGAGCCGCTTCATCTTCAATGAGCTTATTAGCTTCTTTAACGATCTTATCTGTTTCCCTGCCGACAAGTTTATTTTTTCCGTCGCGGACGAAATTCATCCACTCGGTTTCGTTGCGCAGCACTAAAGCCGGCACATCGAGTACGGCAGCTTCCTCCTGCACACCTCCGGAATCCGTTAGTACAAATCTTGCTTGCGAAAGAAGTCTTAGAAAATCCAGGTATCCCACCGGATCAATAACTTTCATTCCCTTGGCGAGGTGGATGTTCTCAAGTTGAAGCGCCTTCTTTGTCCTCGGATGAATCGGGAATACCAGCGTAGTGTTATCCGATAATCGGCATAGGCTCAAGATGAGATTCTTTAATACGGTTATATTATCGGTGTTTTCTGTTCGATGGATCGTTACCGGGATGTAGTCGTTTTCTTTAAGTTCAAGTCGCTTTAAAATATCTGATTTATCCGCGATCTTTATGTTTCGTAGGCATGCATCAGTTAGTGTGCTACCTGTCATATATATAGTATCTTTACTTATTCTTTCTTTTAAAAGGTTTTCGACCGCATCTTGATGAGGTGCAAAGAGCATATCAGAGCAATGATCGACGATGATCCGGTTGTATTCCTCGGGCATCTCACGATTGAATGAGCGACAGCCTGCTTCAACGTGCACCAGGTTTATTTGAGATTTACAAGCAGCAAGACCACCGGCTAAAGTGCTATTCGTATCTCCTTGGACTACTATCATATCGGGTCTTTCTTTGTTAAGTATTGGTATCATTTTTTCAAGCATCAGGGTTGTTTGACTGAGATTGTCTGATGAACCGACATTGAGAGCATAGTCAGGTTCTCTTAGATCCAGCTCTTCAAAGAACAGGCGGTCTAGATGATAAGCATAATGCTGCCCCGTATGAACCAGTATATGTTTAAACTGTTTGTTAAAAAGAGATAGCAAAGGAGACATCTTAATGATCTCGGGCCGTGTGCCTAAAACAGTTATGATTTTCATATTCTAAAGAATATGTTCTTGCTTAATTATTTGCAAGTCTATGATAATATGACTATGTCAGATAAACTACATTGGTTAAAGGCTAGATGAAAATACTCTTTATTACACCAACTTTTCCTTATCCACCTGATAGAGGTGATCGGGTAAGGTGTTTGCACTTGATCAGGGGAATATCTCGGCAAAATAAAGTTGTATTATTATCGTTTGTCCGACCTGAGGAATTATCTTCGGTGGCAAGGCTTGATTGTTGTTCCCGGTTGGAAACAGTCCCTTTTAGCAGTGCGGCTGGTAGAAAGAGATCCTCGATCAACGTATTCTCAACAATACCTCAACAGATCTATGCCTATCGATCCAATGCATTCAGGCAAAAGATAGGCCAGATTATCGAGGAGGAGAATCCTGATATTATTCACGCTCATAGTCTACAGATGGCTCCCTACGCAGCTGGCTATCGTATACCAAAAGTCTTGGATCTTGTTGAGACTGTCACGTTGATGTATAAGCGGATGCTCGCTCATCGTCGGGATGTCTTGTCATTAGTATATCGTCTTGAATTAAGTAAAGTCCGACGCTATGAGAGCAAGGTAGTCGCTGACTTTGACAAAGTTATCGTTATGTCAGAGCCGATAAAAGAGTTCTTGGCCAGATTATCATCTAGAGAAAACATAGGAGTTGTCAGAGTAGGAGTCGACACCGATTATTTCTCTTCTGATAACACACAAAGAGTAAAAAATCGGATCGTATTTATGGGTACGATGACTTTTTACCAGAATGTTGACGCGATTCTTTACTTTTATAAAGATATTCTTCCGTTGATAAAGAAAGAAATCCCTGATGTCTCACTAACTCTTGTGGGTGGTAATCCTCCCGATGTGATCAGGAGACTAGAAAACGATCCACTGATCAGTGTGACGGGTTATGTAGATGATGTAAGACCGTATCTGGCATCTGCTTCGGTTTTCATATCTCCCCTGCGGATTACGACCGGGCTTCATGTGAAAATACTTGAAGCAATGGCTGCAGGACTTCCGGTTGTAGCTACTTCGCGTTCCTTCGAAGGTTCACTTGCTAAGAATGGAAGAGATGTGTTGATTGCTGATACAGCTGATGATTTTGCCGGACAAGTGATTCGTCTTCTTACAGATGATGATTTGCATAAAACGATCTCAACAAGCGGACAGAATCTAGTTAAAGAGCACTATTCGGTCACAAACTCTGCGGATGATCTAGAGAAGATATACAAAGAGATTGCGAACTTGAAGGGAAAGAGGGGGGAAGGATGAAAATATCAGTTGTCGTACCAGCATACAATGAGCAAGAAAATGTAGATGAATTGGTAGTGGCGGTAAAGCGCGTATTATCAAAGTATCCAGACTGGGAGCTAGTGATTGTCGATGATGGTTCAACCGATAATACGCTTGCTATGGCCAAAAGACACGAAGTCTCGGATCAGCGGATAAAAATAGTCACTTACAAACATAATATGGGTCAGGGTTTTGCGCTCCGGCTAGGGTTTAAACACGCCAGCGGAGATATTATTGTAACATCCGACGCTGATTTAAGTTATAAACTGGAAGATATATACAAACTGATAGAACCTCTTGAAGAAAATGAGGGAATTGATTTTGTTGTCGGTTCTCCGTACAAAAAGGGTGGTGGTACGGAGGGTATACCGGTAGGCCGGCTTTTTCTAAGTAAAGCGGCTAATCGATTAATAGGATTTGCCTTACCGGGCAATCTACATACAGTCACCGGTATGTTTCGGGCATACCGTACCGGTTTTCTTAGTAGTCTTGAGTTGGAAGCGAATGATAAAGTCATACATTTTGAGATCCTGTCAAAAGGACTGGCTATCGGAGCTCAACTAGTCGAGGTGCCGGTTATACTTAGGGGCAGAAGACGAGGTTCTTCAAAGATCCGTATTGGAACGGCTATTGCTACACATCTCTTGTTCTCTTTCTTTGAACGACCGGCTATCCTTTTTGAGATGATCGGGTCTCTCATGCTTGTTTTAGGTCTGCTTAGCGGTACCTATATAGTATGGTTATGGCAGCGTTCGGAACTTGATCCAACGCGTCCCCTTATGCTTCTCATGGCTCTATTTATCATGATCGGCGCGTTAATACTATCATTCAGCTTTATAGCCAGTCAGATCGTTCAGGTAAGGAAAGAGATATATCGTGTTCAAAAGGAGAACCTGGAAATAAAGCGGCTTCTAACAAACAAGCGCAAGTAGTTGAACATGAAGATATGCATTGTTTGTCCCGGATGGCCGGGAAAAGTAAACCGATGGAACGGAATCTTTATTCTTGAACAAGCTGTTGCCTTAAGAAAACAAGGTTGTCAGATCGATGTAGTCACAGCTCGTGTGTTTAAAGAAGATCTACCAAATGAGACAGTTGCCGGTATCAACGTATCAAGGTTTTGGTTTCCATCAAAACAGAAATTACTCACCTACTATAAGAGGATCCCACCAGTTCGTATCCTTTTTTATGTCCTAAGCGGGATCATCAAGACTGTTAGGACAGTTAAGAGTGACAAGTGCGATCTTATTCATGCCCATTTTGTGATCCCGGCCGGTCTTATCGGTGTGCTAGCCGGAAAACTAACAAATAAACCGGTCGTTGTGACAGCTCATGATTCGGATGTTGTCATGATGCCCAAGCGGAGCAAGATCGCTGCATATCTTCTTCGCTATACACTAAGAAAAGCTGATCTGATAGTCGCGACTACATCTGAACTCTCACAGGATATTGCTACTAACTTCAATATCCCTAAGGAGAAGATCAAGGTGATCGCTCTCGGTGTCGACCGCCGGTTGTTTAAACCGATGGATCAAGTAAAAGCTCGTAAGCTATTGGATCTATCTCAAAACAGGAAGTTCATCTTGTTTATAGGCGCTTTGGTGGAAGCTAAGGGAATCAAAGATCTTATTGATTGTCTACCTGATTTGATAAAAGCTCAAAAAGATCTTTCTTTGCTTGTAATGGGAGATGGGCCATTGCGAGATTTGCTTAAGAATACGGTTGCCGAAATGGAATTGACTGAATATGTCAGGTTCATCGGATCGATAAGTCACGAAGATGTCCCGATCTGGCTTAATGCTTGTGACGTTATGGTTTTGCCGAGTTGGTCTGAGGGTCTAGGCATGGTTGTTCGCGAAGCTGTATCAGTAGGTGTTCCTGTTGTCGCTTCAGCGGTGGGTGGAATACCGGATGTGATCAAAGATGGTCAAACTGGATATCTTACTAAACCGGGAAATATTGTTCAATTGTCGGAAAGAATAAGAGCGGTTCTTACTGACGATGGTTTTCGAAGGCGGGTTGAGGCGAGTAAAGATATTGTGGACAAGTACGACCATGAAGTAATCGCCAGTCAGATAAAAGATAACTATAGGAATTTAGTGGATAATAGAACGAAGAGTTGATACAACCTTTTTACGAGTAGAAAAATCCAAGTATTTAATGCCGTTCGTCTTTCTAAGATCAGCAATACTTAATGGAATAAGCCCGGTCTCTACTGCTTGGAATCATCAAAGGCATATTCAAAGAGGTTATTAATAAACTGTGTCTCGTCTTCATTTTCATAATAGAAAGCATGGAATATCAAGTTGAAACCGATCCAGATGATCTTGCCTTTGCCATATTTCTGTACTCCGACTAAAGTTTTTTTATCTGCCTTAGCCATGTCTTTGATCGGTGGGATATTAGGGTAATCGACTTTTTGATAGGTCGAACCCTGCCAGGGATTACCAAACTCATCGATAAACGGCCCGAACTCATTGCTGTTGACGTCTTGAGTAAGATCATGTTCACTGCTGATCCAGATACTGGCGTTACGGGGCAATGTCTTTTTAACAATCGAGGTTCCGACAAAACTCCCGTTGTTTAAGTCATAAACTGACTTTCCCGAATTTCCGGATGCGTCGATGACAACAGTCCCGCCTTGTTTTACATAGTCCCTAACTACATTTTCTGCTTTTTCGATGTTTTGCCACTTAAAGTTATAGAGAACTAAAACAGGATACTTGCTTAGCTCCCGTACTGTATATTCGTCTAGATATGTATTACCGAGAGCCCACGCAGTATCATCTGGAAACGGGCTCTTTTTTCGGAATATATAGTAGTCGAAATCTAAGAGTTCCTCGAGGTAGTGGTCAATATCCTGTCCGACGATGAACATCTTCGGTTTTTCACGGGGAGGTACATCCTTAGGAGCAAATATCTTTACCTGATCTACCTCTTTGACGACTTTATATGAGTAGGTATCACCAGACTGCCAGATAGAAATAAAATAATCCGGTTTGTACTTCTCCAGTTCGTGAGTATAAGCGCGTTCATCTTTAAAGATCGGCATAGCAACAATCGGTTTCTTAAGATACCATGCAACTGCCACGAAGTAGTCTGCATAGACAACGCTGTCTTCATCCAGTTTTGGCCTGATCCAATCACAAACTTCCTCAACAGCCTCCGGGATACCCCAACCACCGATATTTTTTACTTTATTGTATGATTGATAGGTTGAAAAAACCGAGAAAGCGATAACACTCAATGCTAGAATCCCGGTGGCAAACTGATATATCAATTTGGGTTTGATTTTCTTAAGCCACGCAGTAAGGATACTAAGACCCAGAGCGGCGAAATAAGCTGTTTGGGGTGCCATTGTTATAAAATAACGGCTTTCCTTGACAAGCTGATGGCTGTGATAACAGAGAAAACTGACGAACCAGATGAAGATAAGAGCATCGACTAGATGTTTCTTTTCGAACTTGAAGAAATGTGTTAATCCAAATATGAATAGAAACACGATTATTATATTAGCGAGAAGGAAGTTTATACTTGAGAAGGTCAGGAATACAACCAGACCGAACGAGACTAAGATGATCGTGACAGATACAGGTATGGATCTCGTCCGGATCTTGATCAATGATATAGCCAGTATCAGCAATCCTACGATAAAAAGTCCGGTTATGATCCAACCGAGAGTCGATATAGATATGAAGTCGGGGAAGTTTGTCACAAAGAACGCTTTTGGTGGTGTTGCTCCGGTGATAGTCTTGGTCGGTGTCTGTTCGACTGTCGTGGCCACACTTAGTGGTCCGAGAAATTGAAACAAAGCTTGTCCTCTTGTAATACGCCAGTAATAAGAAATATCAACAAATAGGATTAGAGTTGCGAGCGATATGCTTTGAGCATAGACTTTCATATATCTTAAGACACTGCCTTGTTTTGACAGATAGAATATAATAGGGAATAGCATAACACCTGCCGTATACCGTGTAAGAAATGCCAGTATGAAAAGGGGAAAGACCGGAATAAAGAAACGGGGATCTTTCTCGCCGCCTAAAACAGCAAAGTAGATAGCCCAGATTGACAGTGATATAGCCATGATATCGGTTGCTCCAAGCGTCAGGTTCAATATCATGTCAGGAAAAGACATAAAAATAAATGCCGCAGTTAGGCTAAGAAGTGGGGACATACGTCTCCGTGACAGCATGTATAGACCGATGGCTCCGAGTCCATAGGAAACGGCGTCAACCATGTATGCGACAAGTTCACTGACAAATCCCATTCGGAAGAACAAGGACAATAGAAAAGGTTGCACCGGCGGTCGTCCTATTTCATAGTAGGTCGATTTACCAGCCATAGTAAGAGCGTTTGACAGTAAAGCGTAACTATCAAAACCTGGACCATGATTAGGCAGATATTGGATCTTCAGCCGGAAATAGACGATGATCGAAGAAGCTATGACAATGATCGCTATTAATATAAGGTCAAAAACTATGGCTGCTTTTCTTGATTTTCGTTCAGCCTTCGCATCCGGTTTTTTACCTGAAGCTGTTTTACTGGCAACTGTCTTCATCTTTTTATTATATACAATCGGTCTGGTCAAGTAATCAACCTTTCCTTGGTCTACGGTGACGACGTCTACGGGTTTTCTGGATCCTTCCCCCAGCTCGACGTCGGGATAGAGTCGAGAGTCCTTTATATGTCGTTATTTGTATACTAGAATCATCCGTTGGATGATTTAACGTTGGTGTAGCTGAATAAGCTGGATACTGGCTGTGTCTTGTATTAAGGACATGGTTTTGCCGGTGCCGTTTGCCGATATACGGAATATAGGTCGGTCGTACGTTAAAGTCGGCAGCTGTAGCCGTTTCTTCTTGATAGACGATATTACCTGTATCCTCTGTGATGATCTTTAAAAGTGAGCCTGGGATCATATCGTCAAGTCTCTTTCGTAACCGGGCCGGTAAGGTCCAGATTGAAAACTGTGTCTTACCACCGTCGGACTGTAGGGCAGTTGCGCCTTTTACATAACCGTTTCCGTTAGTATAACCATTGGCGCGCTTGTTTGGCAGGCCTTCAGTATCCCAGACCGGTGGCTCGGTCAGCGCTCTTAAGAATCCGGACATCCTAAAATAGAATACGATCAGACGGTAGACAGGTAGCACAAAATTCCAGGCCAGTGCTTTTTCGGTCTTACGTTTTGTGGTTTCGTCGACAATTGTATAAGCGCTGAAGGTCTGCAAGAAGCCCAAGAATATATAGAACAAGTACATGAATAGAATGGCCATCAGGATCGTCCTAACCGGATATCCAAAGAGGGGAAATGCCAGGATCAAAATGGTCCAGACCAATCTGGGGAATGCAATCGTATGGTCGACGATAAGCATATGCGGGAAGCCAAACCAACCGACAGGTCCATATTCACGGTTTCCGATAATATCTTTGTGCACACTGCAGACTTCTAGTTGACCGCGACACCACCTGACTCGCTGGGAGAACAGATGACCCCAACTGATCACAGGTTCCAAGAATGCCTTGGCATCGGGAACGTATCCGACATGATGCTTCGTCTTATGAATGTCGACGGTGAGGTCAAAGTCTTCCGACACCGTTCTTGGCTTATAGAGTGACGTTTTCTCTAGGATCTCTCGTCTAAAAGCTGAAAAAGCGCCGGAAAGTATATAGGCTGAATGAATGGTTGACTGAAACTGGCGACCCAGACGGAAGGCATCCAGGTATTCTAAAAACTGGCATTTGGCCAGGAGTTTCTGCCACAGGTTTAGTTCGTGTGTAATAAGCTGTCCACGTTCATCCAACACAAGGTTGCCGTATTCGTCGCGTTCCTCGATGATATCGTCACTTATCTCTATATGTCCGGTAGCCGCGGCCATATCAGGATTTCTTAAAAATGCGTTAGCCATATTACGAACGGCATTGGGATCGAGGACGACATCGCTATCGATGGTTATGACTAGTGATGAACCGTTCATATGCTCGACACCGAGGTTTAGCGCTTCCGGTTTTCCCTGATGTCCGTTTGAGACTAATGTGATATCTCCAGCGAATTCTGGAACATCGGTGTGCTTTCCATCGACCAGAAGGTGGCCGTTTCCATTCCCATTCCCGTTCTTCGAGCCACCATTGGTCTTTAATGTCCCATTCCCGTTCCCGTTTTTAAAGTCTTTGCTTCTATAGATACCAGGAGGAACACTGCGGCCATTCCCATTCCCGTTCTTCGAGCCACCATTGGTCTTTAATGTTCCATTCCCGTTCCCGTTTAATCCATTCCCATTCGTGCCGTTGATATCGATATGATAAAGGACTTTCTCTGCGGTCATATCGGTTGAACCGTCATCGATGACTATCATCTCCAGTTTCTCATGGGGATAGTTCTGGTTTTTAATGGAGTTCATGCATCGGTCTATGACCTGTTCTTCATTATATGCCGGGATAAGAACGGCAACTGAAGGTAGATACTTGTCCGAGTATGCCCGGGTTTCTTTATTCCTGCCCCAGATTAGTACGACAAACAAACGTACAATAGTGTCTGTTCCATCTACGATGATGGGCATTAAGATCCAGACTCCCCAGATTAGCAGAAATAACCACAGTTCAGTCATTTAAGAGCTCTCATCTGTTCTACTTTTGTTCCCTTTCCATTTATTGTTCATTCCTCTATTCTCCAGAATCATGGCATTTTTTATATCTTATGTTCCCTCGTCATATTGACCAATCGATCTTGCTATCTGGTTGATTGTCGGCTTAGTTATGATGTACCAGTAAAGGATGATGATAACGATGAAAAAGAATATTCTTCCAACGACCGCATGCCCCCAGAATACGGCTGACCGGCCTAAGGTCGCTGTCATTCCTGTTATGATCAATAGCCGCATTAAGTTGGCAATTGTTGTGACTACCAGTCCGACAATGAACATGATCGTCTTGCGGGACCAGTCTATTTTTGGATAGAAAAATATGAGCCCGGCAAGAACACTGGTCTCTATGATCGCCGAACATTCGATATTTGTTTCCAGGACGACCCAACCAAGCGAATCCTGAACAAGAAGCGAGTTCTGTCCAATAAACTTAGTATTAAATCCGATAAACGAAGCCAAGACAGCTGTTGAATATGTCACTGCTCCTTCGATTACATCCGCGACTCCGGTCAGACGGGAGCCGAAGACGAGGATAAATGTCAGACCGACAGACGCAAGCAGGTAGTAGAGAAGCCATGCCCGGCGGCGCCGGAAAATAATGACGCCGACTATGTATAGGACTATCAATGTCGGTATTCCAATAACCTGCAGTAACGTGTTCATATCTAGACCTTCCTCACGCTAAGTACTTTTCTTCTAACAAGGACAGCCACAAACGTAGCCACGGCGATAATAGTCAAAGTCCAGCCTAATGTCGGTATGTTATAGACGGTCTCGTATGTAAACATAAAGCTCTCTTTGGCATATTGATCCGAGCCACCGGATGAGTTGGCGGTGAGCTGCTCGCTTCCACCGGCCGATGTCCATGTCAGAGTCGAATCGTCATAGTAGTGATGGAATACATTTCCCTGGACGTCACTCATCAGGTACATGAGCAGGTTTGAGTTGCCGTCAAATTTAAGCTGACAGACGCGTTCGCGTCCTCCCGGACCGTGTTGCTTGGTCTGGTCGACGAATGCGGCACCGGCGGCCGATCTTGCCCAGTCGATATTGCCCCCTCCGGACCAGTCACCGAACACGAGGATGGCGTTATCCGTCGTACCGGCAAAGGCCACGTCGACGGCGTGACTGGTCGGTTCAGTGCAGACTGTGTCTAGGTTACTATCGATCGACCAGCTGCTGCCGTTCCACCGGGCACCGTGGACCACCCCTCTTGTCCCATTGTTATTGTCACCCAAAGCACCCAGTGCGATCCGGTTACTTGTCCCCAGTGGGCTTGGTCCCATCGAAATCTGGTATAGAGTGTACGAACCGATGGCTGGCGGATTAGTGACTTTTGTCCAGGTAGTATCGACAAGCGTTGCGTATGCCCAGAACGGTGATGATGAGCTGGTTGCCCAGGCGACAACGAGTTCCCGGCTTCCTTCGTCATAATTTGTTTCATAGGCTGCATCGAAACTGTCGTATCCGTTTTGTAAGTCAAGACCAAGGCCACCGGCAGGTTCCATCGACCAGCTGGAGCCATTCCAGATTGCTGCGTTTACATTTGTTCCGGTCGTATTAGAGCCGACGAAGACAGCTGCGATCTCATTAGAGTTCATCTTCTTTACCAGTCTTACCCAGCGGATAGTACCGACTCCTGTAGATAAAGAGATACTAGCTGCGCTGCTCCATGTTGAACCATTCCAGACTCTGTATTTCGGAGTCGAAGTCCCATCTCCATAGACAACTAGGCAGTCCCCGGATAGGTTTTCGTATGCGATGTCGAATCCCCGATAAGTATTCTGTGAGTTTGTGACCGACCACTCACTCGACCAAACGCTGCCGTTCCATCGTTGAATAACGAGGTTGTTGGAGGCGGCAGTTCCCAATGTCCCGGCTATCCTCCGTCCGGTGGTTGTCGGACTCGATTGAACCACTGTAAAATTAATCGTCGCTGCGGCCGTCTGCATATTAGTTTCAGCAGTCCAAGTAGATGTCGATGCCGTCCAGCTTCTGTATTTAGGTATCGCGTCGGTTCCGACGCCGTATATGACTTGACCATCACCGGCAACGGCATATGCGGGTGTAGGTGTGATAAAGAACGTAGTAGCAGTCATAATAAGACTTAGGGCAAGCAAGGAGCTTGTGACTTTCTTGATCCTCCGCCCCAGTTTTGTTGCTATCCTGACCACTAACATTTAAATCGCCCTAGTCCTTTCATACCGGTAGAGGCATTTCTGAACCTGTTGATCGGTTTGCTTGGTGTTTCTCTTCTCTATTTGGAATTCCAAGTCTTGCGATTATTTTCCATAGGTATGTTTCACCGGATAAAACAAAACGATCTCTCCAGAAATCGCATAGAAATTGATCATCATTTTGCCAACCTTGCTCGAATTCCTTTGTACTGATGACAAGTAGTTTTATTTCCAAGGGAAGTCCGACATCTTTACACAGTCTCTCCACTTGTTGTTCAGCTTCTTTCGTACTATGGCCGTTGCCGAGTACGATTAGTAGATCAAGATGGCCAAGAGTCTTGCCGGAAGCTGCGGCAGCCCCACAAACCGCGATCAATTGAATACCCTCAATATTCAGTTCAATCGCTGATATTAAAATCGGCAAGATCCTCTTGGCCAGGTTATGGTCATTTAGAAATGTAGTTGTTCGGTTTAGCTCGAATAGTTCAAAAAGCTTTCTCGTTTCAGCGTTTTCTAGGTTTGCTTTAAGGAAGGTCATTTTTGAGGTCTTGTTTATATCAATAATGCCCTGTTTAGCGAATTTTTCGACGTATCTCTTGGTATTACCGGAGTCAATACCTGCCTGACGTGCGAATTCACTAATATGAAAAGTAGCATGGGGATTACTAAAAAGTACGTTGAGGAGGCTTTGCTGATAGCTATGTAGTAGCCATTTAAGTGTCATATACGCCCGCTTACTGTAATTTTTACAGCTTACAATGTAAATAATACAGCAACGATAAGAAAATGTCAACTATTTGAGGGTGTTTTTGTTTAAGAAACCGCAGGAAAGAGTATTAGTTTACGTAAAAGAGTGTGGAAGAAAAAGAACCCGCTCCAAACTTGTTTTGGGCGGGTTCTTTTTCCATTTCTATGCACTGGTATAGATAATATCGGTATTATTAGGTAGGAACTTTAGATGTTATTGAAGATATTAAGTATTTCTGTTCTTGTTTATGGACAGAGTGGATTGCTTCGCTGATAAGCCCTTTACACGAATTACGTGCTTTATGATCTTCTAAGCACGATTATGCCTGTAAAAGGATTGGTGAGATCCTTTCGTCGAGCAAAAGAACAGCTTTCCTCAGGACGACAGTTTGGTGGTTGTCGGTTCCTAGATTCATCGCACAAAGAGTGTGGTCATTCTTTGTAGGAGATTTTCAGGATGACACTTTCTGATAGATTCGGCAATGAAGTGAGTCATTGTCTGCACCGATCTGTATAGGGGCGGGGAGCACAAATTAGTTTTGCGACGAAGAAACCTCACACATCAGAAACATAAATCGTCATCCTGGGCATATTACTCATAGATGTGGCTTAGAAAAGCTCGTTATTGCTGGTAAAGAACGGTATATTTAAAGGAAGTATAAACAGCTTTAAGGATGGGTAGTAATATGGCTAAAAAA
>SDBS01001573.1_pt1 | contig 23184 bp, 21 predicted proteins | sample 2277091 | NCBI WGS metagenome assembly SDBS01 (sample SAMN10404972, study PRJNA504765) | marine sediment metagenome | isolation source: marine sediment core GS10_PC15, 163 cmbsf | place: Arctic Ocean: Southern Knipovich Ridge | collected 2010
TCGCCTCATTCAGCAAGCTCTCATCGATTTCCCCGATACTTGCCAGCTCTCCACGCAACTTAACAATCTTCCTTTCCATATCGTCCAGATCGGAAAGAGAATAGGACGCAGCTTTCTCTGACAAAGCTTTCTGCTGATATTGTTTGAGAGGTGCTTCAAAGGAACGTACCTGATGTTCAAGTTCTTGAATATGATATGTGTTTTTCTCTTCTTCAAATGTGATGTGCTGTTTTTTATCTTGGAGTTCTGAGAGCACATCTTTGAGTTCCTCAACGTGTGAGAATGCCTCTTTGAACCGTGTAGTAAAGGTTTCGGTTTGATGAGCGTATTCTTTTTCTTGCTCTTCTATCGCCTCAATATCCTTCTCAAGCTCATTTAGTTGTTTAGTAAGATTTTTGTATTGTGCTTGAGAATCAGATGGTTGCTGTGAGGTTTTTTTTGAAAACACACCACCGATTATTTCAAGCGCTTTATGAACTGATTGTTTAAGTACATCCAACGAATCAGAATCTGAAGATTTTTTAAGAATACCCCGAATATCGGAAAGGATGCTCCGTGCCTGATCTGCAGACAACGAAACATCATTTTGGTCCCGTTCCTGTTCAGCTTCAATGCGTAACAATGAACGCTCAATCTCGCGACGCTTTTGAAACAGTGCAGATTTTTTAACATGTAGTTTTTGAACCGTATCCTGTGTTGTACCTAATTGTTCTACTCCTTCAAGCTTATTTTGTGCCTCGACAAGTTCGGCACTACAATGCTTGTGTTGCTTTTCAATGTCAGGAAGTGGAGCAAGAACTTTTTCACGTTGTTTATTAAGCGCACTGATTTTTGAGATAAAGAAGTTTTCAAGTATAGTATCGAGTTCTTGTTGGATCTCAGAACGCTTCTCCCATTTTGTTGTCTGGCGCTTAAGCGTGCGCAGCCGTGGCAGAACTTCTTTCATCATTGCTTCAATGGTTTCCAGATTAGTGTATGTACGAGCAAGCTTGCGCTCCGACTCAGCTTTTTTAAGTTCGTATTCACGAAGTCCTAAAATTTCTTGCACCATCACCATCCTCTGTTGTGGGTTGGATGTTACAAATATATCCCCAGACCCCTGCCCAATTACACTCAATCCCCTGCTTCCCAACCGTATTGTTGAAAAAAAACTCACAATATCTTTGAGTCGAACAGGTGCATCATTGATTAAATATTCTGAGGTTCCGTTACGCGCTACTTTGCGTGTAATAACCACTTCAGAAAAATCGATCGGAAAGGCTCCGGAACTATTATCAAAAACAAGCGTCACTTGCGCTTGGCTCATACGCGGTTTCTTGGGTGTCCCAGAAAATATCAAATCTTCGATGTGGTCGCTTCGCAGATGCTTCGTCTCCCGTTCACCCAAAATCCATCGAACAGAATCAATTACGTTTGATTTTCCAGAACCATTGGGTCCTACAATCGCCACAATCCCAGACGGAAACTCAAAGACTGTTTTGTGAGCGAATGATTTAAATCCGTTTATCTCAAGGCGTGTCAAATACATACATCCCGTTTTGTGCAGCGTCTTGTTCTGCTTCCTGTTTGGAAAATCCCTCCCCTTCAGCAATTTTATCCTTCCCGATCCACACACCGACTTTAAATTGTTTCTTATGATCTGGTCCTGCTTCCTCAATCTTTTTATATACTGGGGTCTCTTTAAATCGTTTCTGGGCAAGTTCTTGGAAAACGTTTTTCACATCCTTGTCTAATTTCTTTTCAATAACCTCGTCGACATGAACAAGAATGTGTTTGGTAACAAATTTTTTGGAACGGTCATACCCTCCATCTAAATACAACGCACCCAGCAATGCTTCAAACGTATTGGCTAAAAGTGAATCGCGTGCACGTCCCACATCTTTCGTCTCACCATGGGACATTAATACAAACTCATCCAATCCCAAATCGCGAGCTACACGTGAAAGTGTCTGATAATTTACCAGAGCCGCACGGATTCCCGTCAATCGTCCTTCTTCAAAATCGGGGTACTTAATAAAAAGCACTTCGGTAACTGTCAATTCCAAAACCGCATCACCCAAAAATTCCAATCGTTCATTGTGTTGTATTTCCCAAGAAGGGTTCTCATTTAGATATGAACGATGTGTGAGAGATTCTTTAAGAATATCGGGGTTGGTAAAATGAGTACCAATCCGTTTTTCTATTTTTTGTATGCACGCCTTATCAAAAGGTTCGGCATTGTTATTCTTGTTCGACATCTTGAAGTTGTTGATAAACAGTTCCTAATACCCCGTTAATAAACTTTCCCGAACTGGTCCCTCCATAGTTCTTGGCCAATTCAATCGCCTCATTAATAGCTACCTTATATGGTACCTCATTTTTATCAACATATAACAGCTCATATACTCCGATCCGCAACACATTTCTATCAATTATAGCAATTTGTTTAAAAGGCCACTGAGATGCGGAGGTAGCAATTACTTCATCAACCTTATCCATGTGTTGTGCAAGTCCTTTCACCATATTCCATATAAATTCAGGTTCATTGATGTCTGGACCAAACTCAGCCATGTTGCGTTCAACGATAGACACCAAATCAGATTCTTGATTCAAAAAATCCCACTCATATAGTGATTGTAAGACTATTGAGCGTGCTAGATGACGAGTAGCCATAGTAAAAACAAAAAAACCACCTATTACTCGGAGGCTTTTTTAGTTTTATAATACCCACAATTAGCACAGGCACGATGTCCTACCATCGGATACTTGCACTTAGAACACGGATGTACAGTCTGTTTTTTAATCCCGTGATGTGAACGTCTATTCCCTGTTCGGGAACGAGTTCCGTGTTTTTTAGGTACAGCCATAAATAATAATTAATAACCACTACCCATGGTATGAGATGACTTCAAAAAAGTCAATCATTTTCAATCCATCGTATAAACGAGCGCCTGTGAATAGCACAAGGACCATGAACCTTTAATGAGCGTTTATGTTCTTGTGTACCATACCCCTTATGATTACAAAACCCATACTGAGGATACAAATTGTGCATTCTCTCCATTTCTTGATCCCGATGTACTTTTGCCACAATGGATGCAAGTGCAACCGCTGGAATATGTTCATCGGCCTTAAGAACAGATTCGTAATGAACACCAGAATCATCAGAGAGGCGCATACCACGATCAGTTACACAATATACATCCGCGGTATCAGCCTCAGCTTTTGTTAGTAAACGATCCAGTGCCCTAGCCGCCCCTCGGTGAACTGCATTATATATATTAATCCGATCGATAACAGAAGGTCCAACCGCAGAATATACAAATGGAATGTTGTTTTCTTTTATCCACTTCATCCACAGATGCCGTGCAGAAGGAGAAAGGCGTTTGGAGTCCGCAAGTGGCATAGGTGCAGAAGCAATAAGATCCATATGGTGATACGGCAACAGAACCGCTCCAACAAAAAGACGCCCTGCAAGTGGCCCCCTCCCCGCCTCATCGATCCCTACAATATGTCGAAATCGTTTCATAGATACATAGTATCGTGTTTGATATTTAAAATACAATCACACTAGAAATATAAAAAACCCAGCTCGAGCCGGGTTTTGATACAGTGTGGAGTTATCAGAAGATAATGAGAACGGAGATGATCACTGTGACCAACAACGCCACCCCATGCCACAACATGCGATAGTGGTATTCGCCAGTTGGATCTTTTGTGCTTTTGAGTGGTTCGTAGACAACGTATGTCTTTTTCTTGCCTTCCTTTGTTTCTAATACACGGCGAGGAACAATTGTTTTCCGATATGACCAGAAAATGCCGCATGTTCCGAAAATCAGAAACGGAACACCGACAAGAACGCCGGTTATTCCTCTCATGACACCATAAATGTCTTCTGCCAGCACTTTCCACGCGATGAGAAACATCGCAAAGTGCCCCAGTTCGGTTTCAGCGAATTCAGCAGAATGCCGTGTAAGAGCGCCGAGGCCTTCATCCATAGCTACGCCGATCTCTCTTCCCCATCGGACGTACTTGCCAGCATTTTCCATCTGCTGTTTTGCTTTCAGTTGAGCGACAAGTTCGGGTGGAAGATCCCCTGTATCCACTACGATTTTCTCGTTAGTGGATGAGGTGGATTCTTGGGCCACCAATGACGTTACTCCAAATAGCGCAAAGACACAGAACAGAACTACCACCTTTTTCATTTTCTTTGCTCTCCCTTCTTGTTTTAGTGCTGGAGTGATGATACCACACAAAATAATTCTTTGTCAACGTTTACCTCTTTTGTGCAGCTTTTGTATAAAACGCCACATCTCCACATAAGAGACAATGTTTGATTTATGTGTTTTGTTTTATACTCAACAAGGTATATGAAATTTGTCCATCTCCACAACCACAGCCATTACTCCCTCTTAGACGGTCTAGCAAAAATTGATGAATTTGTAGATTGTGCAAAAGAGTTGGGTATGGACGCAATTGCTCTGACCGACCATGGCAACCTTTATGGTTCCATCGAGTTCTACAAAAAAGCAAAAGCGGCAGGCATTAAACCAATCTTGGGTGTTGAAGCATACATCGCCCCAAAACACAGAACAGACAAATCTTCCATCAATTCAGAAAAATACTACCACCTCACACTTCTAGCAAAAAACAATACTGGATGGAAAAACCTCATCCAACTTGTCACCAAATCAAACCTTGAAGGTTTCTACTACAAACCCCGCATAGATAAAGAATTACTACGACTGCATCATGAAGGTCTGATAGCGCTCTCGGGATGTCCATCTGGAGAGATCCCCCGCCACATTATCCGCAAACAACATGATCAGGCAGAAAAATCTTTAATGGAATATAAAGATATTTTTGGTGACGATTTTTATATAGAAATTTGGCATCAACCCAAGATTACAGAGGTCCACGGAGCTATCCCGCATTTGGTTGAGCTAGCAAAGAAACATTCCATTCCTTTGGTAGCCACACAAGACATCCACTACCTCACGAAAGAAGATGCCTTTTATCATGATGTGTTGCTTGCAGTGCAGACCGGTAACAAGATTACAGACGATGACCGTTTCACTCTTAAAGACGGAGAGCTTCACATGCGCTCCCCCAAAGAGATGGAAGAAATATTCAAAGAATACCCTGGAGCCATAGAAAATACTGTGCGCATTGCTGATCAGTGTAATGTGGAAATTGAGCTGGGAAAGATCCTTCTTCCTACGTTCCCGGTTCCAAATGGAGAGACCAGCAACTCATATCTTCAGCGCCTCGTCGACGAACGTATCGGAGATCGTTTCGATGAGATAACTCCCACCATTAAAGAACGGATCGAATATGAGATGTCGATTATTGAAAAGATGGGGTTCGCAGATTACTTCCTCATCGTCCAAGATTTTGTGAACTGGGCCAAGGAACGAAAGATTGTTGTGGGTCCAGGACGAGGTTCAGCAGCAGGAAGTATAATTTCATACATTCTCAAAATTACCGATATTGATCCGCTTAAATATGATCTTCTTTTTGAGCGATTTTTGAATCCTGCTCGTATTCAAATGCCAGATATTGATATTGACTTTACTGATGTACGGCGTGATGAAGTCTTTGGATACATGCAGGAAAAATACGGGATTCATAATGTTGCTCACATCATCACCTTTGGAACGATGGCGTCACGAGCCGCACTCAGAGATGCGGGGCGTGCATTGGGATTGTCATACGGATTTTGTGATCGTGCAGCAAAGATGATCCCATTCAATTTCTCTTTGCAAAAGTCACTTGATACGGTAAAGGAGTTTAAAGAGGAATATAACACAAACCCCGATATGAAAAAGTTGGTGGATGCAGCACTACACCTTGAAGGAGTTGCCCGACACGCATCTGTCCATGCTTGTGGAGTCGTGATCTCAGAAGAATCGCTTACCGAACATATGCCGCTCCAATATGCTCCACAAGATACCAATACCATAATCACCCAATTTGGTATGCACACGGTTGAGGATCTGGGTCTTTTGAAGATAGATCTGTTGGGACTTAAAAACCTCACTATCCTAGAACATGCACTACGCATGATCCGTCAAATCCATAATAAAGATATTCATTTGGAAGATCTCCCAATGGATGACGATGCAACATTTGACACACTACGGCGTGGAGATACAACTGGTGTTTTTCAGTTGGAATCATCAGGAATGCGTAGATATCTCAAAGAACTTAAACCAACTGAGCTGGAAGATATTATCGCGATGGTGTCACTATATCGACCTGGCCCTATGGAGCTAATTCCAAGCTATGTCGCTCGCAAACACGGAAAAGAACAGGTGACATACCTTCATCCCAAACTAGAACCGATATTGGGAAATACTTATGGCATCGGGGTTTATCAGGAACAGATGATGCGCATTGCACGTGATCTTGCAGGATTTTCATTGGCCGACGCTGATATTCTGCGTAAGGCAATTGGAAAAAAGATTAAGACTTTGCTTGATAAACAAAAAATGAAATTGATTGATGGAATGAAAAAAAACGATATTGATGAAAGTATTGCTAAGCAAATCTGGGAACTCTTCCCTCCCTTTGCACGTTACGGGTTCAATCGCTCCCACGCAGTCTGCTATGCATACATTGCTTATCAAACCGCGTATCTCAAGACTCATTATCCGCTTGAGTTTACAACGGCACTTTTCAACGCTGACATGAATGATATCGACCGAATTTCCTTTCTTGTTTCAGAATCAAAAAAGATGGGGATCATAACTCTTCCACCTGACATCAATAAAGGATTTTCCACTTTTGTTCCAGAAGAAGGAAATGTCCGCTTTGGACTTAGTGCAATCAAGCATGTGGGGACTAATATTGTTTCTGCGATTGTACAGGAGAGAGAGCGAGGAGGAGCATTTGCTGACCTTAAAGATTTTCTGTCACGGGTCACTGATAAAGGTCTCAACAAAAAATCTCTTGAGAGTTTGATTAAGGCGGGGGCGTTTGATTCGATGGGCTACGAGCGCAACCAACTCCTCTCCAATCTTGATACGATTATCTCATTTTCCAAACAACTTAAAAAAGTTAGTGATTCTCAGACAAATCTTTTTGGATCCCACACTGCGCATGTAAATTTAGTGCTTCCAGATGCTGAACCGGCAGATAAGGACCAAAAGCTTTTTTGGGAAAAAGAGTTGCTTGGGTTTTATTTCAGTGATCATCCACTAAAAAAATACACTAAACTCTTTGAACAAAAAGGTGTTATCCCTATTGTATCTATCCTTACTAAAACCAATCTTCCCAGTTCTATAACAGGCACATATAGAGTAGCTGGTGTAATTAGCGAGATAAGAAAAATCATGACTAAAAATAACCAACCGATGGCGTTTGCAAAACTGGAAGACTTGGGCGATACTATAGAAATAGTTGTATTCCCTGGGGTTTTGGAACAAAAAACCGAAGCTTGGGAAAAGAACAATGTTGTTATAATACAGGGACGACTCTCAGAACGTGACAACGAACCAAAACTTATCTGCCAAGAGGTAGTGAAACTTAATTAATGGATTCAGATAATAAACAACTTCATAAAGCACGGCACTCTCTTTCTCACCTGCTTGCAATGGTAGTTTTAGAGCAACACCCAAATGCCAAGTTTGGTATCGGTCCTGTTATTGAAAACGGGTTTTATTATGATTTTGACTTTGATGAGCCGTTCTCTGAAAAAGAACTTCCCAGGTTAGAAAAGCGGATGCGCAAATTAATAAAAGAAAGGGTTGCGTTCAAAAAAAAGAATATTACCTATCCACAAGCAAAAAAACTTTTTGCCAAGAATCCATACAAACTGGAATTGATTGAGGAACTTAAAGAAGAAAAAAAGGTTATTAGTGTATATGAGAGTGATTGGTTTGTTGATCTGTGTTCAGGACCGCATGTAAAACATAGTAACGAAATAAATCCTGAGGGTTTTGCCCTTACACATCTTGCAGGTGCATACTGGCGCGGCGATGAACATAACACCATGCTCACCCGCATATATGGAGTTGCATTTGACACAAAACAAAAACTGGATGAACACCTAAAACTTCTCAAAGAAGCCCGGAAACGAGACCATAGAAAATTGGGTAAGGAATTAGGACTGTTTACTTTTTCTGATGTTGTTGGCAAGGGACTCCCTCTATGGACCAAGAAGGGTTCAATTATTCGCCGTGAACTTGAAACATTTATTCTTGAAGAAGAAACGAAGCGTGGATACGATCATGTATACACACCAGAAATTGCCAATCTCAATCTGTACCGTAAGTCTGGTCACTACCCATACTACAAAGAATCGATGTATCCACCCATGAAGACTGGTGACGAGGAATTAATGTTGCGACCAATGACATGTCCTCACCACTTTGAACTCTATCTTTCAAAACCGCGAAGTTATCGCGATCTTCCTATGCGAATTGCAGAATTAGCAAAACAATTCCGCTATGAACAGTCTGGAGAGTTGACCGGCCTACTGCGCGTAAGAAGCTTTTGCTTGGCCGATGCACATATTATCTGTGCAGATGAAAAACAAGCACAGCAAGAAATTGATGGGGCCCTTGATTTGATTGAGTTTGTCTCAAAAACATTGGGATTTGTAATGGGTAAAGACTACTGGTACCGACTTTCACTCGGGGACCGCACTAACACAAAAAAATATTATAAGGACGATAAGGCATGGAACAAGGCTGAGCGTGTTCTTAAAACAGTACTCAAAAATCGAGGGAGTGAATTTTCAACTGCTAAAGACGAAGCAGCGTTTTATGGACCGAAGATCGACATACAGATGAAGAATGCGTTAGGTAAAGAAGATACCGCCTTTACTGTTCAATACGACTTTGTTATGTCAAAGCGTTTTAACCTCACATACATCGATACAAATGGAAAAGAAAAAGAGGCGGTGGTTGTGCATCGTTCTTCTATCGGCTCCATCGAGCGAACAATTGCATTTCTTATTGAACGATATGCAGGAGCATTTCCGGTGTGGCTGGCACCGATACAGGTAGCAATTCTACCAGTTTCAGAAAAACATACTGCCTATGCCAACACAATTTTCAAAACACTGGAAGAAGAACATATCCGTGTTCAACTTTATAGCCAAGACCAAACACTAGGAAAACGCATAAGAGAAACTGAATTACAAAAAATCCCATATACACTTGTTGTCGGTGATAAGGAAAAGAAAGCAAAGACAGTGGCTGTACGCAGCTACAAAAAAGGAGATGTGGGGCCTCAAAAACTTAGTGCATTTGTGAAACGGATTGTATCAGAGCGAGACACAAAGAAATTATAAAACCCTCGGACGTACGAGGGTTTTTTTGTACTAGTGACAAGAAGGGGTAATATGATTCTTCTTATTGCTAGCTCTCTTCAATCTCTTCCTGTTCATTACAAGAACGATAATCGCAATAAGAAAAACAAATACTGGGAGCGCAATAAACACTTCAAGCATATCGGTCCCCCTTTCTTTGGTTTGCAGAAATAATGGACTTCACATAGTATGAAGCACACACTAACATTATGTCAATAAAAAACAACGTTATTGCTGTTGTGGGGCCAACGTCTTCAGGAAAATCAGACTTAACCGTTAAAATTGCGCAGGCTCTTATAGCACAAAAAGACAAACTTAATATTTCTGGTGCTGAAATTATCTCTGCCGACTCTCGTCAGGTGTATAAAGGATTTGACCTCTCTTCAGGAAAAGTTACAGAATCAGAAATGCGGGGGGTTGTGCATCACTGCCTAGATATTGCATCCCCCAAACGCACTTACACAACTGCCCAATTTAAGCGTGATGCATCCCGTATTATTAACGGGTTGCATAAGAAAAATATCGTCCCCATCGTCTGTGGAGGAACAGGGTTTTGGATTGATACACTTCTCTATGGCTACCGCATCCCAGACGTTAAACCAAATCCATCACTACGAAAAAAACTTTCAGCTCTCTCAACTGAAGTTCTCTACAAACGTCTCGTTAGAAAAGATCCTCGTCGCGCTAAGACGATTGATCCACATAACAAAATTCGACTTATCCGCGCCTTGGAAATCATTGAGGCACAGGGAAGTGTCCCTCCGCCATCCCGTACTTCTCCATATTCTATTCTCAAACTTGGCATTGCCACCTCTCAACCCAAACTTCATAACCGTATTAAAAAACGCATCGACGTACGTATTAAGGACGGGATGATCGATGAGATCGCAAAACTACATAAGAATGGGCTTTCATATCACCGCCTAGAAAATTTTGGGCTGGAATTTAAATGGATCGCACAATATTTACAAAATAAACTTTCACTCCAGGAAATGAAGCGGGGATTGTATAAAGAAACTGTTCAGTATACCAAGCGCCAAATGACCTGGTTCAAGCGCGACACAACCACAACCTGGATACAAAAAAGACGACTTAGTGCCGTTTGGCAAAAAGTCGTCACGTTTTTGAAAGAAGACTAGAGACTATCACATCTAACCTCCGTATTTCTCGCTAATGGCATCCTGAGCATCACGCTCAAATTCCTTAAATATGGTGGATTTACTTCCCGAACCTAACTGCCCTCTCACTATGTCAACAAGTTCTTCGAGTGTTTGGTTATAAAAATCTCGTGATTTAATATTCCCGCGTAAATCTTCAACCATTCTTTTAATTTCTCCTGTTACAAAAGAGATTTTGACTTCTGTACCTGACCTGATTACGCCTTCAACTTCACCAGCAATCATCTCCAATCCAGTTCGGACCTCATCAGGTAACCCTTCAACTTTTACTTCTTGTTGTCTTGGTTGTTCAAGATTACTCATGTTTTTTTAATAAATTTTGTACTACTTGTGGGTCAGCAGCGCCTTTTGTTTTTCGCATTACCTGACCGATCAGGTATTGCAACGCTTCTTCTTTCCCTTGTTTGTAATCATACCACACCTTATCATTCTCGTCAATAACCTTTTTGATTACTGCCTCGAGTTGATTTTCATCAGATACCTTAAACAGGTTATTTTCGGTGATGATATCTTCAGGGGATTTTCCTGTCTCATACGACTCCCGCAGAGCATCCTTAGCAACTCTGCTTGAGATACTCCCCTTCTGGATGAAGTGTACCACGTGGCCCAAAGCATGAGAAGTAAGTTTGGATTGGGCTAATATCGTCCCAGTATCTGCCTCTATCCCCTTCATATCTGAAAAGAGATAGTTATATACCAATACAGGATCTCCACTCGAATCAAATGCTCGCAACTCAGAAACCGCCTCTTCATAGAAATCCGCCCATACCATATCAACAACCGCTTCCCGTGCTTGAGCATCAGAAAGGTTATATTCATTCACAAAGCGCTGCCGACGCGCAACAGGAAGTTCATTAATCTGTGCACGTAATTGTTCAATCTCATCATCATCAAAATGCATTGGTGGTAAGTCGGGTTCTGGGAAATATCGATAGTCATGAGCCTCCTCCTTACTGCGCTGAGAAAATGTCTTACGTTCCTCATCATCCCATCCACGTGTTTCTTGTGCAACTGATTTTTTGCCCTTATATAATTTAACCTGACGCTCAACCTCATATTCAATAGCATCATGAACCGCCTTGAAAGAATTGAGGTTTTTTATCTCAACCTTTGTTCCTAGTTCGTCACTTCCTGATGGTGCAACAGAAATGTTGGCTTCTAATCGCAGATTCCCTTTTTCCATATCAGCATCCGATACTCCAAGATACCGAAGCAGCAATTGAAACTCCTGTGCAAACTCAACCACTTCATCAGCAGAAGAAAAATCAGGTTCTGTAACTAGTTCCATTAGAGGCACCCCAGAACGATTGAAGTTTGCTAACGAGTGCTTCTTATCAACAGCGTGAGAAAGTTTTGCAGTATCCTCCTCAAGATGAATGCGGGTAATATCGATAGATTTGTTGCTGGAAGGCAACACAAATTTTCCTTTACGACACAGGGGAAGATCATATTGACTAATCTGAAATGCCTTGGGAAGGTCTGGATAAAAATAGTTTTTACGATCAAATTTTGAATCGGAATTAATAGAACAGTCCAGTGCAAGCCCTGTCTGTATTACCATCTCCACAGATCTTTTATTTGCCCTTGGTAGTGCCCCAGGATGCCCTAAACAAACAGGACATACATTTACATTTGGTTCAAGTTCTGTGTCATCGTTTTTACAATCACAAAACATCTTCGTTTCGGTACGAAGCTCTGCGTGAATTTCGAGACCAATTGTTGTCTTATACGATGTAGATATCATACGGATTTATTGTAGAAGGTTTTAACGTTTGGCACAAATAAAAAACGAACAGGCGTTGCTGTTCGTTATGTATACATCACACAAATTCTTGGAGTGCCCCCATGAATCGCTCAAAAACTATCTCTGGGTCCCCTATTCCATCAACAACCTCAAATCCTTCAAAGTTGGGGCCGATAGCCAGATAGCTATCACGAATTCTGATCAACTTCTCCTGTGCTTCAAAGATGGTTTTATCATCTCTGTTTGAATGAATACGTTCGAGTGCTACTTCAACTGGAACATCAAAAAATAAGGTTTTTTGTGGAAGAAGAAAATCATCTCCTATTACTTCACGATGCATCTCCAATAAAGTCTTCCAGTGCAGCGAAGGATCCAGACTTCCATAGGCAAGCGTGGAAAGCATGTAACGATCACAGAAAACTGTTTTTCCCTTTGTGAGCGCAGGAACGATCACCTTGTGCAGATGATCACGTCGATCAAGTACAAACAACATCTGAATCTCTTTAGCGGGTGGTGCTGCAACACGTCCATGAAGTATATCTTCCAGTTTTCGTGACCACTCTCCTTTACGAGTATGTTCGAATGTAAATACAACATCATCACGTCCACGAAAATGCTTTTTTAAGAGATCAATTTGTGTTCCTTTCCCGGAACCATCGATCCCTTCAAAGACAACGAATCGATTGTGTGTTTTCATACCACTCTCTTTTTTATACTTGCCCAAGCATATCACAACATAAGGCACAAAAAAATACACGACCCGAAGGCCGTATATTTTTTATTTTTCTACCTCGATCCCCATACTCCGAGCAGTCCCTTCAATAATCTTGGCTGCTTGTTCTGGGTCATACGCATTCATATCATCTTTCTTCTTTTCTGCGATTTCAGCAATTTGCTGTTTAGTAACTTTCCCCACTTTATTCTTTAGTGGATCGCCTGATCCTTTCTGTATGTTGGCTGCCTTACGCAACATATCAGAAGCAGGAGGCGTCTTAAGTTCAAAATCAAACGAACGATCTTCGTAAACACGAATAATCACAGGAATAATACTTCCGCCTTGTTCTTTGGTTCCCTCGTTGAACTGCTGACAAAACTGACCGATGTTTATACCGGTCGGTCCAAGTGCCGTTCCAACGGGCGGTGCTGGATTGGCCTGCCCTGCGGGAATTTGTAATTTAACTTCTTTTACTAATTTTGCCATATTATACTTTTTGTACTTGAATTGAATCTAATTCGACTTCAGTGTCGCGACCAAAGACTGGTACCATAACTTTAATTCGTCCTTGTTCTCCATCAAGCCCCACCACTTTTCCTTCATAATCCTTGAAAGGACCATCAACAACTCGTACCAGATCACCAATCTCAAAGTCAATACTAAATGTAACTTCACCGTCTGTTTCCATACTTGCCATAAGATGTTCAACTTCCTTTTTAGAGAGCGGGGTAGGTTTAGTTGAGTCAGAACCAACAAATCCCATTACACGCGGTGTGTTTCTCACCACATACCACGAATCTTCGGTAAGGATCATCTTCACCAAGACATATCCTGGATAAATTTTATCTTCAATCACTTTCCGCTTCCCACCTTTTACCCTAATATGTTTTTCTTTTGGAACAACGACGTCAAAAATCTTATCGTTCATTGAAAGCGATTCTACACGTTGTTTAAGATAGCGGGTAACAGCATCCTCATACCCAGAGTAGGTATGCACTGCATACCATTGAGGAGATGCATCTTCTACCTTAATGTGATCTGATTTGTTCGGTAATTCACCCATATTATACAACAAACAAGCGCAGTAAATACGCGAATACAATATCTAGTACACCCAAAAAGAACGCGACCGCAAGTGAAATAATGATTACAATAATAGTTAATCGAGTAGTTTCCTTCCGTGACGGCCAGTTAACTTTCATGAGTTCGTGATATGACTCAACAAAATAGGTTTTAATTTTTGTGATCATAACTATATATTAAAAAAGAGCGAAGGAGCTCTTTCAACGCCCTTAGAATACGGCAACATTGGTTAAATGTCAAGATTTTCAACTGTTGTTGCACGACTTTGAATAAAGTGTTTGCGCGGCTCGACTTTAGCCCCCATCAAAACATCGAATAGACGGTCTGCTTCCTGTGCATCATCAATCGTAACTCTCTTTAGGGTTCGCGTCTGAGGATTCATGGTGGTCTCCCACAACTGAGACGGATTCATCTCTCCCAATCCTTTGTATCGCTGAATGTGGATACCTTTTGTTTGTGATTCTTCATCAGTTTTTGTTCGCTTTTTATTGATTGAGTTGATTATTGTATCCTTTTCCTTTTCTACGTATGCATAGAAGGATTGTTTCCCAGACTTAATCTGATACAAAGGAGGTTGAGCAATATACAAGTACCCATTCTCAATCACCTCCTTAAAGTAACGATAAAACAGAGTTAGTAGTAGTGTTCGAATGTGGGCTCCGTCGACATCCGCATCAGTCATGATAATGACTTTATGATAACGAATTTTTTCTACATCAAAATCGTCCCCAATAGCTGTACCAAGTGCAATTACCAAAGATTTTATTTCATTATTGGCTAGCATCTTGTCGAGTCGTGTTTTTTCCACATTCAAAATCTTTCCACGCAACGGAAGAATAGCCTGAAACCGACGATCTCTCCCCTGTTTTCCAGAACCACCAGCTGAATCTCCCTCCACAATAAAGAGCTCTGATTCTGCGGGAATACGTGATGAACAGTCTGATAACTTACCGGGGAGAGCCAGCCCCTCCAAAATACCCTTACGCAACACGGTATCCTTAGCTGCTTTGGCAGCCTTACGTGCTTTGGCAGCAAGCATTGACTTACTTACCATAACCCGTGCATCCGCAGCATATTTGGCAAAATATTCTTTGAGTGCATCAGAAACAACCGACTCTACAGCTGTTCGTGCTGGGGGATTTCCAAGTTTTGCTTTGGTTTGTCCTTCGAACTGCGGATCCTTGATCTTAACCGAAATAATCACAACCAATCCTTCTCGTACATCTTCTCCTGTAAGATTTTCTTCTTTCTCCTTGATAATGTTGTTATCACGAGCATGATCGTTCAAAACACGCGTTAGCGCTGTACGAAATCCAGTTAAATGCATCCCACCCTCAAGCGTATAAATATTGTTAGCAAAGCTCAGTTCTTGAGTTTCTATATCGTTGTTGTATACCAAAGCCACCTCCACATCAATCGCATCGTGTTCTTTGTGAACATAGAATGGAGTTTTTATGATTGTGTCGCTGTATTCATTAAGATAATTCAAAAATGACAGCAACCCCCCTTCAAAACAAAATGCGTAATATTCAGGAACGTCCCCCCTCTCGTCTACAATTTCAATTCGCAATCCTTTTACTAAAAATGCTTGGCGACGCAAGTGGTCAATAACTTTCTTCCGATCAAAATCCAAGGAAGAGAAAACTTCGCTATCCGGTATAAATGTGACAGTAGTGCTGGTATCAGTTGCCTTTCCTATTTTCTTCACCTTAGCTTTTGGTTTACCGCGTTCATACTCCTGTACATACGCGCCTCCATCCCGATGAACCTCTACCTTGAGCCAGGAAGATAGTGCGTTTACAACCGAAACACCAACTCCGTGCAAACCTCCAGCCACTTTGTATGACTCACCACCAAACTTTCCCCCTGCGTGTAGTGTGGTCATTACCGTTTCAAGAGCCGAGGTCTTGGTTTGTTTATGCATTTCAACAGGAATACCTCGTCCGTCATCACTCACACGCACAGATCCATCATCAAGAAAACAGATACGAACAGATGTTGCGTACCCTGCCATTGCTTCATCGATAGCATTATCAACCACCTCCCACACCAAGTGATGGAGTCCATCAATCCCAGTAGATCCAATGTACATTCCAGGACGTTTACGCACTGGATCTAGACCCTCCAAAACATAGATATCTTTGGCAGTATAGCTAGTTTGTTTCTTTTGTGACGCCTCTTTTGGCGATGTTTTTTTAGTTTGTTTCTTTGCCATTACAAAAAAGAGCTTTTGCTAAAATATCGCTCTGTTATGCGGATAAAATGCTATTTTGTATATATTTATTGTATCATATTGAATGCCCCGATACAAGCCATTTTTACGCCATTATTTGACATTTTTTTCACCTCTCCTCCACCTATTTACCAGCACTAAAATATGGAGGTAGAAATACGTTATCCTCGTACGGTTTTGGCTATGATTAATAGCAACAAGTACAGAAACCGCTTTTAAAAGCGGTTTCTGTTATGATGTCGGGCCGCCGAGAGTCGAACTCGGACTACATACTCCCAAGGTATGCGTGCTACCGCTACACCACGGCCCGCACTTAAACTACTTTACACGTCTGCAGATGTTCTGTAAAGTAGTGGAGAGGTAATTGTTCCCGTAGCTTAATTGGATAGAGCGACTCCCTTCTAAGGAGTAGGTTCCAGGTTCGAGTCCTGGCGGGAACGCCAATGCAATGGTTGATTTGGAAAAATTGAACTAGCGATGGTATAATACATCAAAGTAATGGGTTCAATTTTTATGCGTAAAGATAAAGAAAAAGCCCTAAAACTAAGGCTCTCGGGAAAAAGTTATGGAGAAATTAGAAGTCTTTTAGGTATTCCTAAATCTACTTTATCCACGTGGTTTTCTGAACTTCAGCTTTCTAGTAAGGCGCAGAAAAGGATTTTATCTAAAGCAAGGAAAAGATCGATAGCTGTGTTGATTCAGAGAAATAAATCACAAACGTATTTAGCACAACAACGAAAACGATTAATTATCAGCAAATCCTCTCAAGAAATAAAGAGCATGACTCAAAACGAATTAAAAATTGCTGGTATAGCGTTGTATTGGGCTGAGGGTTATAAACGTCCTCAGATAAAAAACGGAAGGGAAATAACATCTCATGCAGTTAGTTTTGCTAATTCAGATCCAAAGTTAATTGGTTTATTTTTACGTTTTATACGAGAAACATGCAGTGTTTCTGAAAATAAAATCAAAGTAGGAATTCATATATATGAACACCACAACGAAAAAGAGATTGTTAGTTATTGGCAAAAAGTAACTAAGCTCCCAAGAAATAATTTTGGAAAAGTATATAGAGGGGTAAGTGTGTCCAGTAAAAGAAAGCGTCCCTATAACCGCTTGCCATATGGCACAATTCAGATTAGAATAAATGACACTATCCTTTTCCACAAGATTATGGGGTGGATAAAGGGTATAAAGAAGTTTTCTAACTAAATACAATGCCACGGTAGCTCAGTGGTAGAGCGAAGGCCTGAACTCTTCGGGCCACCCCGCAGTAATGCGAGGTTGCAAACTGGGTGAAATCGGTGAAACCTTTTTGGTAATACCGAGCCAAGCTCCGAAATCGGAGAAGGTGTAGAGACTATCCTTTTATGGAGTACTTGGTCGCATGCGATCTAGGAAGCGCCCAGCTCCGTACTCATAACGAGCGGAGATGATATAGTCCAACTTGGAAGAGCCTTGCGTCGGGGGTTCGATTCCCTCCCGTGGCACACAATGGAGGCTATGGTGTAGTTGGTAGCACGACAGGTTGTGGACCTGTTAGCGGGGGTTCGAATCCCCTTAGCCTCCCAAAAAAACACCCCAGTGTTGGGATGTTTTTGTTACTGTCTTTCCTGAGTTTCGTCGATATATCTATCGTCGTAATGTTTTGGTATATAAAAGAATCCCTCTTTAGGGATTCTAACAACGTTCAAACCGGGAGTGTTTTGGGTATGGCTTTGTGCACTTCCGGCTCTTCCCAATAATACGACCATCAATACGCTGTAAAAGATTTTCAGCGGCCTCTTCTGGGCCAGAACCATTACCATAAATGGTCGAGGCGGAGTCGCGGCCTAGATGAACGTGCCACCCATCAACCGACACACGCCATTTATGCATGCCAGCTCGGTGGACGCCTAAGCAAAGACATCCAAATCTTTTCTCAATTTCCTGAAGGCAATCTTCTTTCATGGGCTTCTCCCTTGCTGTGTTCTGGGTATATAGAAACATACTCTGGGAGAGTATGTCAAGTTTTGCGGGGGGAGCGCTAGACGATGTTGGAACTTATTTTACAGTAATGGAACATACTATAATCTCCTAATATTTTGAGTTATCCACATATTCTTGACTTATGTTAATTACTTGCTGTATACTGCAAGTATCTATAAGAAAAAGCACTTCCTCGGGTTCCGTCCCTTGGCAGTGCTTTTTCATTTATATTCAAGTTTTTTTCTTAAATTGTCCATAAAAACAATTTTCTCTTTTGCCTCTCTTTTGAGCAACGACGAACATGTTTCGATATAAGGACTTATTACAAGGCAAAGTTTGCTGTTTTGATAAAGGTGTTTTACCAAGGAATAAAAATCCCCATCACTGGTTACGATAACTGCTCGATCATAGTCTGAAAAATCAACCATTACTTGCAAAACCAAATCCGCATCGATATTGCCTTTTATGTTTCCATCACTGTCTGGGATTGTTGGTTTAAAGACTAACACATAGCCAGCTTTTTGCAGTTCTGAATAGAGCGACTGATTGCCCGAAACATAGCCGATAAAATAATATGCTGTAGTCACCGAATATTTTTCCGCAAGATATTTTCTAAAACGTGTAAAATGTAACCTCCAACCCAAACTTTGAATCCCGAGATTGAGATTTTGTCCGTCAATAAATGCAAAATTATTTTCCTTCTTTTTCATATTTCAAGCTCACCACGCTCATGGTGTCAAATATTTTAACATGTTATAAGAGCACAAACATCTCTGTGGGGGGCATTAGACGATGTTGGAACCTTTTTATTGAGAGGATTTAAAGTTTTTAGCGGGCTTTACCCGCTAGCAAAATCATAACTGATTTTACTCTTTGGCGACAAACCCCTTTCTTTTCTTCAAAATTACAATCCTATGATAAAAAGGGATGTTGTCTCGCTCGTGAATTTTGTTAGCTTTCTCATTTAAAATCTCATATTTATTAATCATGTTTTTAGGTAGTTCTCTTGAAACAAAAAACTCCCAATAGAAAATTATGCCGTTTGGAGATAAAACTCGATAAGCTTCTTGAAGTATTTGAGAATATTCTTCGCGGGAACACCAGTCAAAAATATCTGAAAGGTTAATTTTATCTATTGAGCAATCTTTGTTTTCTTTTAAAAAGTTTAAAATATCTTTTTCAACAAAGACAACTTTGTCTAAATTATCTTTTATGTATTGAAAATTATCGGAACGTAAAAATGGAGGGAGTAATTCATATCTGCCATAATAAATCTTTTGCACATACCAGTTGCTTGATAGATCGTTGAAGGTTAAAAAATTTTCCAAGGATTTTTTAAGGCTTTTCCCGATATTTATGTTTATGTATTGATAAGGGAAATCTGGTAATAAAAATTTATATGTTTTTTTAAACGAAAAAATTATTGATAAAACTTTGAACCAAAAATTGGCTCTTTTCTTCTCTGTTTTTTTGCCCTTAAAATCATGGCTCTTAAAAAATCTCTTAGCGAAAAAAGTAATAATTGGAAGAACTTTATTCTCAAACTCCCCGATATTATCAACCCCTCTTGCAAAATTATAACTGGTCAGATATTTTTTTAGTTGCCCGTCTGAAGATACTAGTGTGTCGAGAAAAAATTTATTTTTATCTTTGTCTCCAACCCCTGTTAACAACTCCGACACTCTTTGAGGCTCACACTCGCTTATTATCTTCGATTTTAGTTTCACGAGATTTAATTGGGCGGGATTTATATCAACTGCAATAACTTTTTTTACCCTATCAGAAAGAAAGTTAAAAATATTATCACCTGATGATGATACTGATAATACAACATCGTTTTCCGAAAGATTAAGCCCTTCTCTGAGGGACAAGTAATCTTCCCACACGCTTGAAAAATAAACTTTACTCATGATGTATTTCAACAAATCCTCACGCAATTGCTGAACGAAGCTCGAACCTTTTTTGAACAAAATCCTGACTAATTGCCGCACTTCGCGCGGCAGAAACCGCACGCTCGGGCGGGCAAAAAGGAAGAGGGTTGGGGGAAAGGAATTTTTGCCCGCCCTCACCTTCCGATTCCGATTTTTCCGCCTCCGCCGAATTTCGTGCCAGTGAAACTGGCACGCCACTCCTTTAAATACTATATAACAAGTACCAAGGATTTAACACCAATCTCCACCACGGCTTTTTCATCATCGTGCCGTAAATCACAAACTTATCCCATATCCGAATTTCATACAGAAAATATCGTCTCTCAAACGCAACACGATAAAATTCAAAACCGGGTGCTATGGTATGTTTTTGCCCATTCTTCCGAATAAACCTTATTACACCGCGGATTGTATCTTCGTGGCAAAAATAAACATTAAGATCAAAAGAGCTGTCTATATATCTGCCATCAAGTTTGTGCTCAATTCCTTTTATCAATTTTCGTCCAACTTTTTCCGGTAAATCAGCAGGAATTGGAACGCCGTACTGTTCTTCCGGAGTCCAGCCAGCGTGGTATCCAAAATTCGGGAAAATGCCACTCGTTGACCCTTTTGTGGGGAAAATACTCTGTAGGATTTTTCTCGTTCGTGCTTCTCGGATTCTTCTTTCTCGTTCATCGCTGGCGGCTTTCGGATTAAGAGACCGCAATACTTTCTGGCTTATGCTAGAAGTTGGGGAAATAGTATCTGTTCGGCTATTTAAACATAATCCTAATAAAGTCAAAAGTTCTTCCTCTGCCTTACCGAGATCGTTGTTGCATTTTTGACAAGCAGGGACGACCCACTGATTTTTTGTCTCACCCGAAACAGAGGCTGGATAATACGACTTAGGCAATACGTGATCATCTGTTCGTTCTTTAATTTTTAAGCAATGAACACACCGCTCTTTTAGTTTTATTTTGCTCATAATTTTACCCAATTTTTGCTTAATTCTTGGAGTGTGTAATTCAAGCGGACTAAAATTTCAATAAAAGCGGATTGTGTAGAAATTTGAGAATTAAAACGTTTTGCACGTCTTTGCATTTCTGATGGTAAATCTCGTTTCAGTAAATCTAAATCACTCGTGTTTTAATAATTTTCAAGGACAAAAGTTGATACTGTTTGTGTAAATATCGGTTTAATTTTTGAATATTCATCTGTTGCTGTTCCCGCACTAATTGAATACACAATATCTCCTTTGGCAAGAAAATATACAAGATTTGTCATTTTGAGTTGAAAATCCAAGACTTGTGAGCTTGCGGAATATTCAACCCAATAAGCCGGTCCATTATCAATTTTTGTTTCGCCATAATTGATAATTTTTACATCAGAGAACTTCTCTTTTGCACCCTCAAGAACAGCATCAATAAACTCTTTTGAAGTGCCGGCGTCTTTGATTGAAGAAATTCCTTCCGTTGCTCCCAAATCAAGTTGTTGAACAATTATGCTTATTGTGCTGTTTTCAAAACTTGCTTTTTGGACGATATGAATTCCGTCACCTACACCAATTGTCCAACCCTCGGGAAATTTAATTCTAAAATGATATTTGGTATTTCTATAAAGGTTTCCTATTTGTTCGGAATAATCACTGCTTTTGTCAGTTTTTATAAGAGAAATATCCTGATCGTTTTTACTTGGCGAGTTAGAAGCTAAAGCAATAAAAACAATACCGACCCAAATCCATTTCTTTTTTGAACTTTTGCTTTCATTATCATCTTTTATCACTGACTGATTTTCCATTGCGCTTTCTGCAATTTTTGGAACATCGGCTTTCCGTTTTCCACCGCTAATTTTTTCTCTGATAAGACCAACAAGATATACAAAACCGAACAAAATTCCTACCATCACCAATGCACCACGAAGCCCTAGTTCTCTCAAAAATCCAATAACTAAACTAGCAGGGATTATGGCAATAAGTCCGTTAATAAGAAAATTCCAGCCAGAAAAATATTTTTTTCAAGCTGTTTGATGTTGATTATTTTTTTCGTTTTGTGTATTCATAAAATTGTTATTTTATTAACTCTTCGATTGAAACACCAAGGGCTTTGGGGGGGGTGATGGGATTCGAACCATACGGGTCGCACGATAAAAAATTGTCGTGGCGGAGGGTACAGGATTCGAACCTGTGCAGCCCCGAGGGGCTCCGCATTTCGAGTGCGGTGCATTAGACCACTCTGCCAACCCTCCCCTACCCTCATTAGTCTTCTGTAATAACTTCTTCAATTCTATCAACTACATTTATATCAAATACCTTCACGCCAGTTTCTTCTTCTGGGGCGGACACTTCTTGTTGTATTTTGTACTTCCGCGGAATCATAACGCGTTTCCCGTTTGGTTTTGTTACCTCAAAATACTCGTCGGTAACTTTAATATCTGCTTCCGGGTATTTTTCCAACACTTTTTCTCTCATCTTTTCCGCCTCTTCTCTGGTCATCCATGTGATAGCTTTTTCAATTCTATCAAATACATCCACACCAGAACCTCCAGTTGGACGTATCCCATCCTTGCTTAGTTGTATATTGTGCTTCCGTGGAATCATAACACGGTTCCCGTTTGGTTTCGTCACCACAAAATGCTCATCAATAACTTTAATATCTGCTTCCGGATATTTTTCCAACACTTTTTCTCTCATCTTTTCCGCCTCTTCTCTGGTCATCCAATCGATCGAAATCTTATCCTTGGCACTACGGGTTTCATTATCCTCCCTTACCTGTTCCACGAAAGCATCTTTGGATCGTTCGTTCTTCATACTTGATTTGGTATTTTATACAACGACGGTTTTTTCATAATAATCTTGTATAGATTTTCCAGAAAATCTCCTCCCGCATATCCAATAATAAACGCCAACCCCGGTGTGAGGTAGCTCAATCCAATTATCGCAAGACCGACTTCTTTGACTGCTACAGCACTCAATAATCCAACGATGCCTGAGATAAACAACATTGTCAAAAAATACGGGATATCAAATGGAACATTTTTGTATGAATATTGGTGTTTTATA
>SDBS01001574.1_pt1 | contig 23181 bp, 17 predicted proteins | sample 2277091 | NCBI WGS metagenome assembly SDBS01 (sample SAMN10404972, study PRJNA504765) | marine sediment metagenome | isolation source: marine sediment core GS10_PC15, 163 cmbsf | place: Arctic Ocean: Southern Knipovich Ridge | collected 2010
AAGTTTGTTCCTTTCCTCTTCGTGAAGCTTTCGTTGCTCTATCTCTTTGCTCAGTTCAATATTTGTGCTGGTTAATTGAACAGTTCTTTCTTTTACTCTTTTTTCAAGTGCCTCATTTGCAGCTGTCACTTTTTCTTGCTCAGCAACCAGGAGCCTTTTCAGGTAAAAATCTCTTCTGAAGCTGAGTTCCTGGGAGTAGTTTGTTACCATTCCGATGATATTGGCTCCGATAAAAAAGAAATTATTGATCAGAAAAGTTTCCCGGGGAATTTGTGCAAACCACAGGGCATCAATCTCGTAGATAATTACCAGCAACCAGCCAATAATTGATGCATTAACGAACCGGGCTCTGATAAATGTGTATCCAAAAATAAATATAAGGATCAGACCGGCATAGTAAGAGTATACTCCTTTTCCAGAAACAATATGGGTCATGATTATTATTCCTAAACCTGTAATACCCCAGGCCACCATTATGGTTGCCTGCATATATTTATGAAATGATTTAGTGAATGAAAGCCCCATAGCCAGGAGGAGAACCGGGGTGATAATACCGAATCTTACAAACCACAAGATGATATAATCATCGGGAACCACTGCTGAGTCAAGAAAGGCGAACAGACCATAAAAGATCAGAGCCAGGATAAGAGCAAACCTATATTGGACTAAGGATTGACTATAATAGTCAAAAAGAAATTCTTTTTCAAGGTGCTTCTCAGTGGTTTTAAAGGAAAGGGTAAAAGGATTTAACCTCATCTCGTGAGATGAGGTTAAACCAGTAGGAAACAAATTCTGAAATAATTTATTCTTTTTTCTCATTGCTCTTCGAAAGGACCCCTATCAATTCATAGAAAATGTCTCAATACTTGATTTGGGTTCTTCCCGTAACTGTGCAATTTCTACTTTGTTTTCATTTACTGCAGGATTTTTACTTACTCTAAGAAATAAGTTTACTCCCAGGGGTTCCCTATCCACTTTGATTTGCCCATTTTCAAAATCAGCTTTCTTTGCCATTTCTATCAATTCATAATCTGAACGGTAGTTCAGGTCCCACTCAATTATGGCTTCCATCAGATTCCTGGTAGGATTGTTTTTTGAGAAGTTACCAATCACCATTTCCCCTGTTTTATCCAGGAAAGCTGAGTATTTTTTCAATAAGTAAATAAAATGCTTTTCCTTGAAATAATCAAATAAACCTGCACTCCATATCATATCGTATCGTTTATGGGTATTAAATCTCAACACATTAATTTTAAAAAACTTCATCTTGTCATGAAATTCAGCATTTCTTTTCTTTGCGTAAACTATGGCATTTTCATCAAGGTCAAGAAGATCAAAGTTTATCTTTGAATCTGGGTTAGCCTTAAGATATTCATAAGCATCGGTAGCAGGGCCTGATCCCAGAATCAAAACTTCTTTTGGTTCATTTGATTTTTCATCAAGTTCGGTCATTAGATTAATGAAAAAATCCTTTCTGTTATTTACTGCCTTTGAGGCAGATTCACTGTGCCACCAAAAATCCCATTTCTGAAAGCGGGTATCATTGGTAGTCCGGTTTTCATAGATCATTTCAATCATCTCAAAATCTCCAGCATAGCCGTATGGTTTTGTGGCAGCAAAACCATGCATCGTGTCAAGGTTTGTAAGCAGGGGTGACATGATCTTCCGCATTTCCTCATGGCCAGATTCATCAAGACTATCTACCAGCAGACATAATCTTTTGTAATCTTTCTCCTCGGGTCCACCCTGATCAAGCATACGGTATAAAAAGGCAGCCTGAGTTTCAGTCAGTGTTCTGACGACTTTTACTTGTACTTGTGTTGTTTCCATAATTAAAAGGATTTAGGGTTTTATTATTTGTTTAATTTGTTTCGTTCATAAGAGCATATAATTAGCCCAATTTAAAAGTATTTCTTTTATTCTATGATGTTACACTTCTTTTAGTGACATCAATTATCTCTATATGATGAGATAGATCATCTTTTATGCTTCCAGGTTTTTATCATACTAAAAAATTTAAGTATGTTCTTCCCCGGATAAAATCTTACGGATCTCATCCCTAATTTAAGTCAGCACAATTTGTATTTCTAAAACATACAAATTACCCCAATTTAAAGATATATTTAATTTACCTCAGTTATTCTTTATTAAAGTGACATCTCTTCTCTTATATTGATGAGACAGATCACCCTGTATATCTAATTCTCTTACGCTTCCATATAATTTCTTATATAGACTTCTCCCGTCACAAAACCTGGTGGTTTTATGACCAAAACAATTACTTATGGAGATGCTTCAACAGCCTCCAATAATTCTAAAAATAAATGTATTGTTTTTTATTCTCAGGCTGTTTCTTATTCCAATGACATATCTTAGGGGAATAAGGTGATATAGATCACCTGAAAATGCTTTTAGAATTAGTTGCATTTTATTTTATTTTTTGTATATAAGAGACATATTACTTAACTGTTTATTTTTTTATGGATATGAAAGATTTCCTGCAAGGTATAGATATTTGACAATTATCATTCTTTGACTAGCAGGGAAATGAATATCTTTGTTTTGAATAAATATAGAAGCTAATATGCAAGCATTTAAAATTGAACATATTGGAATTGCAGTGAAAGATCTGGATAAATCCATTTCTTTATATGAAGAACTACTGGGCTCTAAATGTTATAAGCTTGAGGAGGTAAAGGATCAAAAAGTAAAAACCGCATTTTTCAAAATTGGAGAAACCAAAATTGAATTGTTGGAAGCTACTGATCCAGCCAGCCCTGTAGCCAGGTTTATAGAAAAGAGGGGAGAAGGAATACATCATCTTGCTTTTGCCGTAAATGATATAGAAAAGAGACTTCAGGATTTGGAGAAGAAAGGAATTAATCTGATTGACAAGAAAGCAAGAAAGGGAGCAGATGGTCTGGACATTGCATTTCTTCACCCGGGTTCTACATCGGGAGCACTTATAGAATTATGTGAGAATAAAAATAAAGATTAGACTATTTACAGGATATCATATCAGGATAATGAATCTCTGCTTATCATTATGACTATAATTATATTTGTATAACTCAAATCGGAAAACATGGCGAAGCCTTTAGAAAAAGATGAAATATTTTTTGGTAATTCCGGCCCTGGGGTTCGCTCCGATTGCAAGCTAAGCATGGAACTTCTGAAAAAGGGAGGATTGGAGATTGAGTTGAAATCTAAAGTGGATTCCCTGTTTGGGAAGTCTATTCGGGAAATGATTACAGATATCTTAGCCTTTTTTGAAGTAAAGAACGCCAGGATTAACATTCAGGATTCAGGCGCCTTGCCTTTTGTTCTTTTAGCAAGGATGGAAGCCATGATTAAAACCTATGTTCAGTCAGAAAAGGAATATTTACCTGAGATGCTTGCAGAAAGTTCTTACAAGTCAAAAAAAGAAAGGTTCATGTTCAGTCGCTTATATTTACCGGGGAATTCACCCAGTTTAATGATAAATGCAGGAATCCATCAACCGGGAGGCTTGATACTGGATCTTGAAGATTCTGTTTCTCCTGAGAAAAAGGAGGAAGCAAGATATTTAGTACGCAATGCCCTGCGACAACTTGATTTTATGGGTACGGAAAGGATGGTAAGGATCAACCAGTTACCTTTGGGTTTTAAAGATCTTGCTTTTATTGTAAATCATAATGTCCATTTAATATTGGTACCCAAATGTGAGGGTGCTGAGCAAATTCTTCAATTAGAGGAGGAAATTAACAGGCTAAAAGAACTGAAGTACAAGGATGATCCTATTTTTCTTATGCCAATTATTGAAAGTGCCCTGGGTGTTGAGAAAGCTTATGAGATAGCTGTTTCTTCAAATAATATTGTGGCTATGGCAATAGGACTGGAAGATTATACAGCAGATATAGGTGTAAGGCGTACTGCCCGGGGGGATGAGTCTCTGTATGCCCGGACAAGATTGGTAAATGCCTGTAAAGCTGCAGGAATCCAGCCAATTGATTCAGTTTTTTCGGATGTAGGAGATATGGATGGCTTAAAGGAAGCAGTCAGGAAATCCAGAGCTTTGGGTTTTGAGGGCATGGGTTGCATACATCCAAGACAAATACAGGTGATTCATAATGAATTTTATCCGACTATGGTAGAGGTTGAAAAGGCAGTGGAAATTGTCAAGGCTTTCTTAAAAGCAAAGAAGAAAGGTTTGGGGGTAGTTTCGCTTGGTACAAAAATGATTGATGCTCCTGTAGTAAAAAGAGCACAAAAGATAATAAGCCTGGCTGTGAGTTTAGGCCTGTTGAAGAAGGACTGGGCCAAATAAGTATTTATTATTTATTCATTAAGACAGGGATTTTATTAATTGAAGCACCAAATAGCAAATTCTAAAAAACAAATAAATTCCAATTATTAAATTTCAAATACCAAATGATATTGAAGGATTCAGAAAAAGTTAAGAATGCTGCTGGCAGATGGGTTCCCCGAAATGTGAATGGAAAGGAGCAAATCCCATTTAAAGGGCTTGCAAAATATAAACCTGAAGCAACAAAATTTGGGCCCAGGGTGGTCAGCTGTGCCGACTATCCGGATGATGGGAATAAACTTATTGCAAGTTTGAGAAAAGCATTGGCAATGGCTGGTCTTAAAGATGGTATGACCATTTCCACTCATCATCATTTCAGAAATGGGGATTATCTTGCCAATCAGATATTTGATATTGCTCATGATCTGGGGGTAAAGAACTTAATATGGTTTCCTTCAGCATCATTTCCCTGCCATGAGCATTTAATTCAATACCTGGAAGATGGTACGATTCATCATATTGAAGGGAGTATGAACGGGCCTCTTGGAAGGTTTACTTCAGAAGGTAAAATGAAAGGATTAGGTGTTCTCAGGTCCCATGGTGGAAGATACCAGGCAGTGCAGGATGGTGAAGTTCAGATAGATATTGCAGTTATTGGTGCAGCTTGTGCCGATTCATTTGGCAATGCCAATGGATTATCCGGACCTTCCTCTACCGGATTATTGGGTTTTGCCCTGGCAGACTCTCAATATGCCGAAAAAGTTATTGTGGTTACTGATAATCTGGTAGCTTTTCCATGTTATCCCTGGCAAATCCAGGGTAACTATGTTGATTATACCGTGCAGGTTGACAAACTGGGAGATTCCGATAAGATTATTTCCGGGACGACTGAAATAACAAAAAGCCCTGATAGGTTATTCCTTGCTGAACTAACAGCCAGATTTTGTGAACAGGCAGGAATAATTAAGGAAGGTTTTTCTTTTCAATCAGGTGCCGGCGGCACATCCCTTGCTGTTGGAGAGTTCTTCAGGAAAATAATGAAGGAAAAAGGAATTAAGGCTCGTTTTGCCAGAGGTGGCAGTAACAAATATTTGGTTTCTATGCTTGAAGAAGGTCTGGTGGAATACATTCTGGATGGACAGACATTTGATCTTGAAGGGGTGCGTTCGATGGCAGAAAATGCAAAACATATTTCAACCAGCCCGTTTACTTCTTATAACTATCACGGAAAAGGAAATTTTGCCAGTCTTGTGGATGTGGTAATTCTTGGTGCAACAGAAGTTGATGTCAATTTCAATGCAAATGTTGTTACTCATTCCGACGGTTATCTTTTACATGGAATGGGTGGTTGGCAAAATTGTTTGTTCTCAAAAACCGTTATCTTGCCTGTTCCTCTATTCAGAGACAGGATCCCGGTAATTGTTGATGAGGTAACAACCCTATGTGGCCCGGGAGAACTTATTGATGTTGTTGTTACCGAAAGAGGAATTGCTATAAATCCACTAAGAAAAGATTTGATTAAAGCCGTAAAAGGATCTGACTTGCCGATTATGACGATTGAAGAACTTAAAGATAAGGCTGAAAAGATTTGCGGGAAACCGGACAAGCCACAATTTGACGAAGATATTGTTGCCGTAATTAAATGGGTGGATGGTACTCTATTGGATTCTGTAAGAAAAGTAAAGCAATAAAAACTAATATAGGAGGATTATGAAAAAATATCAATGTTCTGTTTGCGGCTATATCTATAACCCGGAGGAAGGTGACCCTGATGGCGGGATTTCTCCAGGAACACCATTTGAAGATATCCCTGATGATTGGATGTGTCCTGTATGTGGAGTAGCAAAAGAAGATTTCTCTCCTTTGGATGAATAATTCGATTAGTTCTTTGTGAAAGGAAGTCCAGGCGATGTAGGGAAAGTATAACGAAGCTCCTGGTTCGTTAATCCATCCGGAGGATCGATCTACATAAGAATGACATTTCGGGATGGCTACCTGATTCTGTTTTTTACTTTTTCTCGGGAATCATTTTTAAGATTTCCAGCAATAAATCCCAGAATTTATATGTGCTTTTAATATGCAGTCGCTCATCCGGAGAATGTGCCCCTTTTATTGTTGGCCCAAAAGAAATCATGTCAAGCTCAGGATATTTCTTAAGGAAGAGACCACACTCAAGGCCGGCATGGATAGCTTTTACATCTGCTTTTTTCCCAAATAGTCTTTCATATGCCGTTTTGCTAATTCCAAGAATTGTTGAATCCGTATTTGGTGTCCAACCCGGATAAGAACCTAAGTGTTTTACCTTGGCTCCCGATAAAAAGAACACACTTTCAACCATCCGTGAAATATCAGTTTTTGCACTTTCTACAGAACTCCTTTGACTTGTGGTAACTTCCAGGGTATTATTTTTGGTCTGTTTAACAGATGCCAGATTGGTAGAGCTTTCCACCAGTCCCTCAATCTCATGGCTCATGCTTAGTGCCCCATGAGGACAAGCATATAGAGCAGACAATAAGCCATCCTGAAAGGATCTCTCAAAAACCTGGCCGGGAAGATCTGTCTCTTCAAGCTGGATATGCAGACCAGGATCAGCTTTTGAATATTCTTTCTTTATGGTATCTGACAATTCAGTAAAGAAAGTTTGAAAGGATTGAATTTTCTCATCAGGAATCACAAAAGCAGATAATGCTTCCCGGGGAATAGCATTTCTTAAATTCCCTCCGCTGAGACTATGAACTTTCAATCCAAATTTCTTACTGCCTTCCCAGAGTATCCTGTTCAATATTTTTATAGAATTTCCCAGGCCTTTGTGAATTTCATCTCCTGAGTGTCCACCTTTTAGCCCATTTACAAATAGTTTGAAAGCAGTATGAGAACCAGGAAGGGGTGCATTGATTATTTCATATGAAGCAAGTGTGTCAATTCCACCTGCACAACCAATAAAAATTTCACCTTCATCTTCCGAATCAAGATTTAAAAGAATCTTTCCGGTAAGAAGATCCATCCCCAGTTCCATAGCACCGGTCATCCCACTTTCTTCATCTACTGTAAACAAACATTCAATTGGTCCATGTTCAATTTTTTCAGAGGCTAAGATGGCTAATTGTGATGCAACACCAATGCCATCATCTGCACCAAGTGTGGTTCCTTTTGCTGTGATCCAATCATCTTTAATATGAGCTTGTATGGGATCTTTATCAAAATCATGCCTGGTGCCCATATTCTTTTCGCATACCATATCCACATGACTCTGAAGAATTACGGTCTCCACGTTTTCTTTGCCCTTAGTAGCTTCCTTCCTGATCAGTAAATTGCCTGGTTTATCTTGCGAATAAGCCAGACTGTGATTTTGAGCAAAGTTTTTAAGGTATGAAAGGATTTTTTCTTCTTTTCCTGAAGCTCTTGGTATTTGAAGAATTTCACTAAAATAATTCCATATTGGATGACCTGGCAGGTCTGATATTTTATTCATTGAATCAGTCAAAATTGTGTGCTGCAAAAATAGAAAAAATATAATTGCTTAAAGATGAAAAAAACTACTTTATAACATCTTTCTACAAACAGAATTTGTGCTAAATTTACCAGATGGTTAAACGATTTATAAAACACCTGAAAATGGCTAAAAGAACAATTGTAAGTTTGCCCGGAGATGGAATCGGGCGGATAGTGCTTGAGGAAGCAATTAGAGTTTTAACTTCTGCAGGTTTTGATGCGGAATATATTGAAGGAGATATTGGCTGGGAATTCTGGCGTTCTGAAGGAAACCCACTGCCACAACGTACCCTTGATTTAATACAGAAACATAAAGTGGCTTTGTTTGGTGCAATTACTTCCAAACCCAAAGAAGAGGCAAGCCAGGAATTAAATCCCGAATTACGTGATAAGGGTCTGGTATATTCCAGCCCGATTGTTAGTCTCAGGCAACATTTTAAACTGGATATTTGTATACGCCCATGTCGTACATATCCGGGTAATCCTTTGAATTTTGTTAGAAGGGGGATTGGAGACAAGATTGAAGAACCGGTTGTGGATGCTGTTATATTCCGGCAGAATACAGAAGGCCTGTATGGTGGAGTGGAGTGGTCAGATCCTCCCGATCAGGTTTATGATGCTTTGATGACACATCCGAAATTTATTAAGAACTTCGGAACAACCCCCAAAGATGAGTTATCTGTATCTACACGGATTTTCACCAGGAAGGCAACAAAAAGAATACTGTTTGCTGCATTTGAGTATGCCAGGAAATATGGATATAAATCTGTTACTCTCTGCGAAAAACCAAATGTCATTAGGGAAACATCCGGAATGATGTACCGGCTTGCCAAGGAGATACAGAAGTCGGATTTTCCGGAAATTCAATTATGGAATACCAATATTGATGCCCAGATGATGTGGCTAACCAAAAATCCGGAGAATTATGGTGTTATAGTTGCCGGAAACATGTTTGGCGATATTGTTTCAGATGGTTTTGCCGGACTTATTGGCGGCCTGGGATTTGCCTGTAGCGCCCAGTTCAATGATGAAGGAGTTGGTGTATTTGAGCCAACTCATGGCTCAGCCCCTAAATATGCTGATTATACCGAATCTATTGTAAATCCGATAGCAATGATTGAGTCGGCATGCATGATGCTTGATTTTATTGATGAAAATGAAATAGCAGGAAAAATAAGGAATGCTGTAGCAAAGACGATAAACGAGAGAACTGTACAAACTTATGATATGAGAAAAATGAAGGGATCGGCAGATGCCCTGAAAAATGGTGCAGCTTCTACTCATCAAATGGCAGATGAGATTATTAATAACTTATAAGAAATCAACAAGCAGGAAATTATGATTGAAGAGGTGAGAAAATTATGGCCAGAACTGGAATGGATTAAAGATCCGGTTCTCAGGGAACAAACTACAAAAACCTGGGCTTTGGCTTTGAAAAAAAGCGTTATGAATCCGGAAGATCTTAATAAAATTCCGTTTACCTTATTGGCAGGTCCTGATTTAAAGGTAAGTTTTATGGCACATAAGCGGGCAGTTGTGCATATTGCCCGCGAAAGCGGTTTGAAAATGAATGAATTTTTCGGTGAAGAGTTACCCGTAAATATGGATATACTTATTTCCGGAGCCATTCTTGCAGATGTAGGAAAACTGCTTGAATATGTGAAAAATAATAAAGGAGAGTCGGTTCAGGGGCAATACGGAAAGTATTTAAGACATCCCTTCTCGGGAGTTTCTCTGGCAGAGCAATGTGGTGTGCCGGCTGAGGTCTGTCATATAATTGCTTCCCATGCGGCAGAGGGTGATCTTGTGAAAAGGTCTACTGAAGCTTATGTTGTACATCATGCAGACTTTATGACCTTCTTGCCTTTTAAAAATAAGTTTTAATTTATTTGTAGAATTTAAGAGGATCGTTAATTTTATACCTCGCTTTGCGAATATTTTCCCATTTGAAATTATGGGAAAATAGTTTTTATGATGGGTGTATGATAACATTTGACCTGGTTCTTGTAGTTCTGGTGGTGATTTTCATAATCACATCGCTATACATTGAGCTCTATGGCCCTGCGCTCACTTTTGTTATTGGCATAGCTGTGCTTGGGATATTTGGAGTTTTAACACCAAAAGAAATTTTGAGTGGTTTTGCGAATGAGCAGGTAATGGTAATTATAATGTTATTGCTTATTGGGGATACCATCAGAAGTACCAATGTATCTGAATTATTGTTTGGAAGAGTGTTTTCCCGTTCCAGTACCTACAACGGTTTTTTAGCAAGAATGATGATATGGGTGGCTGGCATGTCTGCTTTTTTAAATAATACCCCCCTGGTGGCAGTGATGATGCCATATGTGAAATTGTGGTCAGAAAAACATAATATATCCCCATCCAAGTTGCTGATGCCACTTTCTTATGCAGCCATATTAGGAGGTTGCGCTACCCTTATTGGCACTTCAACAAATTTAATCGTAAACGGATTGGTTGTGGATCAGGATATAATTCCGGGATTGCCTCCCTTAAATATTTTCGATTTTGTGTATGTCGGATTTCCAATGATTATTATTGGTGCTGCATACCTCTATTTTTTTGGATATAAAATTCTTCCGGATATTAAAGTCCAGGAGGATGAATCTACTGAGAATAAAAGAAATTACCTGGTGGAAACCCAGGTAAAGAAGAATTCAAACCTGGTTGGAAAATCTGTTGGTGAGTCAGGTTTGAGGAATATAAAAGGCTTGTACCTGGTTGAAATTCAAAGACAAAACCGGGTTCTTTTTGTAGTATCCGATAATTTACTGATTGAGGCAGGAGATATTCTTGTGTTTGCCGGTGATAAGGCACCTATTGCCGACATTATGGATGCCAACTCGGGTCTTACAATTCCTTCTGTTGGCATGCTCCACAGGAAGAAAAGAACTGAGGTAGTGGAGGTGGTTGTTTCACATAATTCCTTGTTTATTGGTAAAATTCTTAAGCAAATCAACTTTAGATCCAGGTTTGATGCTGCGGTTATCAGCATCCACAGAAACCAGGAGAGAATTTCCGGTGAAATGCATGGAGTGGAAATAAAAGCCGGAGATGTTTTGCTTTTGTATGCTGGAGATCAATTCCGGCAGAGAATTCGCGATACACGGGATTTTTACCTGATTTCAAGGATCAAAGAATTTTCAAAAGTAGAAACTTACAAAATTGTCATCCTGGTAGGTGGGCTTTTGCTGGCTATTTTCCTTTCTGCCTTTAAAATTATTTCACTTTTTATGGGCCTGATTATACTTTTACTTGTTTCCTTTATTTTGAAGCTAACCAATCCTAAAGATCTTACCAGAAGTGTTGATTACAACCTGGGCTTAATCATTGTTATGTCACTGGCTCTTGGTATAGCAATGACAAAGTCCGGGGCTGCCCCGATGTTTGCGAATTTTTTCATTTCTATTTTTACTCCTCTCGGTAAATCAGGAATTTTGATTGGTATTTTTATTATTACTTCCATTCTTGGGGCGTATATAACAGGGAAGGCTGCGGTTGCTCTTATTTTTCCAATTGCCCTTACCATGTCTCTTAAACTTGGACTTGATCCAAAACCTTTTATTCTCACTGTAGCATATGCCGCAGCAGCTAATTTTATCACTCCTATTGGTTACCAGACAAATTTAATGATATACGGTCCTGGGAAATATTCATTTAAAGACTTTTTTCGTCTGGGTTTGCCCTTAACCATCCTGTATATGATTGTAACAGTTGTTATTTTGAGTCTGATATACTTTTAATTTTATGAAATCAGAAAGCTCTAATTTACAATCACTACTTATGAAGGCATTAAGACTTTCCCTGAAGGCAGGGGATGCAATCATGGAGGTATACAACAGATCTGATTATCAAATTGAAATAAAGAAGGATAACTCTCCTCTTACCCTTGCTGATAAAAGCTCACATTCAATTATATTACAGGGTCTTACACCTTTTGGTATTCCAGTACTAAGTGAGGAAGGTTCTGAAATCCCATGGAAAATTCGCAAGACATGGGAGATGTATTGGTTGATCGATCCTCTGGATGGAACCAAAGAGTTTATTAAGCAGAATGATGAGTTTACTGTAAATATTGCCTTGATGGAGAGGAACGAACCCATTCTTGGAGTCATTTATTTGCCTGTGTTTAAGCGCCTTTATTTTGCCTTTAAAGGTCATGGGGCTTATAGGTTTGAGAGAGTTGAACAAAACGATCTGAATGATGATTTAAATAAAATACTGAAAAAAACAATAAGATTGCCTGATCACAGAAAGGCTGAGGGGATAAGAGTGCTTGCCAGTCGTTCCCATCTTTCACCGGAGACTGAAGAATTTATTCGGGAACTTAACAAAGGAGATGAAAAAATTGAATTGGTATCTGCAGGTAGTTCCTTAAAGTTGTGCCTTATAGCCGAGGGGAAAGCGGACGTTTATCCCAGAATGGGCCCTACCATGGAATGGGATATTGCGTCTGGTCATATTATTATTACAGAATCAGGAGGGTCCGTTTTCAGGTTGGATAACACTCCACTGAATTATAATAAACCTGAATTATTGAATCCATGGTTTGTTGCTAAATCTGAGTCGTACGGAAGTTGAACCATGGATAAATAAAAACAAATTAATTCACAGCATGTCTGCTTACTTCTATGGTTTAATTAAAAGATAAGAAACAACTGAAATTAGTTAATTATGATACTTATTGAGAAAACCAATGTTTATACCCCTGAGGATATAGGACAAACGAATATATTGATTGGTGGAGGGAAAATACTTGCTATCGGCCCAGACCTTATTGGTACTCAGCTTTCAAAACTTAATATTGAAATAATTGATGGATCCGGATTGAAGACTATTCCCGGCTTGATTGATGGGCATGTTCATATTGCCGGCTCAGGAGGTGAAGGTGGTCCGGCTACTCGTACTCCTGAACTTCAGTTAAGTCAAATGCTTCGGGCCGGAGTTACATCGGTGATTGGCTTGCTGGGTACAGATGGCATGACCAGGAACCTGGAAGGTGTTTTGATGAAAGTTAAATCCTTAAGAGCCGAGGGTGTTTCTGCCTGGATGTACACAGGCGCTTATCAGGTTCCAACGCCTACAATTCTGGGGGATGTAGGTAGAGATATTTCATTAATTGATGAAATTATTGGTGTTGGGGAAGTGGCTATCTCTGATCACAGGTCATCGGAGCCCTCTGTCAGGGAACTGATCAGAATGGCTGTACATGCGAGGATTGGAGGAATGTTTTCGGGAAAATCAGGAATCGTTAATTTGCATATTGGCGACCGAAAGAATCCTTTTGAGCTGATATATAAGGCAGTTGAACAAAGTGATTTGAAATTCACTCAGTTTCTGCCAACTCATTGCAACCGTAATGATCATCTTCTTGCCGAGACAAAAACATATGGAAAAACAGGATATGTCGATCTTACTGCTTATCCTAAAAAGTTTGGCTATGAAAAAAACAAAGCATCCCGGGCTGTTGTTGAACTGCTGGATGCAGGAGTACCCTTGAATCATATTACTGTTACCTCAGATGCCTGTGGTTCTCTCCCTGTTTTTGAAGGGGGCGAATTAGTTAAATTAGGTATAGGAAGTCCTGATGCAATTTTTCATACACTCATTGAACTGGTAGAGGATGAGGGACTTCCTTTGGAAAAAGCACTGGCAGTGCTTACATCAAACCCCGCTGATATTCTAAAACTTACAAATAAGGGTCGAATTACTGTGGGAAGAGATGCTGACCTTGTGCTATTAAATGGTAAAAATGAGATAGAATACCTTTTCGCAAATGGCGTAATGATGACCAGGAAAGGTGAATTAATAAAAAAGGGGACCTTTGAAGAATAGAAATTTTATCCTTTTGAGGTCTTGAAAATTGAAATTATAATTCGCACCAGGGTGACTGATCAATATTATAAACATATACCCTAATTATGAAAAGAAGTAAAAAAGCAATCTGGTTCAGGACTGTTATACCCCTGATATTTCTAATGTTATTTATTCATGGGTACACACCATTGAAAACTCCTTTGGAAGAAAGTCAGTTTACAAAACTGACGATGCATGGGCCAATGATGAATTATTTAAAAGAATTGAGTTCGAAGAATAAAGAAATATCAATTGAAATAATTGGTAAATCTGTTCAGGACAGGGAGATACCGGCACTTTTTATTACGGAGAGTAAGATATTTGGCAGTCAGCGCTCAGTAAAACCGGTGGTCATGGTTTTTTGTCAACAACATGGAAATGAGCCATCCGGGAAAGAAGCAGCATTGATTGTTGCCCGTGATCTGGTAAAGGAGCATTCGCATATACTGAAAAACTTAGATCTGATATTGATTCCAATGGTCAATCCTGATGGGGGAGAGCTGCTTGAAAGAAGAAACTCTAATAATATGGATCTAAACAGAAATCATGTTCTTTTAAGCGAACCTGAAGTTCAGGCTATACATAAGGTATATAAGAAGTGGAATCCTGAAGTTACACTCGATATTCATGAGTATAATTCAATCAGCAGAAGATGGATAGAGACCGGAATGATAAAAGATGCGGATGAAATGCTTGGTGGGGCTACTAACTTAAATGTTGATCCCGAACTTATTGCTTTTTCACGTAATGTGCTTATGCCGCAAATTGGAACATTCATTAAAGAGAAAGGATTTACCTATAGCAGGTATATTGTAGGAGGACCTCCATCAGAGCAAACCAGGGTTCGCCACAGTACCACTAATATTAATGATGGCCGGCAAAGTTTTGCAATCTATAATAATCTTTCATTTATCATTGAGGGAAAGAGATTTCCAGATCCCGGACAGAATATAGAACACAGAACAAAGGGACAAATAGCAGCATTGTTTGCTTTCCTGGAAACCATGAGTCAAAATCACAATGAAATCATTGAATTGGTTCGTGAAGCTCAGAAAGGATTGCTACACGAGAATAATGGAGAAAAGAACTTATCTCATATCCAGATGGATTATTTCCCGGATAGCCTGAATCCAACTTTTAAATTTCCTGTGTTTGACCTATACCGATGGAAGCACATTGAAATTGATCTTGAGAGATATGAACCACTTGTAAAAATAAAAAAGAGTGTTACAAAACCGCTTGCCTATATATTTTCATCCGTGGAGAAAGAATTGATCGATCTTATAGCCAGGCATGAAATTGAGATGTATCGATTGAAAAAGGATTCTCAATTGAATGTTGAGCTGTACATGATCAGGCATGTGACTGATGATATTGATGAGGAAAAGGCACATAAGGAGGTAGACGTTTCTAAATGGACAGAAAGCAGGCTTATTGAAGCAGGTTCAATCCTGGTATTATTAGATCAAAATACCTCTAAGCTTATTCCTTTACTATTGGAGCCACAATCAAGTTATGGGATTGTTGCGGAGAGGAGCATGCTACAGTATTGTTTCGATGAATATCTGGAAGAAGGCAGGGAATATCCTATCGGGCGTCTCCCGGAAGCGATATCCATGGAATTAGTGATTCCTTTTATAAACAATTAACTTTAAATTAACTTGGAAAAAAAATTAGATAGCCACAAAGTCACTAAGACACCAAGGGGCACCAAAAAGAACTAAATTAATTATTGTAAAAATGAACTTGGTGATTCTTTGTGTCTTGGTGCCTTGGTGGCAAGATGAAAAATAGCCACTAATACCTTAATGACAGGCAGGAAATATAGTAAGCATTATACATTGAAAAACTTGACCAAAATGACAAAAATAAAAAAAGTTCCCTCATTTACACTATCAATGATCCCATTGATTGCCATTGCTGTTTTCCTTGGGTTTGGATATGGATTTTTACATTTGAATGCAGAGATATTATTGATTGCTGCGGCCACTGTTGCCGGATTTATCGCTCTCTACCTCGGATATTCTTATAAAGAGATAGAAAACGGGATTATCAAGAGCATGATGAAAGGCATGCCTGCAATGCTTATTGTTATAGTTGTAGGAGCTCTTATTGGTTCATGGATTGCCGCCGGCACTATTCCAATGCTGGTTTATTATGGTTTGAAAATTATTTCGCCACAGTATTTTCTTGTAACAGCCTCACTTGTATGCTCTCTTATTTCACTGGTTACCGGCACATCATACGGAACCATTGGGACGGTAGGGGTTGCCTTTATTGGAATTGCCCATGGGCTGAATATTCCACTGGGTCAGGCAGCCGGAGCAATTGTTGCCGGAGCTTATTTCGGAGATAAGTTATCCCCTTTTTCAGATACTACAAACCTGGCACCTATAGCCACCCGCAGTAACTTGTTTGATCATATTAAGCATATGCTTTGGACCACTACTCCGGCCTGGCTGATAGGAATGGTAGTGTATCTGATACTTGGCATGTCATCGCATGGAGCAGGAAGTGTTTCTCTTGAAAAAACTGATGTTATAATGCAGACTATTCGTGATAATTTTACTTTTCACTGGGTCTTGATTATCCCCCCCATTGTCACTCTTGGATCTGCAATACTAAAAAAACCGGTAATTCCCAATATGCTCCTTTCATCTGTTATGGCTGCTGTTCTTGCCATCGTGATACAGAACCTGGATCTGAAAACCTCCATAGCTTCTATGGTTACCGGCTATACCTTTCAAAGTGGTGAACCTCTCGTAGATAGTTTATTTACGAGGGGAGGGATGGTTGATATGATGCATGTTACCCTTATCGCATTTTGTGCATTTGCTTTTGGAGGAATTATTCAGAGCACAGGGATGCTGGATGTGATTCTTGAACGATTGTTAAGAGTGGCCAATACAGCAGGTAAAATTGTAGCTTCATCGGTATTTGCTTCCATAGCCACAGCACTCATGACTGGAAGTTCATTCTTGTCTATATTGATTCCGGGCGAGTTATTTGCCCCGGCTTATAAGAAATTTAATATGGCAGCGAAGAACTTATCCCGTACAACTGAAGACAGCGGCACTGTGATAGTGCCATTAATACCATGGAGTATTGCCGGGGTTTTTATTGCCGGAACACTTGGTGTAGATACCCTCTCTTACGTTCCCTGGGCTATTATGTGTTATACCGGATTTTTATTTGCCCTGCTATATGGCTTTACAGGCATTGCAATTGCCCCCATAAAACGCGATGATGAAACAATTCCGGGAAGTTGAAAATAATAAACGATGAATTATGAAGGTTGAATGATGAACGAAATAAGCTTATTTTAAGAAGTATTGACTGTAGAGCGACTCTCCGAGTCGCTTATCGACTTTGGAAAGTCGATCTACAGTACTACCGGTTAAAGTGAAAGGAGGCTCTAGGTTCATTTACAAATTTGATCTCTTAAATGAAAGCGCCAAGCGGTTTTGAACCGCTAGGCGCCTATAAACTGATAAATGCCAGACAGTTTTAAACCGCCTGGCACTTTTTATAATGTAGATTCAATGTTTGATCAGAAATTCAATTTCACACCGCCATAACTTGTGGTGATAACAACTTTGGCTTTTGGGTTTGAAGAGCTTCCAACAATTCCATCATATGTTGCCGAATTCGATTTTTCAATCCGGTTCATATTGTTGCTGGAGGGGAATGAGATTTTTGCATACCTTGCTTCTCCGGTGAGATGGTATGATGCATCACTGGCTATCCCGAGTTTGATTCCCCCATAGCTATTTGATATCTTAATGAGTTCAAAACTTGCAGGGATCTTATCAACAGTAGTTCCTGTGTATTTTGTTGTCAGGGATAACTTCTTGCCAAGGTAGCCTATTTTATATCCTGAATATGCACCTTTGACCACGAAATTGTCGGTCTTCCCAATTTCATAAGCATCATACTTCGATTCAGATACAATTGAACTGGCTTCATCAATATAGAGTTTAGAATATTTGCTTTGTACAACAAGGGCACGGCTCTTTTCAATTTTCAGCTTGGAATATTTAATCTCTATTTTCATCCATCCAACTTCTGTAATATTTCCTTTGCCATATCCCAGGATAATGGAGGAAAGTGGCTTAGTTCTGTTTCTCAATATTTTATTTGCCTGGAGATTTCCATATTTCACATTAATTTTTGAATAGCCCGTTAATTCATCAATATATACGTCTCCATATTTGTTAGACAGGTCAAGATCAAGATCTTTGGGCATTTTTACAGTATAATTAATGCTGAATTTCTTTCCATTACCCCAATTATTTCCCTTGAGTCTGTTGAACTTATCATCAATTATTGTAATTGCTTTGCATGTACTCCCACTGATTGAAAAATCAACATCCAGGTATTCGAGCAATTTTTTAGCCTTTTCCTTATCCGGATGTTCAATCACAATTTCTACATCAATTACAACTTTATTTTCATTCCAGTTTTGTACATCAATTTTCCCATACTTATTCTGGAGGACCAAGGTGGAGTTTTCATCTATTTGGAACTCATGATTCAGTTTTTTGGAAACTTCAGAAGCATAAGCACTAAGAGATACAACTGCTATCAGCAATAAACTGAGTAAAAATTTAGATTTCATTGTTTTCATGGTCTGTCTGTTTATAGGTATGATTTATTTCATATAATTGTCCTAGTATATTGTTCATGATTTCCAGTTTGAGCTGGTAATGCTCTATCATGGCACTGATAATACGTTCATCATCAGGGTTTGTTTTCAGATCTTTTTTCAGATTATTGTAGATAGAATCCATTTCTGCAAGCTCATACATCACTATTTTTTTTTGCTCCTCATCTGTAAATAAATTTTTTCGGTTCATCTGTTTGTAGGTCAGACTTACCTTCTGTGTATAAAATTGTTCAACCTCCATGTATTCCGGTGAAATATCGCTTAAAGAAATTCCTTCAGAATTATTTCTAGTTCTTAATTTATCATAAGTCCACAAGGAAGAAATAACAATGAGAACAACTATGGAGGCTACCTTCAGTAGCTGAGGAAAAAATTTTATTTTCCTTTCTGCAAAAGCCTGATTACCCATTTTAGCTTTAAAGCGGTCAAAGTGTCCTTCACGAGGCTCAAGCTGGAAAGATTGAATATTATCCTTAATGTATTTTTCTAATTCACTCATTTTTTTAATAATTCCAGCAGTTTTATCTTAGCCCTGCTATATTGTGATCTGGAGGTTGATTCACTAATCCCTAAAATACCTGCAATCTCCTGGTGATCATATCCTTCGAACAGATATAAGGAAAGTACCACACGATAAGAATCAGGGAGGAGCTCCATAAAGTTCTTGATTTCTTCGATTTGATAATTTCTTTCGTTTTCATCAATTGGTTCTTCTTGTTCTACCTCATGGTTTTGTAATTCAATCAATTCCACTTTTCTTTTCCTTAGGGCATCTAAAGATTTGTTAACTACTATTTTTTTTATCCATGCTCCAAAACTCACTTTCCCCTTATAGGTTTGAATTTTTTCAAATGCTGAAAGAAAGGAGTCTTGCATTATATCTTCAGCTACCGCATCGTTTCTGACTATCCTCAGGCTGGTATTGTACATACTCAGGTAATACTGTTTGTATAATAGAAACTGAGCCTTCTGATCTCCAGCCACACAATCATCAATAATGTCCTGGTTCAGATTAATAAATCCCTGTTCTTTATTGTTCATTGTTCATCTAAATGACGCACTGATTTTAGAATCGTTGCATTGCAGCTTATAAAAATATCAAAAAGTACGGGGAATACTATTCAATAATGATTTTTTGAATACTGGCCTGACCGGGGGTGGTTATTTTTACAAGGTAAATTCCAGAGGGGAATTTGCCCAAATGTACAGGATGATCCTGCTGTCCTGGTTGAAGGCTGAGAATATCTGAATACAACAATTGCCCTTGAAGGTTAATTACTTCAAGAGTTGCAGCCTCTTCTTTTTCTGAGTCAATTTGTATAGTAAAACTTCCGGGACTGGGGTTAGGAAAGATCTTGAATTCAAAATGTTTATTTGTATCTTCCAGATCATTAACGGAAAGTGCAAAGTCATTTAGGATGATAAAGAAAGTTCCTTCTTTATTTCCCCCACTACCATCTACCTGAACCCAATAGATTTTTCCTTCTACAAGATTTCCAACATTTCTGATTGAGGCTGCAAAATTTTCTTCAGTACCATAATAATCATCATTTGCTGCAAGAAGGAAGTAATTTTCTGAAAGGATGTCTTCCGGACTTGCTGCATCATAAAGAGCAATCTGGTTATCAAAACCACGGGAGTCAATGGAGACTATCCCGGAAGAAAGAGCCGTGAATTTAAACCAGACTGAGTTTCCAAGTACATTTTCTCCGTTTCCGAATTCATCGCACCAGTCTGTTTGGGTGTTGCAATCTTCCAGGGGAGGATGTGGCTCGTTTTCCTCTATTGAAGCACTAAAATTAATAAAGGGTCCATTTTCTCCATAAATCAATGGAATTGCATTATTAATGGAATCATACAGATGCACTACTAACTGAACTGAATCAGCATCAACACACAGACCATCCTGTGCTGTAACTTTATAGCTGATGTTTGATTCCACTCTGGCTTTAACTCTTGCTCCCTGAGACTGGTTCAATCCAATTGCAGGTGTCCAGATATAATTATCACCACCGGTGGCTTCTATCTGAATGCTGTCTCCCTTCCAAATAGTTCCTCCAAGTTCCTCAAGACCAGCAATAATAAAAATATCAATGGATGATTTGATTTCGATAAAACCAGTGCGAAGCAAGGTGTCAGAAACACCATCTTTAAAAACAATAAGTCCTATATCTTTAAGTCCGCTTGATTGGAATTGCAATTGAACAGTATCCTTATTGGGTGAGTATTTAGTATTTAAGGTATCCTGGAGTATCCAGCAGAGGCTATCAGAATTGATTGTTGAGTGACTTATTAGCTGGATTTTGCCCTCAATACATGCCTCATGTCTGTTTGTTTCAAAATCTGCATATAAAGTGGATTGAACAGGAGTGTAAAGCTCGCTTTCCCAGAGCCCCCGGCCATAGGTTCCTGCCCTGATCTTAGCATCAGGATAAAATATCTCAAGCTCATTTACAATAACTAAAGGCAAATTATTGCTGAAGCTGATCCATTCATCCATATCCCTGTTGCGGTAATAAACACCCAGATCAGTACCCAGATAGAGTCCCGATTTACTTCCTTTTTCAATGACGATACAATTTGCAGGAACATTTGGAAGGCCTGAGGAATAATTGGTCCATGTATTTCCTCCATTTTCAGACGTATATACCTTTTCATCTTTGGTATAATTTGAAATAGTTATCCAGATTTTATTTGGATTGTATTCAGCTATAGCTATATATGTGATGACTCCGGGGGGTAAACCATTTGATATTGCTGACCACGAAATGCCCCGGTCAACAGTTCTCCAAATCTTAGTCCTGTTTGCAACCAGCACTATATCAGCATTAGAAGGTGCTATAGCAAGCGAGGTGTATTTTTCACCCGTTGACAAAGTAGAACCAAGATTGGTCCAGTGTTTTCCCCTGTCTCCTGTTCTATACAGATTTGTATATCCGGCGTATAATATATTGCTTTCTTCCGGATGCATGACATAAGGAGTTACCCAGGCTCCATCTTCTTCCCTGTCAGGTTTAATAGATTTAAAACTGTATCCTTTATTAAATGAGATTCCAATATTCCCCCTTTGGGAGGAAGCATAAATGATAGTTGAATCATTTGGATCAATGATACATTCCATTCCATCTCCTCCTTTCACCACCTGGTAAATAGAATTGTCAGCGAGAATTGAAGCGTTATCCTGGCTACCCATAAGCATTAGATCAGAGTATTGCTTAGAAATACCCATTCTATAGATCTGCAGAATTTCCAGGTCTGAGCTAAGATCGGTCCAGGAGATACCCTGGTTTGAACTTTTGTAAATACCTCCGTCATTGCCCGAAAATAGTTCGCCCGTTATTGGATGATACTCAAGGATATGATGATCGACATGTACATAATTGGATGACTGGTTTGATCCGGATGATACTATAGACCAACTTTGTCCCTTATTCAATGTTCTCCAAATATTAATCCCTCCAACATACACCTCACTCTGATTCACCGGAGAAATTGCCAGTGACAGGTCATACCAGCCCTGGCCTGCATCATCACTCCCATCCATAGATCGTCCTAAAAGGTTTAGCGTATTATTCGATATACTTACCCAATCAATTCCTGAATTCAAAGAATAATACAATCCCTGGAATTTTGAATCAGCAACATCGGCACACAAGGCAAATACAAGGTTAGGGTTGGCCGGAGAAACTGCAAGTTCAATTCTTCTTATATTGGTGTTTGCTACATTACCAAAGCTTGGACTAAAAGATTGTCCTCCATTGGTAGAACGAAAAACTTTGGCATTACCATAGCTATAACTGGCCGCATAAATAATGTCAGGATCAGAGGGTTTGAATTCCATGTCTTTAAATAGTCCATCTGTTAGAGTTCCATTATTAAGTTGAGTTCCATTGTTACTGATGATATAGATGCCTCTATTGGTGCCTGCAATAAGTGTATCAGGTTTATCAGGCCTGATTAGAAGACGATAAACATAAACAAGTTCATCCTGACTGAAGCTCAATGCAGTAGGTGTCCAGTTCAGACCACCATCAGTGGTTCTCAAAACTCCTGCAGAATACAATTCCCTGGCATCCCGGTCACCGGTAGCAATATATATGATATCAGGATTGTCAGGGTGAACTGCGATATCAGATATTCCAATGGAAGGTAAATTATCCGTCAGGGTTACCCAGCTGGCCCCGCCGTTGATTGTTTTCCACAGTCCCCCGGTAGGGGAACCTATCCAGTAAATATCGGGATTACTGGGGTGAAAGGCTATGCAATCAATTCTACCCGAACCCACCGGGTTGCTTGTGCCAATACTTACCGGAGGAGACTTCGGTCCAAGCTGGATCCAATTTCCATCTGTTGTTTTTTTTGCTGAGTTTAAGAATTCAGTCCACAGCAACTTGCTTCTGTTTACATTATCTGCAATTCTGGGTTCCATCATCCACTCCCATCTTTTAAATGGCTTGAAACCTTTACTTTTCTCAATATCCCTTGAGTCCCAATATTCATTAAATGATTTTTGAATTTTCCTGAATTGTTCTAAGCTCCTTACATCATCCAAATCCGGATCCTGTTCAGATAAATTCTTTAACCAGGCTTGAGCATAACTATCCACAGGTACTGACAGAAAAATCAATACTGGCAATATCAATGTCACTAAAAGTAAAGAATTGAGTTTACCCATTCACCCAATTATTAATATTTCCGTAAGCCATAGCCTGATAAACAAAGATATGCTTTTTATTTTGAAGAGCACAATTGTTGATCAGCGAAAACCGGACCAAATAAACAAGAATAATGGAAGAAATTATTCAGTAATAGTTTAAACACACCAAGCGGTATGTAGAATATTGTTCCAAAACAAATTTCAGGA
>SDBS01001575.1_pt1 | contig 23178 bp, 18 predicted proteins | sample 2277091 | NCBI WGS metagenome assembly SDBS01 (sample SAMN10404972, study PRJNA504765) | marine sediment metagenome | isolation source: marine sediment core GS10_PC15, 163 cmbsf | place: Arctic Ocean: Southern Knipovich Ridge | collected 2010
TATAATTTATCTTTTTAATTAGATAACATATCTATTCTATACTTTAAAATCTTTTAAATATTATAATTTAATAATAAAAAATATCATGACAACGAAAAATTCCATAAAAAGTTGTCTTTAATAATACCCAAACAAATCTAAGAATCAAATAAAATGACTAAAACACAGATAAACACTGCTCTCGTTGGAATAGGAGATGTTTCTTCGGCACTTGTTCAAGGAGTTGCTAATTACAAAGAAAATCCAGATAAAATAATAGGTTTAATACCTGAAATAACAGAATATAATGTTAATGATATTAATTTTGTTTTAGGAATTGATGTAAATTCAAAAAAAATAGGAAAAGACCTGAGTGAAGCTATTTTTGTCGAACCTAATTGTAATATGAAAATTTTTCAACCTGGTTTCTTAGATGCTCCAGTATTAAAGGGTCCTGTAATGGATGGTCTTGATAGCAATATTAAAAGCATAATCCCAGTTTCAGAGGACCAAAAACCAGTTGATATTATAAAAGAAATGAAAGATCGCAAAGTAGATGTAGTTGCAATATTACTTCCAACAGGAAGTCATAAAGCAGTAAAATTTTATGCAAATGCCGCTTTAGAGGCAGGAGCATGTGTGATTAATGGAATGCCTTCTCGAGTTGCTAAAGATCAAGAAATTGTCAAAAAAGCAGAAGAATTGAATCTTTCTTTAATAGGAGATGATGTTAAATCTCAAGTTGGAGCGACAATAATCCATAGATCTTTAGCCAATCTTTTTCCAATGAGAGGAGCAATATTAGATAAAACTATCCAATTGGATTGGGGGGGATCTAGTGATTTTTGTAATTTATTAACTCCAATGCCAAATGGTAAATTAAGATATGAACAAGGAAAACGTCAATCAAAGACAGAAGCAGTTATATCTAACCTTCAAAATAAGGACACAGTAAAATGTCAAATCTCTGCTGTTGATTATATTCCATTCTTAAAAAATCAAAAAGAGGCCTACATGAGGTTAGAGGGACGGATATTTGGAGGTGCCCCTGTTAGAGTAGATATTACTATGTTTGTAGAAGATGGAAATAATTCGGCGGGGGTTATTGTAGACTGTATTAGAGTTAGTAAAATAGCAAAAGATAGACAAGTTGGAGGTGTACTTAATTCAGCATGTGCCTTTTTTACAAAACATCCTCCTAAACAATTAGAAGATTATATCGCCAAAAAAAACCTTGTCGAATTCATTGAAAATAAAAGAGAAAGATGATTTAATAAATTAAGCCAATTTCTATGTGAAATTATGAATTTTAATTTATACCTTTAATTTTACAGGAGTTTTATAAATTTGTTGTTGCATTGTTATATTATTATAAACATAATGAGAAATTAAACTAACTGCTTCTGGAATGCTTCTAAAACTAGGACAATCATTTACATCAATAATGTATGGTACTTCATCCTTAGAAAGAATGTAATCTACACCAAAAACAGACATACCAATTTTTCTCCCCATCCTTACTATTCTTCTTTTGAATTGCTTTTCAATAGGAACTCTGATATGTATCAGTTCTAAAGGTGATAAATTCTTTTTTTTTTGTAATCGATCATGTGAAGTGATAGATACTGCCCATTTTCCAATTACATATACTTTATAAATTTTATCAAACTTCCCTAAATATTCTTGGAAAAACAAATCTTTTTCTATAAAATATTTAGTCAATTCAATAAATTGAGAAGGATTTCTAGCAATCCCAATAATTCTGTCGCTTTTTGGCAAATTTGGTATATTATGGGCATTTAATTTAATTATAATATTTATACCATTGCAACACGCTTGATAAGCTTTAGAAATTGAAAAATAAGTTTTTGGAAAATTCAATTTTTTTGAATTTTGCATTATTAATCTAAATGTAGCCCTTCTACTTTCACATGCATGAACAGATTTTAAACTGTTTAAAATTGGTAGGGTTGGTGTGAGAGAATTAATAACGTTATAAATTCTATTATTAGATTTTTGAGTTGTTAATTTTACAATTAAAAATGAAATAGGTTTTTTTTTTAGCTTTTTCTTAAAAGATTTATTATTAAAAGAACTTATTCCGTTCTTTAAGAAGTTAACTGTAGAGATACTATAATTAATTTTTAAGAAATTTTTGATCTTTTCTAAAACTTCTATATCCCTATTACAAATAGCTCCGACAGAGATTCGATTAATTTTGCTAGTCATTAATAAAACCCTATTATTTTGAGTTCTTTAAAAAAATCATACTATATAAATATATTGAAAGTTCCAATTATTCTGGTTAATAACAGAATTAAAAAATTGAAAATGAGTTAAATAGATTTTTAATCTTCATTGCAAATTAGTCAGTTATAAGAGATTAAAAGGAAATTTAAAACAGTAATGACATTTCAAATCATTTTTTTTTTTTTTATTAATTGTATGAAATGAATCTTTAAATCACACCAACAAAATTTCAATTTTATTTAAATTAAATGATTATTATAAATTTAGTAAAACTAAAAGCGTAGATTTTTAAAGATTTAGAATTTTTTAGGGTAAATTTTTTGATTAAAATAGGTATTATCACTGATAAACCTCATCTGAATTATAAAGTCACCGATTTCTTAAAATATTTAAATCCATTAGCTGAAGTCAATTTATATATTGAAGAATCGTATTTTCTTAAAAGTTCTGATTTTAAATTTAATGAAGATATATTTTTCGTTAAAGGAAAAGGTGACCTTCTTTTATATTTGGTAAAATTAATTGAAGAACAAACTTCAATTCCAGTAATAAACTCTTATAAATCAATTTGGTTAGCAATTAATCGATTTATGAATAGTACTTATTTAAGAAAAGCTGGAATTCCTGTAGCAGATTTTACATTAAATCCAGATGGGATCTTGCCGTCATTTAAAGATTTTATTATTAAAAATATTATTGATCAAAATAATTATAAATTTAATCCAATAATTACGGAAGAAGATGGTAGAGTGAGGGTGGCCGATAAAAGAGCATTAGATGAAGTTAATGGAAAAGAAAAACAATATAAATATCTATATTATCAGAAATTTATAAAAAGTAAATGGGAGTATAAAATATATGGTATTGGTGAAAATGTATACTTTTATAAACAATTACCGGTTTTAGTTAATCCCAATAAGATGGAATCGAGGCAAAAAATAGAGGGGATTTCCGAATTAGAGGAATATTGCCATAAAGCCATGGAAGTTACAGGTTTAAAAATAACATCACTTGATTTTTTGAAATCAAATGAGGAGCATTATTACTTAACAGATATTAATTGTACCCCAAACTTTAATTATATTAAAAATGGGGCAAAAATAGTTGGAGATTTCTTATTGGAACAAGCAAAAAAATAAGATCATAAATAAAATGAATATAGGAATCTTATCAAAAAGGAAAGAAACACTTGCTGGAAATTTAAAATCCTACTTTGTGGATAAAGGATTTAATGTAAAAATATACACTTTAAAAAATCTCAGTATTAATGAAACTCTTCTCGAAAATGATTTCTATATTTTGAAATCCAAATTAATTTTTTTTTATTATGCTGCTTATTATATTGAAGCGAATAATATTCCCGTTATCCCTAATCCGGAAATTTCCTATATTCAAAAAAATCGCATTGAATCACATTTGTTAATAAAAAAAGCAGGTCTCACTGTTCCTGACATTTATATGGGAACAACAAAAGTTTTGAAGGATTCATTTAAAGCTCATGATTTTCCATTAATTGTGAAGCCAATAATGGGTTCTGGCAGCCGAGGTGTTAAAAAAATTAATAGTATTGCAGACTTAAATTTTGCGGATAATAAAATCCTTTACTTAGAGAAATTCATAAAAGGAGAACATTATAATGTTTATTTTATTGGTAATGAAATCTGTACATTAATTAAACCACCTTTATCTAACGAACATGTTGATATGGAGAAAATCAATACACCAAAAGATATTGAAGATATAATTGAAAAATGGAGAAATTGCCTAGAAGGAAAAGCACAATTTGGGCATTTAGATATTGTTAGGGAAATTGATAGCAATAAATTATATATAGTTGACCCAGGATCATTCCCTGAGTTTACAAACTGGAAATGTGATTCACCTTTAGTGCCTACAATATGTAATTTAATATTAGAACAATTTAGAAATTGGAATGATAAAATTTAATGATCTAAAGATTAGTTTTTCATTGGTTTGATGAAAATGAGTTCTCAAGAAGAAGAAACAGAATTTAAAATTTTGGGGAAAAAACAAAAAGTCAGATTATACAAGATAAAGCATTTTATCTTTGATTTTGGAGGTGTATTAATAGAAAAAACATTTGTTTTAAAAAATTTACTGGATATGATTGAATGTGATTTGAATATTATAATTCCTCGAATGGAAAATTCTTATATGAGAAAACTTAAACGTAGCTTAAGCTCTGGAAGAAAAAGCTCTCGAGAATTCTTGGAAAAGATTTTTAAAAAATATTATTACCCATTTCAAAGAAAAGAAGGAGCATTACCAGCTAAAAAAGTTAATGTTGATTATTATTTAGGATTATGGTTTGATTTATACTTTCAAGTGACACAAATTTCTTCAGAAATGGCTGAAATAATTGAACGTTTGCATCAAGCCGGATATGTGGTAAATTTAATGTCAAATACACATGCAATTCATGCGAAATCAAATTCATTAAAAGGTTTTTATGACATTTTTGATCATATATATTTATCAAATGAAATTGGCTTAATTAAACCCAATATGGAGAAATACAAGTATGTATTAAATAAATTAGACACAAAACCTAAAAAATGTATATTTATTGATGATAAAATTCAAAATTTAGTTCCAGCAAGAGAATTAGGAATTATAACAATAAGATTTGAATCATTTGAAAAATTTAAAGAAAAATTGAGGGAAATGGGAATAAGAAATATTAGTAAAAATCTTAGAAATGAAATCAAAAATAAATATAAACATTACATAACAAAAAAGAAAGAATATAAAAAAGAAAAAAAAAAATATAAAAAGAAAACAAGAGAGAATTTAAAAAAGAAAAATAAGACTTTAAAAAGAAAAATTGAATTTCAGCACAAACGAGCCAAATATCAAAAAAAGAAATTAGAATTTAAAGAGGAAAAGGAAAAAAAACATGAACTTATCAAAAAAATTAAAATAACTTAAGAAATCAGATAAAAATAAAAACTAAGAAAAAAATAGCATTATTCCTTTTCTTTTTGAGTTTCTTCTTTTTCTTTATTATACTCCTCAACTTTCTGCATTACTGATTCAGACGGTGTTGTTGGTAAAGGGATTTTTTCATAGATCTCAATAAATTTAACATCATCAATCTCTTCAGACAAATGAGTTTGAAAATCCATTGCAAGCCCAAATTTTATATAAGTTAAGTTCTGAAATAAAAACATTTTTGGAACAATAATTTCTAAAGTTTTGTCTTTTTTTATATAATTGGTTTTAAATTCCGAGATATTTTCTTTTGGAATCCCCTTGTTTAACATAAAAAATTCGATTTTTTCATTAAAATCTTCAATTTTATCAATTATTTCCAAGTTATAATCGATACTTTGCCCTGCTAAGGGATGATTATAATCAACAATCACTCTTCCTTGAAGAACATTCGTAACAGTACCTCTCTGTGATTGTCCTTGAGATTGTTTAACAAATTCTTGCCCAAGTTCAGGATTTTTTCCTTCATTCAATTTTCTGAATTTTCCAATACCAATTCTCTCAATTTTTTGAGGATCTCGCTTTCCAAATGCTTTAGTGGGAGGGATTCTCACAGATTTTTTCTCAAAGTAATTCATTTCTTTAAAAGTCTCAGTGAGTCCTTCATTAACAAATCCTGCTTTTCCTACAATAACAAACTCAGGGGTATAATATCCTTGTTGAGCTTTTTTTTCATCAAATATTCCCGCTTTTCTCGCATCTTCCTCACTTGATACTCTAAAAATCTTGCCTTTTTGTGTCCGAGCTGTTATTTTTACTAGAACATAATCTCCATCTTCTACTTTTTTATCCTGTAACCAAGCTTTTTTTTCTTCTAATTTTTTGATCTCTTCTTTAATTTTTTTCTCTTCTTCAGCTTCTTTTATAATTGCTTCTTGCTCTTGTTTTTCCTCTTTTTCCACTTCAGGTTTTCCTGATTCTTGTTGTAACAATTCTTTTGCGTTTTCTTTCATTTTTTTAGCAGTAGCTTTTCCGATACCTTTCAATTCTATTAACTCTTCCAGTTTGACCTCAGCTAGTTTTTCGACTGTGTCTATCCCTGCTTCTTTTAATGTATCAGCTTTTTTGCCAATCCCCTTTATATTCTCTAATTTAATAGACATTTTAATCCAATTTTATTTATTTTCAAGTGTAGTGTAATAATACGTTATTTAATTAATAAGTGTAATAAATAATATCTAAAAAATTTTATGACCTACATTAAATTAATTAATCGTAAAAATTCAATTAAGATATTTAATGATAGATTATACAGTTAGTAGGTGCACTTATTTTGAGCTTCAAAACCGAAGTTAAGAAGTATTAGTAGATTTTATTATTTTTTAATTTATATATCTGCATCTTTATTGGAGGGATTAACATTTGTCTCTGAGGGATATGTTTAAATAAATGAGGAGCTCTTTTACGTCCTATATTAAAAACTCCGTTGATATCTGAATGAATATTTATTGGAAATATAGGAGTAAAATTGTCCGTAATATTTATGAGATCTGTAATCTTTTCCAAGAATGGAGGGGTTAATTTTACTAGTATATCACATATGTATTATTTATTAGTTGGAAGAGTAAAGTAAAATGAAGATCCCTTATTTTCACCTTCAGATTCCATCCAGATTTTCCCACCATGGGCCTCCAGAATTTTTTTTGAAATGTATAATCCTAGCCCAGTTCCATCAATCTCTAAATCAAGCCCTTGACCATAACGTTCGATTTTTCCAAATTGTCGAAAGATTTTTTTTTTCTGCTCCTCAGTAAAGCCAATTCCGTTATCAGTTACCGAAACAACTAAATGATCTTCTTTTAATTCTGTTTTTATTTCAATTTTACCCATTGGTGGAGTGTATTTAATCGCATTAGATAACAAATTTGAAATAACATCATGAATCTCCTCTTTTTCAATATTTGCATATAATTCACTGTGTATGTCTAATTTAACAGATTGATTCCTTCTTTTTGCCAGAGATTCCAATTCATTCACGCAAAATTTAATAAGAAAAGATAAATCTTCCTTTTTCTTACTCGGTCTTAGTTTGGGTGATTCTAATTGAGATGTTTTCAAAATATTGTTAATAATATTCTGAAGTCTTTCGCACCCATCATTTATCTCCCTTACCTTTGAAATAATAGGCGGATCTAATTGATCGGCATATAAAGATAAAATAAGCTCAGAGAAACCTTTAATTGAAATGAGTGGTGTTTTTAATTCGTGAGACGCTCTTCTAAGGAATTCTGACTTCATTATGTTTAATTCTTCTAGTTTTTGCTCTGACTTTTTAAGTTCAGTGATATTAGTAGCTATGGAGATTAAATATGGCTCATTGTTTAATTTAATTATATCACCTGAAAAAAGTGTGGTGAGGATATCACCAGATTTCGTTCTTACTTCTACTTCAAAATTTTTGACTATTTTTTCATCATTTAATGCCTTTAAAAAACTATTTCGTTGGTTAGGGTTTACCCAAAGGTTCAGATCAACAGTTGATTTACCTATAATTTCTTCACGACTGTATCCTAGCATTAAATTAAAGCCCTCGTTCACATCTACAATTTTACCATCTTCCAATTTAGTTATCGCTAGTGCATTTGGACTTGAATGAAAAGCTTTCGCAAATTTTTCTTCGGATTCTTTTAAATTTTTAGTCCTTTCTACTATTCGAGCCTCTAATTCATTATTTAACTTCTTTAATTTTTCTTTGGATACTTTTAGTTTTTGTTCTAAAATGAATTTTTCTGTAATATCTGCAACTGTTCCTTCCACTGCTATTCTTTCTCCTTTAGAATCCTTTATCAAGTGAGCGTCTACTTGAAGAACTATTTTTTCTCCGTTTATTTTTTTGCCATGTACTATATAGTTTCTGATAAACTCTTTACTATTTAATTCTTGTAGATAGTTTTGTCGATCTTCATAATTCTGCCAAAAATCAATAGTTTTTTTTCCTTTTAGATCTTTAGCTGGATCAATCCCCAATATTTTATTATGTTCAGGATTATGATTCAAATAAATTCCATTAATGTTCACCCTATAAAAACCGATATCCAAATTATCAATCATCATTCGATATTTGTCTTCAGATTCTTTTAATTCTCTAGTCCTTTCTTCTATTCGGGATTCTAATTCTATATTTAAATTCCTTAAATTTTCTTTGGAATTATTTAATTCTTTAGTCCTTTTTTCTATTCGGGATTCTAATTCTATATTTAAATTCCTTAAATTACTTTCAGAAACTATTAATCTTTGCTCTGTTTTCTTAAGTTCTGTGATATCATTAATGAAACCTTCAATGGCTATAATTTCACCTTTCTTGTAAACCGGTTGAATATTAAATGTGTGATACTCTACATTACCATCTTTTTTGGTTCGTCCAAATTCACCAGCCAATGACTCACCAGATAATACTTGTTGGACGTTTATTCGTGCTTGCTCTTTTGCATTTTCAGGCTGTGTTATTTCAAAACTCTTACCGATGATATCTTGAAAAGAATATCCGTGCATTTTTTCCCACATTGGATTGACATATTGCCATAAACCGTCATTTCCTACTCGATAATAACCAACAGGTGCATTTTCAATTATTCTCCGGAATCTCTCTTCAGATTCTTTTAATATTTCTTCATTTTGCACGCGTTCGGTGACATCCTCAACTGTACATATTATCCCATCATATTTTCCCTCTTTTTCGATTGGAATTAACCATCCAGATTGAAAACTTGGTCTATCGGCTGGTGTTTCAACAGGTACTGCATCGTAAAAGACTGATTTTAATGTATTTTTTGCTTTAAGATAATAAGGTCTAAAGTACTTCAATGTACTCTCAGGAAAATCAATTAATATATTAGCATTAACGATTTGCTCGGAGGGTAAACCAACAATTTTTTCCATGCCTTTATTTGTATAATAAATGATATCGTCCTTATCGGTTACCCAAACACCGTTAGCAATACCATTTAATATAGTTTTGTATTTTTCCTCGGATTCACTTATTTTTTTTTCAGTCTCTATACGTTCGGATACATCTACAAAAGTCCCTTCAGAAGAAACAATCACTCCACTAGAATTCCTATTTAATTTAAAATTCAATTGTAAAATGATCTTCCCTCCATCCACTTTTTTCAATGGAGTGATATATTTCTTAACAATGCTGTTTTTGTAAAGAATCTCTCTAAACTTATTTCTCTCTTCAAGATTTAGCCAATAATCTAAAATCTTAGTATCAATTAAGCTTTCTTTTAGATTATAGCCAAAAATCTTGTTAAAAGTAAGATTGTGGTTTAATATAATGCCATCAACACTAACTTTTACAAAACCAATTTCTAAATCATTAAGCGTATCTAGTAAAAATTCTTCGGGGTTATAATTTTCTTTGCTTAAAGATACCAAAATTCATCATACTCCTCTAATTTTTGAAGATTTCACTCTGATTGATTCATTTCATAGAATTTAATAAATAATAATATAGAGATAGAATACGGCTTTATTAACTTTTGTCAAATTTGATGTTTTAGTTTCTCCATTTAATTGTAGATAAGAAGTCTGATTGTCTATAATCAATGAATATTAATTAAAACTCACTTTGAAGGTATTTGAAAATTCTAGAAAGGCAATTATATTTTTTTCAATTTGATAAGAAATCTGAAAGAATTAAGGATTAAATAAGTTCTATTATAATAGGTATCGAGAGAAGATTTCAAAATTAAGAAACCGGTTTCCAAAGAATTCCTAATTCATCGGTATAATCTCTAACTTCCTGCATCTCTTCTGAAGTTGGCCTTCGATTTATTTCGGGAAATTTATATGCTCTAAATTCTGGTCTATACTGATCCATGATATTTACAACGCTTTTTGGAATTTCTTTTGCTACGTATTCTAATATTGGTTTCGAACAACAATCAATATGATTAGGCATAACTAAATGGCGTATACAGATTTCTCCACTCCCCTCATCATGCACTCGTTTATGATTCCTAGTAATAATATCGAAATAATTTTTTATACCAGAATATTTTTCAGCACATTGATTATTACCAAATTTAAAATCGGTTAGCCAAAAATCTATAAAATCTATAATCAAAGATAAAGCCTTATTAGTTAAATAAAAATTTGAGTTCCATAACTGGCAAATATTAGATTTTTGAAATTTTAGACTTCCGATAATTGTATGAATATTAGGAATAGGATCTCCTCCAACGTAATTTATATTTATTGCTCCCTTCTTCACTAATCTCTCTGCAATAGCAGCTAATTCTCTCGCGCTAACCTTTCTAGCAACATCCTCGATATTTTTTTTATCTTTCCAAGCTTGAGATATATCATAGTTTTGACAAAATACACAAGCAAAATTACAGCCTTGAAAAAATATAGTGCCACTTGGAATTAATATACTTTCTTCACCCATATGAAGGAAAGTAGACGACACATATGACTCTTTTGGGACAAGGCAAAAACCATTTTTCCCATCAATTCTATTAACCATGCATCGTCGTTCGCAAAAGATACAACTTTCGAGATACTTATTTGCAAGAAATTCAGCTAAATGAATATAGGAATGTGAAGCGATTGAACGATTTTTTAACTCTTCAGTATCCTTATTTAGTAATTCAATAAATTCCCGAGATTTTTCTTTTAAAAGTTTTTCGAGATTTTCAATAGAATCTTTAATGTCAAATTGACATTCTAAGCTTTTAGCTATTAAAAATCTAGCCATTTTTTTTCTGTCAATAATTCCCTTATACCATGAAAATCGATCAAGTATTTTCTTATTTTCCCAAACCGAAAAAGAATCCGGTCGAATAAGTCTAAAAACCATAACAAAATGATATATTATTTAATTGACTAAATCTCAAAAGATAGCCATTCAATAATATTTGATAGAAATTTAAGATTATCACCTGCATCTAAACCAAAATCATCTTCAAGCATCCAATCTGATGAACCAATCGTGACACATCTACCATTATAGAAATTATTCACAACACATATTGGTACTGGTCCAAGAGCACCTAGACTATTATCAGAAAAATATTTAAATTCTGCTTTTTCAGAAGTTATAATTAAATCCTCTACATCTTCTTCTGTTATTGTAAAAAATGTACAATTTGGTAATACTACCTGAGTAATTCCTGCTGTTATGGGATGATTAAATAATTCTGTCACTAAAATGTTGTTTTTTTTCACAAGATAATTCGATGAAGCTTCTTGGACAGACCCATTCCAAAATCTTTTAACACCTGTCAATTTATATAAAACTCTAAGTGAACCATTTTTGATGGAGGTATCTCGATCTCCTCCTTCTCCACTAGTTACAAATAGTCCACCACCTTCTCCCACAAATTTTTTAATTACTCGTAATTCTTCTTGAGTAAATTTATCTTCTTTTCCAATTGCGGAATGTTGAACATTTCCAATAAATAATATATCAAAATCTTCAAGCATTTCAAAATCTATAGGACTCTCATTTTTATCAATATAATCTACTTCATAATCGTCATCTCCTAAAGAAAACTCGGGAAATTCTTCTATTTTCTCTTTATGAGACAAATCCACTATTATTTTATAGCTCATCTTAATATTGCGCTAAGTTCATATTTTATTTGAATTATTTTAAGTTCTAATTTTTAATCTGAGATCTTTAAAGAGATAATCCTTCTATCTTAAGTATGTATAATTTATTTTTATAAAGATATGCTATTACTAATATTAAATATTTTCATTTAAATTTTTTTAAATGAAAACCCAAATAGATAAAATTTAAATGAGAAGAGAAAAAGTTGTAAAAGTAAAAATATTTGGAACCTAATATTATACAGGTATAAATTCTCGTTCTACAGGTCCTTCTTTTTTAATAATAGCGATATCAATTCCATTTCCGCTTGCCATATCGCGGATAATTGACGATGAAATTGCTTTTATTATGATTTCTTTGCCCTCAGCGATAGTTAAATTGTCTTTATATTTTGCTTCCAAAACACCATAAGAAAAGTTTTGTCCACTACCTACAGCACAATACTTATCTGGTAAAATAGAACCATAAGCACTAATATCTAAAATTGTAGGGCCTTCTTCTTCCGTAACTCCACCCAATATAAGCCCTACTTGAAAAGGGTACCATTTATTCTGATATAATCTATTTGATAATAGTTTTCCAGCAGTCTTGATCTTTATTGGTTTCCCATCATGAACTAATTGATACAAAGCAGTTTCTGCTTTTAAGAGATCAACCAGATATAACGCATCAGCTACACTACCTGCGATTGTCATCCCTAGATGATTCTGAATTATATGAAGTTTTTCAGCGGTTTTACTGGCAATAAAATAAGCCATTGAAGCCCTTTTATCAGTTCCTAGAATAACTGCATCTTTACAAGTTAAACCTACTGTAGTTGTTCCCGTTTTGAGAGTTTTAACATTGTTTTTTTGAGGTTTTGATATATTAATTCCAGAATTTCGTAATAATTCTGATTCAACAGGATTAAAGAAATCTTCTTTTCTCATAATTTCTTTAAAGAACTCTTGTTTTAATAATTTTTTTTAATTTTTTATAAATTTAAAATAAATGAATCAACTTAGCAGGGCTATTTTAATTTTTCTGTAAAAACATCTTTAAATTTTATGATATATTATTTGGATTTGTTTTTTATCAAGAGGAGAGCACTTTTTCTAAGATATTTGATTTAGCTGAAAATAATAATGATTTTTTATGGGAAATGGAAGATGTTTTTTAATTTGATCACACGTCTTTAAAAGATTTCCTTTTTAAGTTGAATTTCTTAGCATTCCTAACTAAATTTCCATCTAAAAAATAGTTTTAAAGTTATCTAAAATATTATTTTTTAATGGTTGAATTAATTGCAGTTTTATTAACTCTAGATGCAATTATTACCTGGGCTTTTGCGAGCCTAATTTATAAATGGGGCTTAGGAAAAACAGAACCAAAAGCTAATCTATTTTTTCGGCTTTGCTGTGTTTCACTTGGAACATTAGTCTTCTCTTTGATTTTTGGAAATTATATCTTTCTTAAATCTTTAAGCAAAAATGAACTGTTTGGATATTTTTTTGCATGTCTTATATCGGGATTCAGTGTTACACTCGGAGATTTACTTTATTATATGTCTTTAAAAAGAATAGATGCTTCACGTGCATATCCACTTGTTCAGTTATCACTAGTTTTTGTAATATTCTTTGCATTTTTCATCTTTGGTGAAGATATTACATCTTCAATTTTAATTGGGGGTAGTTTAATTTTAGCGAGTGTTTTTGTATTAAGCTCTAAAGATAAGTCTGAAATAATAGAAATTAAAGAAGAAATTGAAGAAGAAATTGAAGAAAAAATTTCAAACGATTTAATTATAGGAGTGATCTTAGCAATTGGTACTGCTTTTTTTTGGGCATTAGCAATCGTTTCATTTAACCAGGCAAGAATTATAACTAACGACGTGTTTGTAACTAATTTCTTTAGGGTATTATTTGCTACAATATTTATTGGTATGTTAGGGTTATTCCAACGTGAGTTTTATTCTGGATTTAAGAAAGAAAATAGAAAAAATTTGAAATATTTCATATATATCGGAATTGCAGGTGTTCTATCATTAGGTTTAGCAGATGCACTGTTTTATAAAGCCGTGGAAATAAATGGATTGATTTTAACATCTACATTTACTGTGAATACCCCTATGGTCCAGCTGATCTTTTCAATTCTCATTTTAAAAGAAAAGTTTCGCAAGAGGTTTTTAGTAGCTGTGGTTCTTATAATTTTTGGAAATATTTTAATTCTTTATATGTAATTAAGAAATTGGAACGAACTGAGGAAATTAATCGAAATTTATCATATACAGAGCATTAATTTTTATAGAAAAGAAATATTAAAAAAATTAATGAAAAAGTTTGTTCTCTAATAAACATAATTTATTATTCTTAATCTCAGGATATAAAATTCGTATTGATGATTATTAGTTTATATTAACGATAACAAATATATCAAAACTTTATATTAATATAATTATAATAAATTCACAATTTTCTATTAAATAATAAAGGTGATAAAATCATGCCTGAAATTCGTTTTAATAAAGAAAAAGGTTCCCAATTAAAGTTATTTACTCCTGGACCAGTTCATGTACCTGAACGAATTCTAAAAGAAATGGCTAAACCAAACGATACACATAGATCTAAACCATATTCAGAGATGCATAAAATTGTTACCGATAGTCTTCAGAAGTTATTATTTACTAAAAATGAATGCTTAATATTTCCTTCAAGTGCAACGGGGATAATGGAAGCTTGCGTAAGGAGTTTAGTTAAAGATGATGAAAGGGCTTTATTCCTTTCAATTGGAGCATTCGGAGATCGTTGGCATCAAATAGGACTAAGTAATGGTAAAAATGCTGTGAAGGAAGGTGTAGAGTGGGGTAAAGCCATAACCCCAGAATTTACTCAAAAAATTTTAGAAACGAATAAATTTGATGTAGTTTTTATTCAAGCAAATGAAACCTCAACTGGAGTGTACAATCCTATAGATGATGTAGTTCCAATCATTAAAGAAAATGGAGCTTTAGTATGTGTAGATGCAACCTCATCCATGGGTGGCGTTAAGATTGATGTTGACAAAATAGGAATAGATGTATGTTTAGCTTCCGTTCAAAAATGCTTTACAGTTCCACCTGGACTTTCAGTATGTTCAATATCAAGTGATGCAATTGAAAAAGCATCCCAAGTGAAGAACCGAGGCTATTACTTCGATTTTCTTGGTATGCTCAAAAAGAATAAAGATCATCAAACTCCTACTACTCCGCCTATTCCTCAGATAAGAGCGTTAGCCTCACAGTTAGATTATATCTTAAACCAAGAGGGGTTAGAAAAAAGGTTTGAAAGGCATAAACACTTAGGAGAATATACTAGAAAGTGGGCAAAAGATATTAGTTTTGAAATGTTTCCTGAAAAAAACTACGAGTCAAATACTGTATCTACAATTAAAAATTCATTGGATCTTGATATAGGAAAAATGATCTCTATGCTTTTAGAGAGGGGATATCGAATTGTTAACGGTTATGGTTCATTAAGAAACAAAACTTTTAGAATTGGTCATATGGGTGAAGTTTCTTTGAAAGAACTTGAAAAAGTGTTAAAAAATCTTACTGAAATCATCTCAGAGTTAAAATAAAAAAATATTATTTGTTTGTTTTTTTTTTAAATAAAGCATATAAGGATATACTTTGTTAGCTAAATATAATTAAATCCAAATTAAAATGATATTATTTGAAAATATTAATTAGTGATAAAGTTCAAAAAGAAGGATTTAAGATACTAGAGGATAATGGTCTAGAAGTCATAAAGAACTTTAAAATAAGTAATGATGAGTTAAAAGTTGAAATTAAAAGTTATGACGGTATTATAGTCCGTTCAAGAACTAAATTGACCACAGAAATTTTGGAAAATGCTAAGAATCTTAAAGTAATTGGAAGAGCAGGGGTTGGTTTAGATAATATAGATTTACAGAAAGCTACTGAATTAAAGATCAAAGTTTTAAACACTCCTGAAGCTCCAGCAATTTCTGTAGCGGAATTTGTTTTAGGATTGATGTTTAGTTTAGCAAGATATATTTCAATTGCGGATAGAACTATGCATATTGGTGAATGGAATAAAAGCCAATATATAGGATATACACTTAATGGAAAGAAATTAGGATTAATCGGATTTGGAAAAGTTGCTAAAGCATTAGCTATAAGAGCTTTAGCATTAGGTATGATTGTTGGCGTATATTCTAGATTTAGTAAAGGTCAAAAAGCCGTAGAAGAAGCTAAGCAAATGGGATGTGAGATATATGGTTCTATAGAGGATTTATTAAAAGATGCTCAATTAATATCTTTACATATCCCTGCAACACCCAAAACTGAAAATATAATTAATAAAAACAGATTAAAATTAATTGACCAAAAAGCAGTCATTATTAATACAGCTAGAGGAAAACTTATTGATGAGAATGCCTTATTAAAAGCTTTGAAAAACCATGAGATTGGAGGTGCTGCACTCGATGTTTTTAAAGAAGAACCTCTTAAAAACAGGGAGATATGGGAATCCGTTAAAAATGTTATACTAACACCTCATATTGGAAGCCAAACTAAAGAAGCTCAAATTCAAGCATCTATTATTATCGCTGAAAAAATCTCAAATTTCTTAAAAAATAAATAAAAACGAAAAATTACTGCCTCTCAGCTAAATCATGAAGAACTAATCCTGAGAGCAATTTTGGATCGAACCAAGTTGATTTAGGAGGCATAAATCCTCCATTTTCTGCAATAGATTCCAAAATTTGAATACCGATAGGGAAGAGATTGAAAAAACAATCATTCTTATGTTCAAAAACATATTTTTCCATCTTGATCGGATCTTGTATGCCTCCAATAAAAAAGAGATTTTTATCAGACCTCGGATCAGAAATTCCTAAAATCGGTTTTAATATTTTATCATGAAGAATTGTCACATCTAAACTTTCATAATCTGATTTGAAATTTTTATTTTTCACAGTCAATTTATACCATTTTCCCTTTAGATATAATGCAATTTGATGTTTACTTTTTGGATTAAAGGCTTGTTCGATAGGTTTAACTTTATATATTTTTTTTAAATCGTGAAGAAATTTTTTTTCTTCTATTATTAAGTGCTTGACTACCCTGTTATAAGGCAGTATTCGAACTTGATCATCTGATGCAATGTAAGACAATAGATATTGCCATGGAGTATTGAAATCATCTGATTTTTTAGACTTTTTTAATTGTATATTACGATATTCTGCAGCACTTGCTGCTCGATGATGACCATCTGCAATATAAACTTTTCTATTTTCAAATAGAACAGTTAATTCCTTGATAATTTCAGGATTATCTTCTTGCCAAACGATATGACGGTATCCATATTTTAAGAAATCGAAAATAGGTTTTTTTTGCTTAATTTGTTCTGCTATATCGTTTATATTGTTATTGGGACGATACACCGACCAAACTAATCCTGCAGCGACTTTTGTCGAAATAATATGTTTTGTTCTATCCTTTAGTGGCTTAGCTCTCGTTTGTTCATGCTTCACGATTTTTCCATCTTCATAATCTTGGAGATCTAACCCAAGTATAAAACCTTGTTGACTAAAATATTCAGACTCTTGACGATAAACAAAAATATTCGGCTTTCTTTCTCGAGTAATAATATTCTCATCTTTGAACCTTTGATAGGATTTAGCGGCATTTTGATAGGCAATTTCACCTTCACCATCAGGTAATATAAGATGAATTAATGAATTTGGATTCGCTTTTAGTTTTTTCTCTTCTTCTTTTCCTATAATATCGTAGGGATTAGTACAAAAATCATCTGGTGAATTAGGAAGATAAGGATATAGTGCTGATATTTTAACCATAATATGATTTAAAAGAAAATAATTCTTAAATTAATATCTATTAAAAAATTAAAGATTTGTAAAGCTATAAATTTGTGAAGCCTTCAATTTCTAACAAGTTTTTTTTCAGATTTAGTTGCCATCCTTGATTAATTTCTCCCATGAATCCTCCAATACCACCATTTTTTTTTATAACTTTATGACAAGGGATAATTAAAGGTAGTGGATTATTTTTTAGAACATTTCCAATGGCTCTATATGCTCTTGAACCAATTTTATCTGCAATTTCTGAATATGTTGTAATTTCCCCTCTTTTAAGCTTCATTACATTTTTAATAACATTATGAGAAAATGGTGTAGCAAATTTTTCATTTAAGGCTAAATCAATGTTCAATTCATCGATTTTTTCAATTAAATTTATAGGTTTACCTGAAAAGTATTTAATAAATATTTTAACTAAATCATTAATTTTATCTTGCTTAAGAAAATCTATTTTTTCCACTATATCAAGTTTCTCTTCTTCCAGATAATTAATTGCATCGTTTTTATTTTTAAATAACTTAATCTCATTTAATTTGATTCTTTTATCTTGTTCTAAATAATCGAAAGAAATCAAAATGATAATATTTAGGTCATTTGGTTTAAAAAAAATTACAGAAAAGTTAATACACCTCACTTATTAATTAAAAGAAATAAGCTGAGAATTATAATCCCCGATTATTTCGAAAATTATTTAAAAGCAATCTCTCTTATTAGTTATAGTATTTAATTCATAAATATTAATAAATATATTTTCTATATTAATATCATCAAATACTGAATTTAAATTAAATTTTAAAGTAGATGCCCTATGCCGAGAGATTTAAGAGATATGTTAGATAATATTGAATCGAGTGAAAATCAATCTGCTGCTTTAACGGCTAAGGTTGATAAATTAACTTCTTTAGTAGGACGCCAAAAACGAATTATTAGTGAACAAGAAGGAATAATCGAAGAGCAAAAAGAAAAAATATCAAAAATGTCAGACATCCCAGAGGATATATTAGAATTGAAGGAATTACTTGGTACACAAAGACAGCTTCTTAATGAAAGAGAACTTGAATTAGAATATGGAAAGGGCGAAATTGCTCAATCTCATAAAGAGGTAGAATTGATGAAAAAACAAATTGTTCCTATTCAGCATAAATTAGAAGAAGCTTATGAAACTATGGGAAACTTAAGAACCGAAATAGCTGAAAAAAGTTCTGAAATAATCATGAAAAATGAAGCAGTTAGAAACTTAAACAACAAAATTCAAGAATTACAAGCATTTACTGATAAATTCAAAGAAGAACAAGTTAAATTAATAGCACACTTGGAAAAAAAACGTAGAGGGGAATCAGAAACATTAAAAGCTGAGATTAGTAAATTAGATTCTGTCCTGTTAGATAGTAAGTTAACCTCCACTGAAAAAGAATCTGAAGCAAAAGATTCGACTTCAAGGCTTGAAAGTATGAAAACAAAATATGAGGATTTAATAAATAAAGTAGGAGATTTAAATGATAAAAATAGAGCGGCAAATGAAGAAATAGAACATTTGAATAAAAAAATTGAAGCGATTAAAGCCGTTCATCAAAATGAACTAGATAAAGAGAATAGGAAATTAAGCGAAATAAAAAACTTTCAAAAAGATAATATTGATACTATACAGTATTATAAAAAACTCAAACCATTAATGGAAAAGGAACCCCTTTTCAAGGCCTTTTTGATAATTGAAGAAGTAGGAGGCCTTATTTTAGATGACCTCCGAAATGCGCTTGGTTCTCCAATTGTATTAGTGAAAAAATATGTTCAACAGCTAGAAAATATCGGACTTATTCAAACAAATATTACTGGAAAGATTATAGTAAAAGAGATAGAATTAGAATAAATTTTCATTATTTATCTAAAAAAACTTGATAAAAAGAAAAGATTAAAAGAGATATCCTTAAATTTTTGCTAATTGTTCATATAATTGTGGTAACGCTTCTTTAAACTTATCGTTCGGAATTTTTTCAAGTATTTCAGCAGCAATAGTCTTTAAAATCTCCCGGTAAATTCCAGGCTTTTCGTCTCGTCGAAGTATAAGCGCAACAACATAATTCTCTACAGAAATGAAGTCTTGACCAACCCCGGAAAAGAAAGATACTACTTTATTATTTTTAAGCGCTATACTCGCGAAACCCGGTTTGAGTGATTGGTAACGATGTGAACTATATACTTGTGTGAGTAAGTTATTCGTGATTCTTAGTGTGTCGGGGTAGAAGCCTTCGTTAATTGGTCCAATCTCGTTATCCCACCTAATTACTAAAATACCAATTGGCACTTACCCATATCACCTCGTATAAATTTCCTTTAAGATATTATTATTTGCATGTATGGAAATAATTTTTCACCATTTATTTTTTTTATTTTTTTTTTTCATATCTAATTATATAATAATAAAATTTTATTTATGTTTATTCAAAATTTTACTTTATTTATTGTTTTTTAAACAATTTTAACTTCCTTAATATTTTTTATTCTTTTATTATTAAAATAGATTTAATGTTTTTTTAATAATTTGATTTTATTCATTTCTTTTTATATTTTATTTATGCCTTATCCAACAATTAATACCATCAGTCAAAGAAAAATTTAAATTAAAATTAAGACTTTGAATTATTGTTACCCTTGAAGCTTAGAAATACAGTTTTTTAAAAAAAAATACTCTTCAAGCTACGGAGGGGTTACCGAGTTTGGTCAAATTGACCATGCGAGAAGGGTCGTTTTATGCGCTTGAATGGGTCAAGACTATAGGTGCTGGACTTAAGATCCAGTGGCAAAGGCCTTCGTGGGTTCGAAATGTTATTAGGTTTCCCAAAAACACTAAATTCCCACCCCCTCCATCTTCTTTTGTTCCCATCTATTCCGTCTATTGTTAAATTATATGAGGGGATTATACTTGAAATTCACTTTCAAGTCCATGGTGTCCATTCAGGTCTTTGTATGAGTTCTGGATCTAACTATATGATATCCATATAATCAGATTCAAGAAAAATTTTAGAGAATTTTAAAAAAAACCAAAAAAATTAAATTTTGTCAAACCCGTTTTACTTCAAACATAAGGAAAAATATACTAATGACAACTTATAAAATCGCAAAAATACCCGGAGATGGTATTGGGCCCGAAGTTGTTGAAGAAGGAGTCAAAGTACTTGAAAAAACCTCCGAACTTTATAGCTTTGATATTGATTGGCGGTATTATGATAATGGTGCAAATAAATATCTTGAAACTGGAGTCTTAATGCCTGAAGATACTCTTAAAGAGATTAAAGAATCATGTCAATCAATCTATTTAGGAGCACTTGGAGATCCTCGATGTGAACCAGGTATTTTAGAAAAGGGTATCCTACTAAAAACTCGATTTTACTTTGATCAATTTGTTAATTTACGTCCTATTCGATTATTAGATGGTGTAGACTGTCCATTAAAAGGTAAGGGGCCTCAAGATATCAACTTCACAGTTGTGCGAGAAAATACTGAAGATTTTTATATAGGTATTGGTAATCGTGCAAGCATTGGAAAATCGAAACACCAATTAGAAGTTATCCGTTCTCTCTATTCGGTTAAATTTGGATTAGATATTGAAACTGATGGATCTGAAATAGCATATCAAATTGGAGTTATCTCAGAAAAAGGGGCAAGAAGAGTAATTGAATATGCTTTTGATTTAGCAAAAAAGAAAGAAAAGACACGAATAACTTCGGTTGATAAAGCTAATGTTCTTTCCCATATTTATAATTTCTGGCGTGGAATAGTAGAAGAAGTATCCTCCAAATATCCAAATATTGAACATGAATTTAATTATGTTGATGCTGTTACTATGTGGTTCGTGAAAAATCCAGAATGGTTCCAAGTTGTTGTCGCCCCAAATATGTTTGGAGATATTATTACTGATCTCGGTGCAATGATCCAAGGAGGTCTTGGATTAGCTCCAGGTGGGAATATTAATCCTAATGGAATCTCAATGTTTGAACCTATTCATGGATCAGCACCAAAATATACTGGTATGAATGTTGTAAATCCAATGGCAACAATTTGGGCAGGTGCAATGATGATTGATGAATTGGGAGAAACAAAGGCTGCTAATGATATTATCACAGCCATTCAAGATGTTATCAAAGATGGTAAGGTAAAAACCAAAGATTTAGGTGGAACTGATAAAACAACTGATATGGGTAATGCAGTTGTTGAAAAACTGGTTAAATATAATCAATAATCTAATATCTTATTTTTTTGTTTTCAAATTCCTCCTGTATCACAAAATGATAGAATGTCAAGTCACTTTTTTTAATGTTAAATAGAATTTAAAAAGAAAAAGCCTAAAATAAATTTCGATTTTAATGGTAAAAACAGTTCAAGGCTCCAATCCCTTTTAGGTTTGTTATTAGATCTAAGCTTATTATTATAGTAAGCCTTCTTTTATTTCTAATGAAACTTCAATAAATTTTTTTTAAATTTTTTTAGATTAATTTTCATATAAACTCAAACTATATGATACTTTCAATTGTAGTTATTAGTTAAATGCAATAATATAAAGAAAAAACAGATAATTCCTAGTTAAATTCTTATGACTCTATTAATTTAGTGAAAATTATTCCTTTAAATATAAACTATAAAATATTTTGGGAGGGGGAAAATGCAGAGTTTGATCATTTTAATTTAGATCTAACCAAAAATAAATTTTGGTGGTTAGAAAAAGACCTGAAGTTAGCGTTTGCCTATTTCGTTAATATAATACTTCCATATTTTTATGCAAAAAAAGAAGTAACCAATTCAAATTTAACTGTAGATGATTTAGGAAAATTGGGATATCAACCTTTCTTAGATGCTCTTAAAAGAACAAAAAGTAATAGTCTTAAAACATTTATTAGTTGGTTTAAAAAACTATCAATAGAGAAGAAGAATAGTATTTTAAATTCTATAAAAGATAATATTGAAATTGCTCGAAGACATATACAAGAACGATTAAAAGATCCAACTTTAAATAGTCTTGTGCAGAAAAATATTAAGAATCAAAATTTTAATGCGATTTCTAAAAGGGTCATGTCTATAGAAAAGAAGATAGGTAAAAAAGAAGATAGCAGTATTCATAGAAGTGAAGAACTTAAGAATCTTATGGATGAAAAAAATTTAGAATTAAAATCCCCCCCAGAAGTTTATAAAAATCAAGTAACTCTTTTAAAATGGGAATGCAAAAAATGTAAAAGTCAATTTCAAGATAACATTAAAAATATAAAAAAGAGAAAATATCCATGCCCTATATGTAATCCCAGCTCAAGCATTCCCCCTCCAAAAATAAATTTGAATAAAGAGAAGATAATTAAGTCATTTCCAAAAATAAGTAGATTACTCATTTCACAATATATTTACAATTCATTGGAGCAAAATCAAACAGCAGATGTTATTCTTAAGACATTACTACATAATTTTGATGCAATTTCGAATGGAAAAATTATATCTCAAATTCCTAAAGATGAATTATCAGAATTGACAACGAA
>SDBS01001576.1_pt1 | contig 23175 bp, 19 predicted proteins | sample 2277091 | NCBI WGS metagenome assembly SDBS01 (sample SAMN10404972, study PRJNA504765) | marine sediment metagenome | isolation source: marine sediment core GS10_PC15, 163 cmbsf | place: Arctic Ocean: Southern Knipovich Ridge | collected 2010
TTTCCGATCCTCTATCCAACACAGGGATGCTGATTCCTGCCTATACCCTTGCCAAGAGAGGAGAGACGCCTGAATCATTCTTCAGGAAGCATATCTTCACATATTCCCACGACAATTCGATCCGCTCAGTGGCTGAGAAACTCGTGGATGGGGCTGCAGTGGACAGCCTGATTTGGGAGTACCTGGATGCCAAAGACCCCGAATGGACGACTCAAACCAGAATTATATACATATCAACTCCGTGCGGTATCCCTCCTATAGTTGTTTCGCCAGGTATAGCCGATGAACTGAAAGAAAAACTTCGCTCGGCTTTTCTGAACATGCACAATGATTCCAAAGGCCGCGAGATTCTCAAAAAGGTTATGATAGACCGGTTCACGGTAATCGAAGATAGTGCGTACGATTCGATTCGTCAGATGAAAGCTTTTATGAAGGACTTACAGTCTGAGAAGTGAGGAATTGACCATGCTGCGCTTGAGCCTCCGCGCTAAAATTATGATTTGTTGTATTAGCTTAGTGGCTCTGCTTGATCTAACGGTGGTGGTATTTGTTCGCAGGCATCTGTCAGATTTGCTCGGCGCAGAATATCTGGCAAAAGGACATAACATGGCAATCAATCTATCCGCACGCAGCGAGCATTTCGTGTTGACGGAAGAGTTTGTTTCCCTATTGAATCTGGTCGAAGACCTTAAGGATAGTGACGAGGATGTCGCCTACGTTTACATAACCGACCGCAGGCGAGATGTGCTGGTTCATACGTTCACCGGTGGTTTTCCCTCGGATCTGCTGGGTGTTAACAATCTGGAACCCGGGGATGTGTGGAAGCGGGAGCTGCTGGATACTGTGGAGGAGGGTATGGTCCATGATATTGGCGTTCCAATTCTACAAGGGAAAGTCGGCTTTGTCCACGTCGGGATCTCGGAGAACCGCATCCATCGCACTATTTCAAATTTCACACTGGCGTTAGTGACGATTGCCGGGTTTGTCCTGCTGATAGCGGCGGGTTTGGCTGCAGTGGTCTCGTGGGTGGTTACTCAGCCGGTGCGCAGCCTGACAGAGGCAGCAAGGAAGATTCGTGACGGCAACTTTGACCAGCGGGTAGTGGCTACCACCAAGGATGAGATTGGGGACCTCGTAGAGTCCTTCAACCAGATGTCCGACGAGCTGTTGAAGCAACACAAAGTGCTCGACGACCGGAACCGCCGGATTCGGATGGCACAGGAACAGGCCGCCTGGGAGAGAGACAAGCTGCGGGCCATCATCGACAGCATGGCCGAAGGTGTCATTTTCGTGGATGCCGAAGGTATGATTTCCCTCTGCAACGAAAGTGTGGAGCGTATTTGGAATACCAAGACATCCGATTTTTTGGGCAGGTCGGTCCAGGAATGCCCTTTAACTGAGCTACGCACGCAGCTCGGAAAAATCCTTAAACAAACCAGGCAGAAGCCTGGTTTTATCACGACACAGTCGTTAGAGTTATGTAACGGGCGCTGTTTGGCCAGCTATTCCACCGTTCATGGAGAGGAAGGGCTCTATCTTGGTTTGGTTTTTCTGAGCCTGGATATCTCCAAGCGAGTCACGCTGGAACAGGAGCAGAAGCGGCTGCGGGAGCAGCTCTTTCAGCAAGAAAAAATGGTTTTGATTGGGCAGATCGCTGCCAGTATAGCTCACGAATTAAATACGCCTCTCGGAACCGTGCTGCTGCGTGCGCAACTAATGCAGCAACAGCTTGGGGATGATGGGGACTCCTCAGACCTTGATGTTATCGAGAGCGAAGCCCAACGATGCCGAGGCATCATTGATTCCCTGCTGGGCTTTTCTCGCCGATCCGAGGGCATGACCTCGAGAACAGATGTGGGCTCGTTAATCAGGGAGAGCCTGTCCTTAGTAAAGAACGATCTGGTGCTCAAGGGCATCTCTGTCCGGGCCGAGTATGACGACAAGGAGATAATAATCTGGGCTGACAGTAATCAGATTCAGCAGGTGGTGCTGAACTTAGTCACCAACGCAGCGGACGCCATGCCGGATGGTGGACGCTTAGAGATCCGAACGCGCTTTTGCGAGGACTTTGTGGAGATTCGAGTTGCAGACAATGGTCGGGGCATGGAGGAAGACGTACTCAAACGAGCTCTTGATCCATTTTTCACTACTAAGGGTCGCGGTAAAGGCACGGGTCTGGGATTGGCAATCTGTCAGCGTATTGTCGAAGAACACAAAGGCGAAATTAAGATTCAGAGCCAAGCCGGCCATGGCACGACTGTCCTGGTCCGTTTGCCGCATACTCCCTTGGAGGTTTCTGCCGATGAGTAGAGCTGCCAATATCCTCATTGTGGAAGATGACGCCGCGATGCGCCAGAGCTGCGCCAAAGTCTTTCAGCTCAGAGGGCATAATGTTACGGAAGCATCGTCTGCAGAAGAGGGGCTGGAGCAAATCAGGGAGCGACGTGACATTGATGTCGTGCTTACCGACCTGAAGATGCCGGGAATGGACGGTGTGGCACTGCTCAGAGAGATCAAACTTTTGGACCCCAGGATCGAGGTTGTTCTGATGACCGGCTACGGCAGCATCAAAAATGCCATTGAGGCAATGAAGCACGGCGCTGCTGATTACATTACCAAGCCTTTTGATACGAATGAACTTTTGATGACTGTCAGCAAGATTGTTCAACTAAGTAACCTTCGCGAGGAAGTATCCCAGCTGCGTTCGGAACTGCATGATAAGTATCGCTTCGACAACATCGTGGGGACCAGCCGGGGCATGCGGTTAGTGTACGAGAAGATTGAGGCGGCAAGAAAAGCTGATAGCACAGTGTTGGTTTGTGGAGAAAGCGGTACGGGCAAAGAGCTCGTAGCCAAAGCCATACACTATAACGGCATTCGGGCCGACAAACCCTTCGTGCCAATAAACTGCGCTGCGATGCCGCGGGAATTAATCGAAAGCGAGTTGTTCGGCCATAAGAAAGGCTCATTCACCGGGGCGTCCAGCGATTATTCGGGGCTTTTTCGAGCTGCGGACGGCGGAACGTTGTTCCTCGATGAGATCATCGACATGCCGTATGGCAGCCAGGCTAAGCTGCTCCGTGCGCTGCAGGAAAAGCGAATTCGTCCCATAGGTGGTGCCAAAGAGGCGCCGGTTGACGTGAGAGTTATCGCCTCAACCAACCAGGACGTAGATCAGGCAATCCACAACAAAAAATTCCGTAAAGACCTGTACTATCGTCTAAGTGTAATTAGAATCAAGCTTCCACCCTTAAGCGCACGCCTTGATGATATTCCAGCGCTTGTTCGCCACTTCATCACCAAGTTCAACGGTGTCTTTCAACAAACGGTCAAAGGAATTGACAAAGAGGCATTAGATATATTGGCTCGCTATCAGTGGCCTGGTAACATTCGCGAGCTGGAGAGCGTCATCGAGAATGCCTTTGCATTTGGTAACTCAGAGACAATCAACAAACTTAATTTGCCTGTATATATCACCGAGCGCATAGAAGCTGACAGGCATAAATCACCGGACAACAAAGCAGGGGTTTCAACCTTGTTTGAAACAGAGAAAGAACTACTTGTGCGAGCACTTAAAGCAGCAAGCGGCAACAAAACGCAGGCAGCTCAGCTTTTAGGCATCTCGAGACCCAGACTTTATAAGATGATGCAGCGACACGGGATTCAACGCTAACAGCGTTGTAAGGAATCGTTACACTGTAATATCGCATTACGTTCTTAATCGAATCTCTTTAATAGACTGGGTTTATGGCAGCTGGGCCTATGCAATTGTAACGTTCCGTTACTCCGACAGGACTTTTCCTCCATCAGCGATTCGTATCGAATCATTTTGTCGAATTTCCCTAACAGCTGCTTATTACAGCACTTACTTTGTTCTTCCTCGTTTTTCTGTACTGAAATAGGCAGCGGGTACGGCTTTTGCTTTGTTAGTTGTTATTTGCCCAGGCAAGACCACCTGCGGCGATTAATGTAGTTGCATTAGGTTTTTCGAGTATCAAAACCAGGTTTTTTGAGTATCAAAACCAGTAAATACCTTGTGTACGTAGCGTTCTTGAAGAGCCGAACAAATTAAAGGGAATACTTATTGTCCGCCAGTGATGGAGAGCGTTTCGGGGCCGTATGCGGCGAAAGTGTGTGTGAAAGCACAGTAACTCTTTTTATATAAACAACTTACAGTTGGATTTAGATCGCAACTCAGGGGGACGGAGTCTGCAACCAATACTTTCGATGGCATTTCGCTGGGATATTCCGGATGTGTGTGCATGTAAGGGATTCTGAGATTCAGAATGTCCTGCATCGAGCGCAACAGCAGATTTGTGAGCTGCGTATACGACAGACCCACGCGACGGCATAGCTTTATTCTTTACCCTTTGTTAAGAATTGGATACGAAGAGATGAAGCATATCATTCAGCAGGATCGACTGAGGCCGATCATGATTCAGGCTGTTGAGGAACTTAGCGCTCAGGACATTAAGAGCTGCTACCAGTGCGGGAAGTGTTCGGCTGGTTGTCCTATTGCGGCGTATATGGATATGCCGCCGAACCAGGTAATTCGACTCCTTCAACTCGGATTGGTGGACGTGGCACTTCGGTCGAGGACGATATGGTTATGTGCATCATGTGAAACGTGCACCACGAGGTGCCCTCGGGAGGTGGATCTTGCAGCAGTGATGGATGCGCTGCGAATCGTTGCTCTTCGGGAAGGCATCCGCAGCCCGGAGCGAGTTGTCCCTTTCTTCAATCGACTATTTCTCAGTTTAGTTAAGAGATATGGCCGTGTCTATGAGATGGAACTTATAGGGAGGTTCAACACGGGAACTTTCAATTTTTTTAAGGATGTTATGAAAGCTCCAAAACTGTTTTTCAAAGGCCGGTTGAAACTCCGGCCGAATTTTGAAGGAAGAAAGACAGCTAATTCAGTCTTTAAAGACGTAAAGAGAATCAATTCATCGAGACAGGTCGAGAAATCTGCACCGCCGAAAGGATTATAAGAAATATGGAGGCCTCGACCAGTTCGGGAAAGCCAAGAAAATACACCTACCACCCCGGATGGGTTGTAAAAAATATGGAGACCACAGCCAGCTCAAAAAAGCCAATGAAATACGCTTATTACCCCGGATGTTCCCTTCACGCCACGGCAATCGACTACAACGAGTCAACATTGGCTGTCGCTGGAGCGCTCGGCATCAACTTGATAGAGGTGCCAAACTGGAGCTGCTGTGGTTCGACGCCGGCGCACTGCACCGATGAGCTGTTGTCCGCCGCTTTGCCGGTGAAAAACATGATAGCAGCCAAGACAGTCGCAGATGAGATACTTGTCTGCTGCGCAGCTTGTTTTAGCCGGTTCAAATTTGCACAGAAACATATTGAGGAAAAAGAGAATCTCCGCGCTGAGCTGGCTGAGATAATGCCTGTTGAGCAAATCCGAAACATGAGAGTACGACATTTTATTGATATATTGGCACACGACGTCGGACCGGAAAGGATCGCAGAGAACAAGCGCTGCGACTTAGGTTTGAAAGTTGCATGCTACTATGGCTGTCTTCTTACCCGGCCACCGAAGGTCACGAATCTCGACGATACGGAGGATCCACATTTTATGGATGATCTGTTGAGGGCGGCGGGAATGGAGACGGTTGATTGGCCTTACAAGACGGAATGCTGCGGCGCCTCATTCTCTCTGACCCGCACAGAGATTGTGCTGAGACTTTCGGCTGACATCCTGCAAATGGCGAAGGAAGCTGAGGTGGACTGTATTAGTGTGGCTTGTCCGTTGTGTCATGCCAACCTTGATATGCGACAGCAGGACATAGAGAAGAAACTTGGAGTCAAGTACGACATCCCCATTTTCTATTTCACCCAACTGCTCGGCCTGGCCTTTGGCCTGGAACGAAGCAAACTGGGTATCGGACGGTCGTTGGTAAACAGCGATGAACTGCTCGCTGCAAAAGGAATCAAATGAGTTCGGATGAAACAACCTGTACGGAATCATCTCCTCACGCTCCTGAGCGTAGACGGGAAGGTGGTGTCGCTGCGAGTGGCAGGCAAGTAACGCCCAGAGTGGGTGTTTTTGTCTGCCACTGTGGCATCAATATAGCCAAGACCGTCGATGTAAAGCGTGTTGTTGAGGAAATCGCGAAAGAGCCCGGGGTGGTGATAGCCGAGGACTATCAGTACACGTGTTCCGTGCCGGGCCAGCAAATGATTGTGGACGGTGTACGTGAGCACAACCTGAATCGCGTGATAGTTGCCGCGTGCAGTCCGAAAATGCACGAACCTACTTTCCGTCGCGCTGTTGAAAAGGCGGGATTGAATCCGTATCTCTGCGAGATTGCCAACATTCGCGAGCAGTGTTCCTGGGTGCATGAGGACCGTGAGAAAGCAACGGACAAGGCAATCGATATTATCCGGACAATTCTTGAGAAAATAAGGGGCGACGACGCTCTCGATACTACCAGCACACCTGTTACAAAGCGTGCGCTGGTCATCGGAGGAGGTATTGCCGGCATCCAGGCCTCCCTGGATATCGCCAGTTCAGGTTACGAGGTGATTCTGGTAGAGAGAGAATCATCCATCGGTGGACACATGGCGCAGCTCGGCGAAACTTTTCCTACGTTGGACTGCGCGAGCTGTATTTTTACACCCAAGATAGTCGAAGTCGCCCAGAATGAGAACATTAAGCTGCTCGCATACTCAGAGGTGGAGAAAGTATCGGGCTTCGTGGGTCAATTCGAGGTAAAGATCAGGAGAAAGGCCCGGTCCGTCGACGAGACGGTGTGCACTGGTTGTGGCATCTGTACTGAGAAGTGCCCCTCGCGAGTACCCGACGAGTTCAATCGCGGGCTCTCTGTACACAATCCTGACAAACCCAGGAGGCCGTTTGGGGAACGGGGCGCGATCTACATTCCGTTCGCTCAAGCCCAACCCAAGGTGGCTACTATCGACCGCGAACACTGCCGCTACTACCAGGCAGGCAAATGCAAGGTCTGCGAAAAGGTCTGTGGCCCCAAGGCGATCAGGTTCGACCAGGAAGATGAGTTTGTCACCGAGAAGGTCGGAGCGATTGTGATTGCTACAGGCTACGAAACCATGCCGCATGACGTGTACGGTGAGTACGGCTATGGCAAGTATGAGAATGTCTTAGACGGATTGCAGCTTGAACGGATGCTTTCGGCTGCGGGGCCAACCGGCGGCGATATCAGGCGGCCATCGGACGGGAAAGTCCCAAAAGAGGTTGTATGGATACAATGCGTCGGCTCACGTGATGAATCGAAAGGTGTTCCTTACTGCTCTAAGATATGCTGTATGTACACAGCCAAACAGACGCGTCTTTACAAGCACCGGGTCCACGACGGACAGGCCTATGTTTTTTACATGGACATTCGGGCCGGCGGCAAGGGGTACGAGGAGTTCGTCAAGCATGCACAGGTAGATGAGGGCACGCTTTATCTGCGTGGCCGCGTTTCGAAGATCTATGAGCGTAATGATAAGCTGATTGTGAAGGGGGCGGACACGCTTTCCGGGACTCAGGTGGAGATTGCGGCGGATATGGTGGTTCTGGCCTGTGCGATTGTCCCACAGCATGGGACCGAGGAATTCATGCGGAAATTGCGTGTAGGAATCGGCGAGAACGGATTTCTGGCCGAGGCGCACGTAAAGCTTAAACCGGTCGAAACGAGCACGGCGGGTATATTCGTGGCCGGCGCTATCCAGGCGCCGAAGGACATTCCCGACACCGTTGCCCAGGCGGGCTGCGCTGCATCCAAAGTCCTCAATCTTTTCTCCAAAGATACTCTCACCTCCGAGCCAATCGTTGCCTGGGTCGATGAAGAGTTGTGCAGCGGCTGCGGCCTGTGCATCGGAGCATGTGCATACGACGCACGAAAAATGGACGATAAGAAACATGTAGTGGTCGTGGAAGATGTCCTCTGTCAGGGCTGCGGCGCGTGCCGGGCCGCCTGTCCGAGCAGCACTTGCGAGCTGAAGAACTTCCGGACTGAGCAATTTATTTCGATGGTGGACGCTATCACATAGCATTACTGATTGCTTATTGAGAAAATCAGATGATACAGAATAACAACAGTAAAAATGGTGATGGGAAAATAGGGGCTGTAATGGTGCTTGGCGCCGGAGTTGCCGGGATACAGGCTTCTTTGGACCTGGCCGACATGGGCTACAAGGTCTATCTCGTGGAGAAGGGGCCGAGCATTGGCGGGGCAATGGCCCAGCTCGACAAGACTTTCCCTACTAATGACTGTGCTATGTGCCTTTTGTCACCCAAACTGGTGGACACTGCGAGACACCCTAATATCGAAATCATTACGAATACCGATTTGCAGAAAGTGGACGGCTCGGCGGGTAATTTCGTAGTAACACTCAACAAGAGGCCCCGCTATATAGATGAGGAGAAATGCACAGGCTGTGGAACTTGTACGAACAACTGTCCTGTTCGGAACATCGCCCGTTTCGAAGAGGTGGATGAGCTCGGCAAGGTGCAGTTGGACAGCGAAGACAGCCAGGTCCTTCAAGGCATTCTTTCCAAGCATGAGGCTGAACGTGCAGCGGTTATATCGGTGCTGCAGGACATCAACACTCACTATAGATATCTGCCTGAGAACGTCCTGCGCCATACGGCGAAAGCCCTGGATATACCTTTGAGCCAGGTTTACAGCATCGCTTCATTTTACAACTCTTTCAGCTTTATACCAAGGGGAAGGTACGTCGTTCGGGTCTGCATGGGTACTGCCTGCCATGTCAAAGGCGGACACCAAATCCTGCAGGCTTTGGAGCGAATGTTGAAGATAGACGCAGGTGGTACTACCGAGGACAAGAACTTTAGTCTCGAAGAAGTGCGATGCTTAGGCTGCTGTGGACTGGCGCCGGTTATTACAATCAACGAAGATTTGTATGGCTCGGTTACGCAGTCCAAACTGCCTAAGATTCTTGAACGCTATAAGGCCGAGCTTGAGACCACCGAAGTAAATTCCGGAGTTACAGCCGATGGCTAAACTGAAACCAGAAGACCTGAACAAGATTGCGGAGCGGATGAGGCACCAGACATTGTTACGAGACGGTGCCGGACGAGCGAAAGTGACCGTTCACATGGGTACCTGCGGTATCTCTGCGGGGGCCAGAAAAATCATGAGCACCTTACTTGCCGAAGTCGAGCAGCATAATGTCCAGGACGTCATCCTTACTACTTCCGGTTGCGCAGGTCTCTGTAGTAAAGAGCCGATGATGACAGTGGAGTTAAAGGACCAAGCACCCGTAAAGTACGTTGACCTGGACGAAAAGAAAACGCACACGATTTTTACCGACCATGTTCTCGAAGGCAAGATCGTCACCGAGTTTGCTTTAGGTATAGGTAGCGAGAGAGTATTCTGATGCCGGCAGATACCACACAAATTGGAAAAATCAAGACCTACAGGGCCCAGTTGCTGATTTGCGCAGGCACAGGCTGTGTCTCCAACCGGTCGTTCAAGGTCCGCGATGCGCTGGTAGAGGAAATCAAAAAACGAGACTTAGTTGAAGAGGTCCAGGTTGTAGCCACCGGGTGTCAGGGCTTCTGCGCACAAGGGCCTATTATTATCGTTCAGCCTGACGGCATTTTCTACCAGATGCTCACTGTGGACGATGTCCCTCTCCTGGTTGAGGAGCATTTGGTCAAGGGCCGGCCCGTTGAGAAGCTCATGTATATTCCATCAAAAGGCGCCCCGCCAATTCCAAAGCTCAATGACATTGACTTCTTTAGCAAGCAGCGACTTATTGTGTTGAAGAATCGTGGCTTAATCGATCCTGAGAAGATCGATGAGTACATAGCCCGTGACGGATATCAAGCTCTTGCAAAAGTATTAACATCAATGACACCGGAACAGGTGATCGATGAGATAAAAAACTCAGGACTTCGCGGTCGCGGCGGGGCGGGCTTTAGCACGGGACGCAAGTGGGAACTGGCACGAAAGGCACCCGGCAACAGCAAATACATCATCTGCAACGCCGACGAAGGAGACCCCGGCGCGTTCATGGACCGCAGCATTATTGAGTCGGACCCTCACGCGGTGCTGGAGGGGATGGTGATTGGCGCTTATGCCATTGGTACCGAGCATGGATACGTCTATATCCGCGAAGAATATCCGTTAGCAATGAATCGCCTGCATATAGCTATCGACCAGGCGCGAGAATACGGGCTTCTGGGACAGGACATTTTAGGCAGCGGTTTTAACTTTGACATCAGTGTGCACCGTGGGGCGGGAGCATTCGTCTGCGGAGAGGAAACATCACTAATTGCCTCTCTGGAAGGCCGTACTCCGGAGCCGCGTATCCGGCCACCTTTCCCGGCCCAATCCGGTCTGTGGGGTAAGCCCACAAATATCAACAACGTCGAGACCTGGGCGAATGTGCCGGTAATTGTCAACCGTGGAAGTGAGTGGTTTTCTTCCATTGGCACGGAATCAAGCAAGGGCACGAAGGTTTTTTCGGTAGTTGGTAAAGTGACCAATACCGGTCTCGTCGAGGTCCCAATGGGCACAACGCTGCGAGAAATTGTGTTTGGCATCGGTGGTGGCATCCCTGACGGCAAGCGGTTCAAAGCCGTGCAGACAGGCGGCCCATCAGGAGGCTGTATTCCTGAATCGCTGGTAGATCTGCCAATTGATTACGAACGTCTGGCCGAAGTCGGTTCCATAATGGGCTCCGGGGGACTAATAGTGATGGACGAAGAAACGTGCATGGTTGATTTGGCAAGGTACTTCCTGGATTTTCTGCAAAGTGAATCCTGTGGCAAGTGTACAACCTGTCGCGAGGGCATTGCGGCAATGCACGACATCGTTGCCGACATCTGCAACGGCAAAGGCAAGCCGGAGCACATTGGTCTTTTGGAGGATATAGCTGAGGCTGTCAAGGATGCCTCACTTTGCGCTCTCGGTGGGACAGCACCCAATCCCGTGCTGAGCACGTTGCGCTATTTCAACGATGAGTATGAAGCCCATATTAAGGACAAGAAATGCCCGGCTGGCGTATGCCGGGCGCTCATCAACTACAGGATCGATGCGGAAAAGTGTAAGGGTTGTACGTTGTGCAGCAAGCATTGCCCTGAGAAGGCTATAACGGGCAAGGCTAAAGAAGCACATATTATCGATGAAGAAAAGTGCATTAAGTGCGGTGTTTGCCGCGAATCCTGTAAGTTTGAGGCGGTGGTAGTCGAATGAAATTGGATTAAGTGAGCGACCGTGGTTATGAGTACCGTAGCAAACGAATTTAATCTTTTAAGGACCAAGAAAGGAAACACTTAGTATGTTGAATAAGTTTAGGGTACGGCAGGTTTATTGTTTGGTATTTATAGCGTTTATTATTCTTTTCACATGCCGTTCGACGTGGGCTACATCCAGCGGTCTTAACAACATCCCGACAACGGAAATAGTCCCTGAGAACATTCTGGTTTTCCAAACCTGGGGGAATTTTGCCGGGGGTGAGCGTCCCGAACAATTCGTGGGATTCAAGTACGGCTTGTTCAAGGATATAGAGATTGGGATTGACTCGAAAGCCAACGACCGCCCGCACGCACACGCGACGTTCCAGGCCAAGTATGCCTTTGATATAGACGGCGACGTATTAAGAGGAGTGGTCGGGGTCGCCGACCTCTCAGACAATCGCGCCCACAACGGGTACCTTTTCCCCTATACGGCCGCGAGCCTGGATCTCACAGATTTCACATTACATTTTGGATATGCCCCCCAGCCCCATAATGAGGCGTTTTTCGGGGGCATTGATAAGACGGTTTCCTTTCTTGATCGGAATCTGAAATTAAGATTTGACGGTATACACATCAATGATAAGGAAGACATGAAATTCAGCGCAGGCTTTCTTTACGAGTTGGGACGTCAGACCGATAGCAACAACAGACCACAAAGCGGCCTGGCGGAATTCCTGGACAATATAAGCAAAAATATAATATTGGAAAGTTGGGTTACAATGCCGTCCACCGGTGATAAGGAGGTTTATACGGTGAAACTGAACTATGTGATTAGATTCTAATTTGTTTGGAAGGTGCCTGGAGATCGAGTTTATGAAGTTGCAGCAGGTTAAAGAGATATTAGAGGCTGAAGTCTTAGTCGGTGAGGAGAGCCTGGATCTCGACATTACAATGGCGTGTGGTGCGGATTTATTGAGCGACGTACTGGCTTTTACTAAGTCCGGATCGCTGCTCCTCACAGGTCTAACGCATCCGCAGGTCATTCGCACAGCCGAGATCGCTGAGATAAAGGCGGTCTGTTTCGTTCGGGGCAAGCGTCCGCCTGATGAAACGGTCGACTTAGCGAAAAAAAGAGATCTTCCCCTGCTTTGCACTCCTCTGTTGATGTATGAATCGTGTGGCCGTCTCTACAATTGTGAGCTGCCCGGCTGTTCGCAGGTGAAGGAGTGATAGATGTCTGAAAAGGCGCGGCTCACGCGGACTCAGGAGCTTATCTATGAGATGAAGGCCCATGAGGTGATGACCAGCGAGCTCGTTACTGTTACGCCGGAAACTTCAATGAAAGAGCTTCGCGAGATATTGCGTATCCATCGCATTTCGGGTACCCCAGTCATCTCGAACGATCAATTGGCAGGGGTCATCAGTATAGAGGACTTCATCAACTGGCTGGCAAACGGTCCTCCGAAGGCCACGGTCGGCGAGCGGATGACCCAGAGCGTGATTACCGTTTATGATGACGAGCCATTAGTACAAATAGTGAGCACATTAGACCGGCACGGCTTTGGTCGCCTTCCGGTCATCCAACGTGAGCAGAAGAAGCTGGTTGGAATCGTTACAAGGGGAGACATAATGGAAGGATTGCTGCACAAGCTGGAGATCGGTTACCACGAGGAGGAGATTCGGCGTTACCGCGCAAGCCACATTTTCGAGGACATTATTGCGGATCGGACCACGCTGACGTTCCAATACCAGATAGCGGGTAATGATTTCAAGAAGGCCGGTTCAGGAGCAACCCGCTTGAAGAAGACGCTCAGCCGGCTGGAAATCCATCCGCAGGTGCTTCGACGAGCAGCCATTATTGCGTATGAGGCGGAGATGAATATTGTGATTTACACCGACGGTGGGGAGCTCATAGCGAAGGTCGAACCCGGCCTGATCACCATCGAGGCCAAAGATAATGGTCCTGGTATTCCTGATTTACAACTCGCTCTAACTCCAGGCTACTCTACGGCTGAAGAGTGGGTACGAGAACTCGGGTTTGGCGCAGGCATGGGCTTGTGCAATATCAAAGCATGTGCCGATGAAACGGATCTCGATTCGGTTGTGGGAAAAGGGACACGGCTTGAGGCAAGGATAGCTATTTGAGGAAGTTGGGATGACGGTTCGAGAGATAGCAGAACAGGCGGAGCTTGCTGTTAAGGCGGCAGGCGAGTGCCTTGATACTGAGGTTACCGGTGGTTATGCGGGTGACCTAATCAGTGCGGTGATGGCCAAGGCAAAGGAAGGTAACGTCTGGGTTACGTGGCACACACATCCCAACATCGTGGCGGCTGCGCTTGTGGTTAAACTCTCGGCGATAATTCTTGTCTGCGGTCGCCAGCCCGAGCAGGAAACGATTCGAAAGGCCCAGGAAGAGGGCGTGCCGATTCTCGTTAGTGAACAGCCCGCATATGAGGTGGTCGGCAGGTTGCACGGCTTGGGCATATCGGGTGGGCAGTGATGCTGAAGGCATTTCGGGCGGACCTGCATTTGCATACATGCCTTTCACCGTGTGCTGAGGAAGAGATGAATCCGCTTGCGATTGTGAGGCAGGCGAAAAAGAAAGGACTGGACGTTATTGCGATTTGCGACCATAACTCGACCAAGAACGTTGCAGCTGTCCGCCAGGCTGGCCGGCAAGAAGAGCTGGCTGTGATTGGCGGCGTAGAAGTCTGTTCGCAGGAAGAGGCCCACATACTCGGCCTGTTCGATGAGGAAGAGAGTTTGCGGGACATGCAGCAGTTAATAGACGCAAATCTTCAAGGGCAGAACAATCCCGTGTTTTTTGGTGAACAGTACCTGTGTGACGAGAGCGGCCTGGTTGTTGGTCAGGAAATGAAGCTGTTGATTGGTGCGACTCAGATGAGTGTCGCCGAAGTGGTCGAGAGCATACATCGCCTCGATGGCCTGGCTATTGCCTCACACGTCGACCGTGAGAGTTTCAGCTTGCTCAGCCAGCTCGGCTTTGTGCCGGAGGGCTTAGAGATAGATGCCCTGGAAATATCGTCGCTGTATTCGACTTCAAAGGCGCTAGATTGCTTCCCACAAATCAAGGGCTTTCCGCTTGTGCGCTCTTCAGATGCGCACCGGCTGGAGCAAATCGGCGAAGCGTGCACGACATTCACGGGCAGCTCGCCTTGTGTGGCGGAATTGGGCAGGGCTTTAGTGGGAGATGACGGAAGAGAGATTATGAATTGAGCTATGGAAGATTTTTCACTTCACGTGCTGGATGTGGCCCAGAACGCCTTGGCGGCGGGAGCCAGCCGTATCGAGATTAGGATATTCGAGGAACACAAAGAGAACATCATGGGAATAGAAATCAAGGACAACGGCTGTGGAATGGATGAGCGAGCGGTAAAGCTGGCGCTTGACCCATTTTACACGACTAAGCCTAACAAGCGTGTGGGCCTTGGACTACCGCTGCTGGCACAGGCGGCCCGAGAAGCCGAGGGCAACATTGAGATTAAGACTGCCCCCGGCAAAGGCACGGCTGTCAGAGCAACGTTTCAACTGGGCCATCCGGACCTCAAGCCTCTGGGCGATATGCTCGAAACGATGGCGACACTTACTTGTGCTCATCCGCACGTAGAATTCATTTTCGAACACCGGAAAGACAATGCGATTGTTTGCCGGTGGAACAACAGTAAATCTATAAATCCGACAAGGACAGAATAATGGTGAACTTCACCATTAACAACAAATCTATTCAAGTTGAAGAGGGTACGACGGTTCTCCAGGCCGCCCAGACCCTCGGCGTCAAGATTCCGACCCTCTGCTATCATAAGGCACTGAGTCCGTATGGCGGCTGCCGTTTGTGCTTAGTGGAGCTGGACGATGGGCGGCGCAGGCGTATCCAGACCTCTTGTATTTACGTTGCTCAAGAAGGACTCAAGGTGTTTACCGACACCGAACGAGTCATCAAAGCCCGCAAGATGGTCCTCGAATTGCTGTTGGCGCGGTGCCCTGAGTCGGAGGAGATCAAGCTCATAGCGGCCGAATGGGGTGTAACCGAGACGCGAATCAAGAAGCAGAACGAGAAGTGCATTCTTTGCGGCCTTTGCGTGCGAATGTGCAATGAACGCATGGGCAAGGCAATCATAGGCTTTGCCAACCGCGGCATTGAGCGTAAGGTAATTCCTCCCTTCGATGCTGAGTCTGAGGTTTGCATGGGCTGCGGTGCTTGCGCGTTCATTTGCCCTACAGGTGCGATAGACCCGAAGGATTTCTGCACAAGAGGTGTAACCGCTCTGCCGTCTGATTTCGATATGGGAATTGGATCTCGTCCCGTGGTGAACGTAGCGTTCCCCCAGGCTGTTCCAAACACACCTTCGATTGACAAGGAGCATTGTGTTTATTTCCAGACCGAGAATTGCCGCACGTGCGAATCGGTTTGTGACGCCAAGGCCATAGATTTTGACCAGCAAGCTGAGGAGCTCAAGCTCCCGGTTGGAGCGGTGATAGTGGCGCCCGGCTATGAGCGGTACTACCCTGATAACCGACTGGAATACAACTATCAGCGTTTGGCAAACGTGGTAACGGCGCCGGAGTTCGAGAGGATGCTGAGCGCTTCGGGTCCCTATCAAGGTCATCTTGTCAGGCCGTCTGATCACAAAGAGCCGAAACGCATCGCCTTTCTTCAATGTGTGGGCTCACGTGACCTTCAGTGCAATCAATACTGCTCGACAGTCTGTTGCATGTACGCTACGAAAGAGGCTATTGTCGCGAAAGAACATTCAGCCGGCGAACTCGACACTGACATCTACTTTATGGACATGCGCGCATTCGGTAAGGGATTTGACCGTTACTATGAACGGGCGAAGAACGAATATAATGTCTCATATCGCCGGTGTCGGTTGCCGGTTGTTGAGCAGGCCGGCAATGATGGTGATCTACTTTTGAGCTATCTCAATGAGCAGGGCGACTTTAAGAAAGAGCGTTACGACATAGTAGTGCTTTCAACGGCGCTGATTCCGCCGAAAAACGTGCGTATGTTCAAAGAGGCTGCGGGTCTGGACCTTAATAAGTACAATTTTGTGGACACGAAGCCGTTTGCCAGTGAGGACACCAGCAGGGAGGGCATTTATGTTTGTGGTGCAGTAAGCGAGCCGAAGGACATCCCCGAGACAGTCATCCAGGCCAGTGCTGCGGCTGCCCGTGCCGGTGAGCTGCTCGCCGAGGCCAGGGGCACAATCATAGTGGAAAAAGAGTATCCGCCCGAGAGAGATGTCAGCGATGAACCCCCGCGAATCGGAGTATTTGTCTGCCATTGTGGAATCAATATCGGTGGTGTGGTCAACGTTCCGGACGTCGTAGAGTACGCCAAGGACCTTCCCAATGTCGTCCACAGTGAGCACAGCCTATATACCTGTTCCCAGGACAACCAGCAAAAGATAAAAGAGACGATCAAAGAGCACCGTCTGAACCGGATTGTGATTGCCTCGTGCACTCCCCGGACTCACGAGCCGCTTTTCCAGGATACGATTCGTGAGGTGGGTCTCAATCCGTTCCTTCTTGAGTTTGTGAGTATTCGCGAGCACTGTTCGTGGGTCCACATGACTGACAAGGTTCGTGCCACACAGAAGGCCAAAGACCTCGTTGCAATGGCGGTGTCAAAGGCCTGGCTGCTGCGGTCGGTTCACAGCTCGTCATTCTCTGTTCGCCACGAGGCATTGGTTGTCGGGGGCGGAATATCGGGGCTGACAGCTGCACTTTCGCTTGCCGAGCAGGGCTTCGAGGTACACTTAGTGGAAAAGGACAGTGAGCTTGGCGGAAACCTGCGGAAGCTCCGCTTTACTCTTTCGGGCGATGATCCGCAGGAGCTGCTGTGCAGTACTATCGAGCAGGTTGAGTCGTGCGATAAGGTGCACATCCACTTGAATACCCGCGTGGAAGAGTTTTCGGGATATATGGGCAACTACAAGACGACGCTCGTGGGAACAAACGGCAAGAACCGGAAAACAGTTATCGAACACGGCGCGGTGATCATCGCTGCAGGTGCGGATGAGAGGGAAACCACGGAGTACTTGCGGGGTCAGTGTGATCAGGTTATTACGCAGAAGGAGCTTGAGGCAAAACTGTCCGACGAGGACGAACGCGCTAAAGTCGCCTCGGCGCAGACTATCGCAATGATCCAGTGTGTCGGCTCCCGTGAGGAGGACAGGATGTATTGCAGCAGAGTTTGCTGCTCCCAGGCGATCAAGAACGCACTCAAGATCAAACAGATTAGCCCCAAGACCAACGTTATCATTTTCTATCGCGATATTCGTACTTACGGTTTCCGCGAAGAATACTATCAAGAGGCCAGGCAGGAAGGGATTATCTTCGTGCGTTACGAGCTGGATAACAAACCGAAAGTTACTCAGGGCCAGACACCGGAAGCTCCTCTGCAAATTAAGGCGTATGATCCTGTCCTGGGCCAGAAGCTGAATCTCGGTATTGACCTGCTGGTACTGAGTACCGGAATCGCCCCCGGAGCCCGGAATGAGAAACTTGCTCAGACTTTCAAGGTTCCGCTTGACCAGGATGGTTTCTTCTTAGAGGCCCACATCAAGCTGCGCCCTGTTGATTTTGCGACGGACGGCATTTATCTGTGTGGTTTGGCGCACTGTCCCAAGTTTGTTGTCGAGGCGATTTCACAGGCCCGGGCCGCAGCCGGCAGGGCAGCAACGCTGCTGGCACAGGCGACCGTCCAGGCTAAGGGTCGCAGAGCGGAAATAAAGGAACGGCTCTGCGCCGGATGTGGGCTCTGTGTTGGCACCTGCCCCTATAGCGCTCGAGAAATCGACGAGGAAAAGAAAATCGCTAAAGTTATCGAAGTATTGTGTCAGGGTTGCGGCGCGTGTGCGGCTGTATGCCCGAACGCCGCCACCAAACAGGTTGGTTTCGCTAAAGAGGAAATTATGGCGGCGGTGGACTGCCTGCTATAAACAAAAAGAACTAAATGGAGCCTGATGATGTCAGAAGAGTTTGAGCCAAAGATAATTGCGTTTCTTTGTAACTGGTGTTCTTATGCCGGTGCCGATTTAGCCGGGACTTCGAGAATGCAGTACCCCCCGAACGTAAGGATCATCCGGCTGATGTGCAGCGGTGGTCTTGATCCGCTGTACGTTTTCCGGGCACTGCTCGGCGGTTGTGACGGCGTACTTATCGGTGGATGTCATCCCGGCGACTGTCATTACACGAATGGTAATTACAAAGCCAGGCGACGCGTCGCTGTGCTGAAAAGTATTCTTCGCGAGCTTGGTATTGGTGAGGAGAGGGTCTGGCTTCGGTGGATCAGCGCCAGCGAGGGTGGTCGATTTGCTGAGACGATACGTGAAATAGTAGCAGATATCAAGAAAAGGGGACCGAATACTTTGGCCCAATCATGGGCGATATGAACTGTGGAGAAATTGCGGTGGCAATAATCAAAGTCAAAGACAATAATCCGGCAGCGGCAATTCAAGAGCTGCTTCGTTCGATGCTCAGCCAGGGATTGGTGAGTGCCGTTTTGGTACCTCAGGAGATTCCCTCGAGCAAGACAGTGGTTCAGACACTGGTGCGTGATCCTGCGAAGCTTGGAGCGGCAAATCCATTGGCTCCGGTCTTCGGCGTAAATTCAGCAAGGGTCGTGGCCAAGATGTGCATTGACCAAATAGTCAGGGCCCCGGTTGTTAAGGACGAGGTCCAGGAGCCGGAACAAGGGCCCGAGCCCGAGCAGGGTCAGGAGCAGGAGCGGCAGGCCGACTCACCTGACGCTGAGGATAAGGCATCTGCGCAGGAAGAAGGACAAGCATCCGAGCAAGGGCAAGATGATTCAGAACAGCAACCTGCCGGAGGTGATGAACAATCGGGACCTGCCCCTATCGCCTTGGTTCTCAGGCCGTGTGAGATCCGTGCACTTGTCGAATTAGTGAAACTGCAGCAGGCAAGTATGGACCCATTTCTAATTATCGGTGTGGATTGCTGGGGAACTTACTCGGTCAAGGAGTACGCGGCAAAGGTGAAGGGCTTGGGGGATTCTTCGGTAACGACTGATTTTTTAAAGCAGGTGACTGCGGGTAATCTACCGGAAGAGGTCCGTGGGGCCTGCCGGATTTGTCAGTATCCTGCTCCCACGTATGCGGACGTGGCGATCCAGCTCATCGGTGATGACATCAACCAGCAGATTCATGTCCAGGCGCAGAGCGACAAAGGCAAAGAGTTGTTCTCTGCCCTCGGGCTTGAAGATACGCCGGAAAGCGACAAGCGAGAAAAAGCTATAGCAAAGCTGAAGGATGATAAGAAACAATTAGCCGAGAAGGATCCAGTTGATTTCTTAGAGTTGATATCTTCGTTGTGTATCAACTGCCAAAATTGCCGGGCCGTCTGTCCCATCTGCTACTGTAAGCAGTGCGTGTTCGAGGGCGATGTGTTCAAATATCCGCTTGAGAAGTATCTGAATTTATCCGGCAAGAAAGGTTTTTTATGCATGCCGCCGGACAAGCTGCTTTTCCATCTGACGCGGATGAGTCACGTGGCAACATCGTGCGTTGCTTGCGGGCAGTGTGAAGCGGCCTGTCCCAACGGCATACCTCTCGGACAAATTTACCACAAGATATCGACAGCGGCACAGGAAGCTCTCGACTACGAGGCGGGACGCAGCCTCGACGATGAGCTGCCTCTAACAACCTTCCGAGAAGATGAGCTTTCCGTTGTTGAAAACTGATTATTCAGGAGCTTACGATGGCGAAATCGGAAAAGAAAAAAGATAATCCAAAAGCCAAAACCGCCACTGAGGCCGAAAGTTCACCTCAAAAACCTGAAACAACCGAGGTAATGCTCAGCAAGCTGGATATGCGTTTCCGTGATGAGATTGCCGGCCACCCCGGCGGTGAAAACATTCGTCGATGTTTCGCGTGCGGTACGTGCGCAGCGGGCTGTCCGGTTACTGATGTTGACAGCGAATACAACTGCCGGCGTATTATCCGGCAAATACTCCTGGGTATGCGGGATGAGGTACTTTCTTCACCGCTGATCTGGTTGTGTCTGGTGTGCTATCGGTGCTATGTACGCTGTCCGCAAAAAGTGAACTTTACCGACATCATGCGTGTGCTGCGATACCTGGCGGTCAAAGAGAAACGCGTTTCTGCCGAGACGTTCGAGCGGATCAATGAGCTGGACAGGTTGTCACAGGTGGTACGGCATGATCTGGTCAAAGGCTTGTTTTCAAAGAACGTGTCATTGGAGGAGTTGGAGAACCAAATCGGAAAAGTTATGAAGGAAGCGTTGGCGTAGTAGGAGTCATCCAATGGCAAAACAAGAGACACAAGAGCAATCAGAAGGTCAAATCAAGAGCTTTGAGGATCTCAGGCAAGAGGTGATTGCCAGGGGTCTTTGCGGCAGATGCGGCGGGTGCGCTTCATTCTGCTCGGCGGATGAGATGCACGCTCTGGAGTTTGACCGCACGGAAGGCCCGCGTCTGGTCGCAGAAGATAACTGTGTGAAGTGCGGGATTTGCTATCTGATATGCCCACAGATCAAGGCGCTTGATGGGGAAGTGCGTGAGAAGTTCGGCTGGCAGGCACCAATCGGCATGTATGACACGATAATTTCGGCCCGCACCACCGAGTCGAAAGTTTCCGAGGTGTGCACGGACGGCGGCGTGGTTACTTCTGTTCTTCGCTATGCGCTCAAGAAGAGATTGATTCAGGGTGCGCTGGTTTCCAGGAGGATGGGTCCATTTGCCAGACAACCTTTTCTGGCTACTGATCCGGATGAGCTGATCGAAGCAGCGGGGACCCACTTCGATGAGGTCCAGCATCTCGGCCAGTTTGGCAAGCAGTATTCCACTTACAGTCCCACCATTCAGGAGATCAAGAAGATAGATCAGCTCCGGCTGGACAGGATTGCGCTGGTCGGTACACCTTGCCAGATCTACACGGTGCGAAAGATGCAGGCCCTGAATATTGTCCCGGCCGATTCGATTGTTTTCACGGTGGGACTGTTCTGCATGGAGAACTTTACTTTTGATGCCAAGGCCGTGAAGGCACTGGAGAAGAAGCTGGGTTTGAAGCTCGGTGATATCGCCAGGCTAAACATCAAAGACGATGTAATCCTGACGACCGCGAGCGGCCAGGTGCATCATGTGCCTTTCGAGGCGGTGGACGAGGTTGCTCGTCCGGCGTGCATGGCCTGTCCCGACTTTGCGAATGATTTCGCCGATATCTCGGTTGGGGGACTTGGCTCGCCGGACGGCTACACGACAACGGTCATCCGCACCGGCGTCGGGCAGAAATTCTACAACGGCGCAAAACAAGATGGCATGCTTAAGGAGCTTCGTTTCGGCAGCAAGGAAAAGGCCAAGCTCCATCGAACGGAGATGATGGCGAAAATCACTGCTTTTACACGTCGAAAAAAGGCGAGGGCACGAGCCACCTTAGCCCGCCTGAAGCAAGTCGCTTCGGCATAGTCAATCAGTTGAGCAGGAGTCAAGCGTGGACCACAAAACAGTCATGGTTGTTGGCGGCGGGATAGCCGGTATTCAGGCGTCGCTCGATTTGGCCCAGATGGGGGTCGAAGTGTTTCTCATCGAGCAGCAGCCGAGTATTGGCGGCAGGATGGCGCAGCTCGATAAGACCTTTCCTACGAACGACTGCGCGATGTGCATCCTGTCCCCGAAGCTTGTTGAGGCAGGCAGCAATAAGAACATCAATATTATTTCCAACGCTGATATACAGTCGGTTGAGGGCCAGGCGGGCGAATTCCATGTCCGCGTGCTCAAGCGCGCCCGGTACGTTGACGAGAGCCGCTGCACGGGCTGCGGCGTCTGTATGAGCAAGTGCCCGGTGCGTATTCCGGATGAGTATAACAAGGGGCTGAACAAGACCAAGTGCATTCGCATTCCCTTTCCCCAGGCGGTGCCCGCTGTGCCTATTATCAGCAAGGAGCACTGTATCTACCTTACAAAGGGCAAGTGCCGTATCTGCGAGAAATTTTGTGAAGAAAAAGTCATTGACTACGAGCAAACAGATACCGTTCTGGACATCGAAGTCGGCAGTATTATTCTGGCGGCCGGCTCGGTGGAGTTCGATGCGAAACGCAAAGACGAATACAGCTACGGGACTTCGCCCAATGTGCTTACGAGCATCGAATTCGAGCGTCTGCTCAGCGCCTCAGGACCGACGCAGGGCCATGTTCTGCGGCCATCGGATGATAAAGAGCCCAAGCGGGTCGCCTTTCTCCAGTGTGTAGGCTCGCGTGACATGCAGGCGGGTGGTTCGTTCTGTTCGGCGATATGCTGCATGCAGGCCGCGAAAGATGCGATTATTATGGCCGAACACATGTCCGATGTTTCGGTCACTATCTTCAATATGGACATCCGGGCCCAGGGCAAGGATTTCGACAAGTTCATCATACGCGCTCAGAGCGAATACGGGGCCCGATTTGTTCGGGCTCGCGTCTCGGCGGTGGATATTAATCCAGCCAATGAAAATTTACGAATTCGGTATGATCCGAGCGGCCCCGATGCATCGGGGCTGCGCGAGGAGGAATTCGAGATGGTCGTGCTCTCGGTGGGGCTCTGCTCATCGGAGGGGACGCAGCAGTTAGCTGAGAAGTTCGGTGTCGAGCTGAACGAGAGCGGATTTGTAAAGGGCGACCCGTTCGATCCCGTACTCACCTCACAAAAGGGAGTGTTCACCTGCGGGACGATGACCGGGCCGAGGGACATCCCGGAGACGGTGATGCAGGCCAGCGGGGCCGCTGGTGCCGCCGCTTCACTTCAGGCCGACCTTCCGGCCAGGCGAGTCAAAACGGAGTATCCGGAGCAACGTGACATACGCGGCGAGCCGCCGCGGGTAGGAGTGTTCGTCTGCCGGTGCGGTATCAACATCGCCTCGACGGTCGATGTGCCTGCGGTTGTGGAGTATGTTTCGTCTCTGCCGTGGGTCGAGCACGCCCAGGAGCTGCTGTTCTCCTGTTCGGGT
>SDBS01001577.1_pt1 | contig 23174 bp, 24 predicted proteins | sample 2277091 | NCBI WGS metagenome assembly SDBS01 (sample SAMN10404972, study PRJNA504765) | marine sediment metagenome | isolation source: marine sediment core GS10_PC15, 163 cmbsf | place: Arctic Ocean: Southern Knipovich Ridge | collected 2010
GCAGGGCAAGCAATTGCCCTGCTCTGGTTTTACAGGGAAGAACAGCTTTTCGAAGAACGGACAGCTAGTGAGTTGGCAGAAGATCTAAATATTGAAGGGCTGGTACGCCCCAACGTTACGGAATTAAAAAAAGTTTTAACTAAAAATAGAAAAACCGTTCGTGGAAAACGATCCAATACTTTTAAAATTAACGTCAGGTATCTTGATGAGTTAAATGAGACTTTTGGATCACTTTTAAAGTTAAAGGAAGTTCCTGTAACTTCTTCAGTTTTACCATTCGATCTTGTAAAAGGAACGAGGTTTTATATAGAAAAGATAGTTGTTCAAATCAACGGATCATACGATTATGGCTTCTACGATGCTTGTGCAACGTTGCTTCGTAGATTTATGGAATCGCTGATAATTGAAGTTTTTATTCATAACAACATAACTGATGAGGTTAGGGTTGATAGAAAATTTGTAGAATTAGGAAGCTTGATTAAAAAGATATGTGAGCAAGAAGATATACATTTGGGAAGAGGTTCTAATAAGATAATGCTGGCAGTTAAAATACTTGGAGATACTGCTGCTCACGACAGAACTTACATAACTCAAAAGCAGGACATAGACGATATAAAGCAAGGCGCACGAAGACTTATACAAGAACTTCTAACGCTGTCTGGTGTTATTAAATGACCAAGACGGGTCATTAAATCCATAAAACCAAAAACTCGAGGAGATGATTGAAAAATGAAAACAAGTAATCAAAAATCGGTGAATATAAGCCTGTTGCCTGCTGAGTATTGGATTTACTCTAATCCAAGTATTCTTATGATGAATTTCAAAGGCGGTAAGAGAGCCGAAGCAGGGCAGTGGACTTTGGAGATACAGAAAATGTTGAAAGGAATAGTTGAGAGCGTTGCTGGGCTTGAGGATATAATAAATCAGACAACAAGGGTACAGAAGCTCTTTCTTGAAGGACAGAAAGTTAAAATTTCGGACGAGAAGAAATGCTGGCTGATGATTTATTTAGTCGATAATGCAATTTTGAGAATTTACGCTTGTCTCGATAAAGTTGCACAAATGTGTCGTTGTTATTTTGAATACAAGGATAATGGCGAAGAGTTAGAGATTATTAGAAAATGTGGTTGCAAGGAAATTATGGACGAAAATAACTGTAACTTCGGCAGTTTAATAACCTACCTAAATTCTAGGAATAATAGAGCTAATAGGAGGCGAGAGATTGTTGACGCACTCAACACTTTGAATAACAACAAAAGTGTATGTGCCCTACGCACTCACCGGAATACTTTTACACACAAGAAACATGGTTTTGACCAAACTGTAGGAATTGATCCAGATGTTCGTTCTACCTATAACCCAGATGGGACAGTAAAAACATCATTTACTTTCGGTCGGCGAATACCAACTGTAAATTGGTATAGGGTAGAAATCGTAAAAGCTAATAATGCCATAGTTGATTGTTTGGCGATTATTCATCCTATAATTTTCCCGCGGGATTTCAAACTAAAACTTACGCAGAAACCTTAAGGTGATAATAAGAATAGTGAACATAAAAATTATGAAAGGAGCAAATCTTCTTAAAAAAGTCGTAGAAAGCCCTGACCTTTCAGCCAAATGAGTAATAATCTTATGACAAATATAAAGTCAAAAGAATATCAACTATTTGTTCAAAATAAACTAAAGAAGATTCATTTTGAGGTTGAAAGAGAGTGGGTTCCTTTTCGTGGCGAAGGTAGAGGTATGTATTCACCAAGGGTTGATGTTGCAGTTGGTCCGTTTGCAATCAACCGAAAATACATAAGTGAATATGAGAGCTTATTACAAGAGAACAAGTCATTTGTGGAGCTCCTCATAGATAAACATAATGAAAATGTTGATAAGTTTGGCAACACAGAAAACAAAGTGTGTTTTAATGACATTGCTTGTTTTAATAAAAACGCAAGATGTTTATTTTGTATAGAAATAGAGAAATCTGGCGGCAGAAAACATTGTATTGGAGACTTAGTCAACGCATCAGCTTTAGGTAGGATTGGTATTTTGGTTGCGTGGAATGAGAAAGTACTCAAGATGTTTCTAAGGCAACGAAATTATATGAAGTTCTTGGGTGATGTTGGTAAAAATACATTCAAAACTGGGAATGTACTGATATTAATGAAAGAACAATTTAACGACTGCTTAGGAACAATCTAATTATTTCATAAACTTTGATGTGATAACCCAAAACCCAAAAGAGATAAGAGAAAATAATAATGTACCTACAAAATAAATTATTCGCCGTTATTGGTTTATTACTAAATATTATTGGTGTCTTTATACTAGCGTTTGTAGTCAGAGCGCCAATTGTTCCTATATGTAACAACGAAGGTGTATGCATCACCACAGGAGGAGAAATTCTTAAATTAGTGATTCCATCAGAGAACTCTTATTTGCTTAAATTAGGATTAATTATTATTTTCTTTGGTTTCCTTTTTCAATTTTTGAGTGTAATTTGGCCAACAAAAAATTAGGAAAATGAATTTAGATATTAAAACAATTCTATCTTTTTTGGCATTACTTGGGATCGGTGGGATTATTGGCGCCTATCTTAATCATTTCTTAGAGAAGAAAAGAGAGATTGAGAGAAGGATCATTGAAAGAAAAGAGGAACAATACAAAAATTTTCTTGAGAATCTATTAGCCTTTTTTGAGGGGTGGAATGATAAAGAAAAAAAGAAAAAATTTATGATTGATTTATATACTCATGCCCCGCTTTATGCTTCTGATGAGGTAATCAAGCTCGCCAATGAGTTTTTGAAAAGTTTTAAAGAAAAAGATTTAAAACATGGAGGTAAAAGTGATATGCATTACCGCAAGCTTATTGTGGCTATTAGAAACGAGATTAAAAAACTTAACAAAGATAAATCTTCTCTCAAAGAAGAAGATTTTAAGATATTGAAATTAGATGATTAGTTGGGCGATAGAGAATTAGACAAGGCACTTTGGTTCTATTCTAAAAATCCACCCAAAAACTCGAGGAGATGATTGAGTAAAATTTAAACGGCTCTCCGCCAGCTGGCGGAGCGTTGAGCCGTTTTGTTTTTGAAGTGGTATAATTTTGACATGGATTTTTTAACAATTGGTGATTTCAATTTCTTAATATTCATTATTCCCGGGTTTATAGCGGTCTGGGCTTTTAGGTATTTCACCAACTCTAAAAAACAGGGTGGGTTCGAGTATTTGGGTCTGAGTTTTGTTTGGGGATTGATAACATTGCCGGTCACTTGGGTGATTTCAAACATTATTGATCCAGAGTTGTTTGCTAAGCTGGATCAGAGTCCTTATGCTGCTTCGCTCGTACTTTCTGTATACGGGTTTATGATTGGCTGGGTCGGGAGCCGCTTAATTAAATGGAGCTGGTTCCGCTGGATTTTAAGAAATGTTTTTCTGAAAAAGTGACAAATGATCGAAGAAATAAAAAAAGAGATTGAAAAATTAAAGTAGGCGGCGGCGGAGTGTTGAGCCGTTTTGCTTTACCATTCCACCTCTACTTAGGATGCATGGGTGGTATAATTTTGGTATGGATAAAGAAAAACTTTTGCAGTTTTTGCTTAAGGCACGTACCAAGACGTATGCCGGAGGCGGCGGCAAGGTGGAGCCGGCATTTAAAGATGCGAAGCAGTTGGAATACCAAGAGGGGGATTGGCTGTATCGCGACCTTTACTATACCGGCAAAGGTATTTTTATGGGGCTGGAAGCCGTGTATTACAAAGATAAAGCAATGTGGAGCATGTCATACTACGGGAATTTCCAGAAAATGAGTGAGGCAGGGGCGGATTCAATTTTGAGAAAAGCACTTCAGGAAAACTGGCAGACTGCGCGGACGTGGCAGAAAGTAGAGTGGGAGCACGACGAATATAAATATACTTGCAAACCTGACTTCGCGGGCTCTATTAATGAGATGGCTGGAGCAGAGAAAATTCTAAAGAACAAAGAAGAGGTCTACTACTTTTATTATGCTGGTGGAGTAATAAACTAACGGCTTAATAACCCATTTACCCCGCCCGAGGCGGATAAACAGGTGGTATTCGAGTCCTGCCCGCGGAGCCAAAAAAACTTTGACACGCGGGGTATAATACTTTAGCCTTCTAAACAGATCATTTAATCAAAGGAGGTACGCTATGACGTACGTTGAAAAAGAACTGCAGCCGCTCGGTTTCCTTCTCGTAAGGCAAGATGAGAGGCACGGTGTGGTAACAAGCGTAGTGCTGGCCATCAAACATCTCAATCTGGTTTTCAATTGCGGATGTCCCGCATACCCCAACATCAGAGCGCTGGGGTGCCCGCTCCACCACGATGGACCGGGAGGATCTTGGCCGGTCGAAGACGCTAAAAGTATCCCAGCAACTGTAATATAAACCCAACCCAAAAGCACGATTTCTGTCGTGCTTTTTTATCCCTCAAATCGGGGCCTTTGGTCCCTCAATTCTTCGGGATTTTCGGTCCCTCAAATCGGGACCTTCGGCACGTCCAGTGGCCGGAGGAATAATTTAACGGCTCTCCGCCAGCCGGCGGAGCGTTGAGCTGTTATTTTTTATTGACATCACCAATAGGTTTCTAGTATCGGGATGGTATCTATTTACATAATTTGAAACAGATAGGAGGTGTAACGTGAGACACTTCAACATAGTTGTTGATGATGAACCATGTTGGTATGAACTAGGATGGGAGAAGCAGGGGCCTGCACTTATACTCCGTGTGCACAATGACTTTATACGTCATGTGAGGAGTGTTCCCGCTAGCGCGCCGATCGTGACGCATTTTAAGGAGAAGTTTAAATTTGGCAGTTTCTCCGATGACTTCAGCGGCGATTTCGGATTTGAGGGTGCTTTTATACGTCGCGGCGAAGAAAATGGTTTTACTGTCTTCGCTATTCCAATGCCGAAAGTAAAGGTGATTACGGATGAACCTTGTAGATCCTGTAAGGGTTCCGGTGAGAGTGAATTCGGAGATGGAGTGTGTCTACTTTGCTCTGGAACGAAGAAAAGGGATAAGTACGTGTGGCATGAGGCATATGCTATCTCGGCTACCTATACGTTCTTTTCCAATATTGCTCTTTTCCCGGAACAGCAGACGATCTGCCAAGCGCCGCAGCTTATGACCTTGCAGACCATGACGGAATATGACATGCATGGAGGTTCGCTCGGTGGTACATATGGGAAACACGTCACCGCGTTTCTGAGCACCCATGGACCGCATACAGCACTTCCGTACATGATTGATGCGATGAAGGCTGCATATGATGCAATGATTGGCTTGAGGGAATTTGATAAACATTCCTTCCTTGCGGATGTGGCATATGAGAATGGTTGGCTGAATGTGAGCTGTCCGGGAGATGCGTGCGGTCTACACCCGAGCCATTATGGCACAGAGAAGGGAAGAGGGTACGAGTTTAGTTGTCACAACGTTGATAATCCGGCGCAGCAGATTACTCTGCTTGCAGGATTGGGAGCACTGCACGATGTAGTGCGTGACAGCATGTAATAATAAATAAAACGGCTCAACTCAGTTGAGCCGTTTCTTTTTGCACTTCGGCGCAGCTCAGTATAAATGGGTGGTATAATTGAAGTATGAACTACAAAGGAGTAATTATTGAGGAAAGTTTAGAGAATACGGACATTCTCGATGACGTACGGATTTTGAGCACGAAGGTTGAAAGGGTTATGAAGGAGCACAATACACCGTGGCTCAAGCAATGGACCTTGCATACTGTCAAAATCCCGGAAGACCGGGCTGATTTTGTCGCCGATGAAATTAGTAAGGTGCTGGATCCTTCGCACGGTGGTTCTTGGTACGCTGATTTCAAAAATAACAAAACGCATTTTGTCATTTTCCGCGATAAGGTTTTCAAGGTGGAGAGAGGCAATAAAGAACAGTACGACGAGGCAGTAAGGTTCGGCACCGCTCTCGGCATACCCGACCACCAACTCGATTTTTCGCCCGACATTAAAGAATGGGAGCGATGATTTATGAAATCATTTATTGAAATTTTTGGTTGGTATGGAACTGTTGCGATTTTAGGGGCATATGCATTGGTGAGTTTTAGTGTTCTTGAACCAACAAGCCTGACTTTTCAATTGTTAAATATCACGGGCGCTATTGGTATTGTGATTGTTTCTTTCCACAAAAAAGCTTATCCGCCCGGTGTGTTAAACGTTGCTTGGGCAATTATTGCATTGATAGCAATTCTGGGAATTCTATTTTTCTGATATCCCTCAAATCGGGACCTTCGGCACGTCCAGTGGCCGGAGCACTTCGACTTACTGCGTTCGCTCAGTGTAAACCAAATAAAAAATCGCCAAACAGGCAGTTTTTTTGGTAGAATAAGATAATTGGAGATGTAAAAGTTATGCAAGAAATTAGAAGAAGACCAGATTTTATTCATCATCAAAAATCCAGAATTTTATCTGTCATTCGGGAAGTGGTGTTTGGCGTGGAAGATGGCATGATTTCAACTCTTGGGGTATTGGTTGGCATTGCAGTTGGAACTAAGACTCACTTCGTCGTTATTTTGTCTGGTTTTGTAGTTATTTTAGTTGAATCAATATCCATGGGAGTTGGTTCTTATCTTTCAACTAAAGCAGTGAAAGAAATTAATAAGCGTAAATTAAAAGAGGAAGAGATAGAACTTAAAGAATGGCCCGAAGCAGAAAAGAAAGAATTGGTTGAGATGTATATCAAAGATGGTTGGCCACTACATTTTTCTAAAGAAATGGCATTAGTAGCTTCAAAAAATAAATCCCTATTTCTTAAAGAGATGGCTTATAGAGAATTTAACATTCATCCCGAGAAATTAGAGAAACCGCTGAAAGGCGGAATTTCCATGTTTTTTTCTTATATAGTTGGCGGAACTATACCTCTTTTGCCTTACTTTTTCTTCCCAATTTCGTCAGCCATAATATTATCTGTAGGGGTTACACTCATTGGTTTGTTTATACTTGGGTGCGTAACTACTAAGTATACGAAACGTCGGTGGTGGAAAGCAGGACTTGAAATGTTTTTTGTAGCGGGCATAGCCGCCTTGGTTGGTTATATTGTTGGTGTTGTTGTAAACTTTTTTATCATAAGATAGATTCGAACATTATTCAGTGACCGGATGAATAATTAAACGGCTCTCCGCCAGCCGGCGGAGTATTGAGCCGTTTGGTTTTTGCGGGTGGCAAAAAAAGCCCGAGACATTATGTCTCGGGCCGGTAGTCATTATAATGCCATACGTTTCAATAGGCCGACTATCGTTTCAATTCTCCAAAGAATATATGCCATTGCCACCAGGAATAAAGCTATTTTGAGCCACTGAATTACTTTTTCGTCTTTTGTCATGATATTTCTCGCACTTATGAATTGATAAGTATTAAAGGTGCTGAGTTCTTTATATTACACACTTGACAGTGTGTCAATATTTAAAAAGCGCCACAGTTGTCTGTGGCGCTTTGATGATGTTGTGACGAGTACTATGGTTGTTCTCGCCGTTTGTTGAGGATTTCCTGAATCTCGCGAATCTCTTCTGGTGAGAGGTCATCAAGTTCTTGACGTACCTCTTTCACAGTAGTCCGCTCTTCCTGGGCTGACTCGGCACTTTCACGACGCTCGGTAAGCACTTGCTGCTCTATTGAGGTTCTGATATTGAGCTTGGTGTTGTTGAACGTAGCGAGTTGCACGAGGGGTTCACGCGTTTCCAGGTAGCCGATCTGGACGACATCCGGTGGTTGAGAGATCGGAAGTTCGGGTGAGATGTCGCTTGTCGCGACAAATATCCGGTCTGGCATGTTTGCGGAGTAGAGGTAGTAGAGTGTTCTTGTACCTACAACCTCAGTGCTTACGCGGGTGAGTTCCAAGGTAGCGGTCATAAAGTCAGCTTCGTTTGTCGGTGCAACCGAGAAACCACCTGAGGAAAGCATCATCCGGTATTCCCTGAGCGATTCCCGCAGATCCATACCGAGCTTCACCGTGGCATTGGAAGCGCGTACCAGTGCGATTCGCTGAAGAATCTTCTTTTCACTGATGACCGGAACAACCCAGGTAAACTCCCCATAGATATTATAGGGAATCGGTTGGGTGCCCAGGTAGCCGGCGTAGTTAGAAACAGAGTTATTAACTGCTTCCAGCACTGCCTCTTCGTTAGGGCCGGTTATCCGGTAACGGCGCGCCTCGCCTGTTCTGCTGTTGACGAGCACAAAGCCGGTGAGCGACCGGTCTTTGGATGAGGAAGAAGTGAGGCCGGTGAACCAGTAGGGCTCGCCGTCATTGCCATAAATAAGCGATAGGCTGCCGCACGTCATTACGGTATGCTCCCCACTCCTAATAGTTACAGGACCGGTCGGGACTTCAACGTTCTCTTCTCCAATCCAGGAGTTAAACCACCCCTGCACGTATTTGCCGTGCCATTTGATGTAGTTTTCGGTGAACTTCTCGGGATATACACGGTCAACCCAGTCCGGTACTTCTTCCGGTTTATAGAAGGTTGTCTCTCCGGTTTCCGGATTGACTACGAGAACTCCCTCAACCTCTGGAGCAAAGTACACGATCGTGGGATGGAACGCCGTGATAACCCAGTACGGTTTTAGATTGTCGTCCAACTCAAACGAGTACTCAGTAAAGCCGTGAAAGGCCCATCCGTTTGTGAAAATGTGTCGCTTGAGCTTCTTTCCGTACCAGCTGGAAGGCATATACCGTAACTCAAACTCGGTAAAGAGTTCAGGTCTGCGGTTGCGGTCCTCGGCGCTCACCATAACGAACCCGGGGCTGTGGCGGTACTTCATCCATTTGAAGAGTCCGCGGAACTCGAGGGGTGCTACCCAGTAGAGTTCTCCTTGGACCCGCTGAATCGTGTAGTCGCCGAGTTCGTACCGGCTCCCGAGCGATCCCTTGGCTTCACCGATAACCTTGTTGCCCAGCCATTCTGCCTGTTCTTTTGAGACAACGCGGATGTGGGTGATATCCACCTTGTTTATGTCTTTCATCCAGTCCCGGTCGTCTACGGTACCGATCATCGCGCGGTAGCTATCGGCACGGAATATGGTACTCCCGGCAATCAGCTGGAAGAGCACTATTACCATGAAGATGATGTATATCATCGCACCGTGTGTGAGTCGTTCTGCGACCATACCGGCGATGACACTGTTGACGAGGCCGAAGACGAAGATCGTGATTACGATTGCAGGGCCTCCGAACGGACCATAGAGGAACGGGACGATGGCATAACCTATAAGGAATGCCACAACCAGGTTGGCTACGAATGCGCCGATGATACTGACAACTGGTATCCGGTTACGATTATCTCCGAAATGGAGATAAGGAACGGTCCCACCTATGGCTATTAGAAAAGCATACAGATAAAACATCTGTAATCCTCCTTATTTATGTTGTTAAGGTTCTGTACAAAGCATCTTACTTTACACAAGTGCGTTTATATTAAAATACTTTACTTCTTTTGTCAATCTGTTGTGAAATTCCGTTTAGGACAGGTGGGTGGCAAAAAACCCGAGACATAATGTCTCGGGTTGGTTTTTGGTTCCGATGGGTTAAACAATCCTGCCTTTTCGTTTCAGGATACGTGCAGTGATGGCGATTACCGGGATGTATAGCACGACGCCTGTAGTGGTCATTACAAGAGCATGGATAATGACATAGCTCACGAGACCAAGCTTTACAATCCCATCAACAAGCCAGATTGCGTATATCACTATTGCGATGAAAGAGCTGAAAAATATGGGGACGATCATGTAGTTTTTTTCTTTTATGCCAAACCTCCCACCGATAATCAGCATAAGAGTAACCATGATTAATATAAATCCAAACACTGCGATAGACCGGATTGTGTGCGGATCCATAATATTACCTCCTTATGAATTGATAAATGTTTAAGGTACTGAGTTGTTTATATTATATATTTAACAGCGCGTCAATATTTAAGAATAAGCCGTTTGTTTTTACTGGTGGTATAATTTAGACATGAAAAAATTATTTTTATTAAGCTGGAAAAAGGTATGGATAGTTGTGGTCGCAGGATTCATTTCAATACTCTTGCACAATCTTGTGAGCGGGCTTATAGACGCAGAAGAACCATTTTTCTTTTGCATTGTAGTTTTTGTTATTCCTCTCTACATTTTGATCGCTATCGTGTATAGTGTGATTTATAAGATAAAGAAGAGTGAACCCAAAAACTTATGAACAAGAAATTTATTTTAATTATTATTCTGGTAGTTGTTGTCGGCGGGTTTATTCTTTGGGAATCAAGAGATTCGGACCAAGAACCGGTTGAAGTTGAAAATGGAATAGTTGAAAGCGAGATAATGAATCTATTAGCAGAACTTAAAGAAGAAACGGGTTTAGACTTTTCAAAAATAGAGTCAGTTGAGTTGAAATGGGTGCTGGAAGTGGAGCCGAGAGTGCAGGAAGTTACAATAGGCGGACAGAGCTTTGAGGTTTCGGGTATATCAAGCGAGCAGTATGACAGCGTTAGTTCTTTCCTTATAGATAGAGGATTTGAGCTGGATCTTTACAACATGACTGACGCCACCTTTATTGGAATGAATGGATATAAGAAAGACCAGATTGTTTGCACTATTTCCGGAGGCGCTGCCGGATATGGAGAAACAGAAGACCAATGGATTCCGCCGGAAGTTGAGATCAACGATATAACAGTGAAATGCGGGAAGTTAGAGATAACTATTGATGTGGAAGAACTCTCTCAGTGTGCAAAGGATGGAGAAACATTCTCAAGAGTATCTAATAAACACCTTAACAAATGCTGTGAGGGATTAAAAGAATGGATACCTATACCAGATACGCGTTTTTCAATCGCAGATGTATGTTATGAAGTTGGGTTACCATCGGAATCTAACATAGGACTCTGTATAAAGTGTGGAGACGGGATTTGTGAAAACCATCCGCAATATGATGAAAATCCATGCAATTGTCCTGAAGATTGTGCAGGAAAAAACAAGTCGCATTTTTCCAGTATAGAAGAATTTTGCCAGAGCAATGACTGGAAAATGTCTCTTTCCAAAGCATGTGAAGAACAAGAACCTATTAAGGGTTCTCCAATATGTGAATTATGCGCTTTTTGAAGAAACGATGAACGACGGTGTATTGACAAGATAAAACAATGTCATTATCATTCCTCTACTGTTCTTTTACATAAAGGCGCCCATAGCTCAGTTGGTAGAGCGCTCTGGTTGGCGGGGGCCTACTAGAGAGGTCGCAGGTTCGAGTCCTGCTGGGTGTACGCAACATTCGCTTATAATTTAACGGTTCAACATATTTGAGCCGTTTTTTTTGCCCGCCTGAGGCTGATAAATGATATGAATGTTATCCTCTCAAAATATCTATGTCTTTCTGGAATGATTCTGCTTTTGTGACAACCGCGTCACCGTACCAGAAGCGGTAGGTCCACCATCGCTTTCCGGAGTAGTATTTTGCCGCGGCACATCGTTCCTGAAGCGTTTGCTGAGGAAGAAGGTGTTTATATGTCGTACCGTAATCTCTGCAGCTTGACGAGTTATAAAGGTCTTTAATATAGAGTGATGTCGCGGTAAAGGCATCGGCGTTGCTCCATGGGTTGGAGGGCTTACTGCCGGTTACTTCTCCAATATAGTCCCTGCCTGCGTCATAGTACCACTGACCAGAGTTGTTCTTTCTATACCCGCCGTAGATTGCCCACGTGGACGGTATAAACTGAGCCGGTCCCATTGCGCCGCCATAAGTGCCATGCTGATTTGGACAGGAAACGCGGGCGACGGTGGAACCCGGCTCTATATTAAGGGTCTCCAAAATTTTCTTGAAAACAGGGATGTCCCGTGTCGGATGCATCGCGGTTTCGTATGAACAGCGTCCCACGTTTTTTCCGAGCAGTGACTCCCTATCAAGAATAGCAAGCGTTAGCGCCGCTCGTATCCCGGTTGAGCCCTCGGCAAGGCGGGCAAATTCATACGCTTTTTCAAACGTCAGTTCACCGCCGCCAATAAGCCGGAAGATACGACTTCTGATTTCTGCCGCTGTTTTTTGCGTCTCGGCCAGGAGTTTTTGATATACCGATTCTTTGTTTTTCGTTGTTTCTAAAAGGTTTGCTTTGTACGTCTGAGTTACTTGGAGATTACCTTTTGTGTTTTCCCGAATGCGTTTTAAGCTTTCAACGTCCTCTTTTTCCAAGCCCAACTCCTGTTTTTGTTCAAGAAGCTCCTGTCGTAATGATGTAATGTCGTTTAAAGAAAGCCGTATATTATCCTGAATAAGCAGAAGGTCATTAATATTGTTGAAAAAGTCGGAAATTTTTTCGTTTTGCAGAAGAATAGCGATAAGAGTTTGGTTGTCGGCCTCATAGAGATTTCTTATTGAGAGCGAGAGCGCCTCCTTATGTTCGGAAATTTGATTTTGGGTTCTGTTGATGTCTCGCTGTGTTTCGTAGATATTATTGTCAAGTTTCTTGAGCGACAGGGCAACCGCCTTAATCTGCAGATTGAGTTTGTTAATTTGAGCGTCAATCTGCCACATCTCGCTTTTGAGCGTTTTCCCCTGCGCTCGGTATTCGTTAATAACCTGCTGTTGTTCAGCCATTTGCTCTTCAAGTTCCAAGAGCTCTTCTTCTAGCTCTTTCCGCTCAAGCGCCAACTCTTCCTGAGTTTGCGCTCCGTTATTTTCAGGATTTTCAGAGGACTCTGTGTCTTCCTCGTTTTCCGCGGCGTAGAGGGAGCCGTTGCTTGGCGCTTGCGCAGGGGAAAGATTAAGAAGCAGTACGCCCACTATCGTCACGACAGTCACTCTTTTTAGGAGTGAAATAAACGGAAACAGCGTTACAAAACGTGTTTTTTTCAAACAAAGAAGGCGCGGCAATATTGGAACAATATCACGCTTCATATGGTAATAATACCACATCTAAAAAACCTCCCGTTACGCAGGAGGTTTTTTTTCATTAGATTCAGTTTCGGGCGTTTCTTCTTTCTCCTTTGTTATTTCTACCTCTTCTACTGACGGCGCAGGCGTTTCTTCTTCCTCTTCTTGTTTTTTGGAAGTGGTTGCTACTGCCGTATCAGAAAGTGTTATCAGCTCAATGTTTTTGGGAAGCGTAAGGTCTTTGACGTAGAGCGTGTCTCCTTCCTGCTTAAGTTTGGAAAGGTCAACTTCAATAGTGTGCGGAATGTGTTGAGGGAACGCTTCAATCTCTATTTCGTTAAGCGCTTTCACTACCACAAACCCCTCGCTTATAATCGGAGCGATTCCGGTGAACTCAATCGGAACCTCGGTATGAATTTTTGTGTCAGCCCGAACCCTGTAAAAATCAATTGCCAACGGTTTTCTCGTGAGGGGATGGATCTGCACGTTATGAATAAGCACCGGCACCGCTTTGCTTTCTCCTTCAATTTCCAGGTCAATAATCGTGCTTTTCCCTGCTTCCTTAAAAACATTAACAAATACCTTTTCAGGAACGCTCAAGTGTTTGTTTTCAGAGCCGGGACCGAAAAGCTCGGCGGGAATTAACCCTTCCTTTCGCAGGTTCTTTGTTTTTTTGCCAAGCGTTGTCCTTTGTGCGGTAGGGAGCTTCACGTTTTATTTTTTCTTTGCTTTTTTTATTCGTTCCTTGAAACGCTCGGCGCGTCCGGCCGTATCAATAAGTTGTTTCTTGCCCGTATAAAAAGGGTGGCATGCACTGCAGATTTCAATGCCCATCTTTTGTTTTGTCGCGCCTATCGTGTATGTTTTGCCGCATGCGCAGGCTATCTTTGCTTTGTCGTAATATTGTGGATGGATTTCCTTTTTCACGTATCCTATTCTACTGCAATTAGAGTCGCTTGTCCACCCCGCCATTGCTGGAAACGTGATTTTCTGGTAAAATAGTAATGCCAGAATGCGCTGGTTATTTTTATCTAAAAGATTAAATGCCTAAAAAGAGCGTAAAACAAACTAAAAACAAAAAAGAAAACAAGGGAGAAACGAGCTATTCCGCAAAGGACATTCAGGTTTTGGAAGGGCTTGAGCCGGTTCGCAAGCGTCCCGGAATGTATATTGGTTCTACCGGCGTAGATGGGCTCCATCATCTTGTTTGGGAGGTTATAAACAACTCTATTGATGAAGCGATGGCAGGGTATGCCAAGAATATTGAGATTGAGCTTTTGCCCGACAGAAAAGTAAGAGTATACGATGATGGGAGGGGTATTCCGGTTGAAAAACATGCCCAGACAAAAAAATCCGCTCTTGAAACGGTAATGACGACACTTCATGCGGGCGGCAAATTCGGCGGCGAGTCGTACAAAGTCGCCGGAGGCCTTCACGGCGTCGGCGTCTCGGTTGTGAACGCGCTTTCCAAGTGGTTAAAGGTAGAGGTGTGCCGTGATGGACAGCGTTATGTTCAAGAATATAAACGTGGTGAACCAACTTCTAACGTAAAAAAAATTGGAAGTTGCCGGAAAAATGGCACTACAATTACATTTGAACCGGACGGCGGCGTTTTTTCCGTTATTGAGTTTGATTTAAAAAAAATCGTATCGTATCTTCGTCAACAAGCATACCTTACAAAAGGTGTCAGAATTGAGATTTTTGACAACAGAGGGAAAGACACTGAGTTGTATGGTTTTTATTTTGATGGAGGACTGGCATCGTATCTTACGCACTTAATTGGCGATACGGAACGGATTCAAGAGAACGTTTTTTATATGAAGCACGACGTAAACGGATTAGAGGTGGAGGCCGCTTTCGCGTACACGAAAGATGTGGAAAGTGAAGAGATGGCGTTTGCAAACAATATTTATACTTCTGACGGTGGTATGCACTTAACCGGGTTTCGCTCGGCGCTTACGAGAACGCTGAATGACTATGCACGAAAAGAAAAATTTCTTAAGGAGTCCGATGACAACCTGACTGGCGAGGATATGCGGGAGGGGCTTGTGGCGGCACTTTCCGTTAAACTCAGAGAACCCCAGTTTGAGGGGCAGACCAAGGCACGCTTGGGTAATCCCGAAGCCCGAAGCGCTGTTGAGTCAGCCGTAGGGGACGCTCTTTCCGAGTTTCTGGAGCGTTACTCATCGGATGCGAAAAAAATTATTGAGAAAAATATTTTGGCGGCAAAAGCGCGAAAAGCTGCAAAGGCGGCGAAAGAGACCGTACTTCGCAAGGGGATGTTGGAGGGACTATCATTGCCCGGCAAATTAGCTGACTGTATCTCGCGCAAGCCTGACGAGTCGGAATTGTTTATTGTAGAGGGTGATTCGGCCGGCGGGAGCTGTAAGGGCGCTCGGGACAGGCGAACGCAGGCAATTCTTCCGCTTAGAGGAAAGATTTTAAACGTTGAAAAATCACGAATTGATAAAATTCTTCTTAACAAAGAGATCAGGTCACTTATTATTGCGCTTGGCACAGCTATTTCGGAGAATTTTAACATTGACAAACTACGTTACCATAAAATTATTCTAATGACTGACGCTGATGTTGACGGAGCGCACATTAAGACGCTCTTACTTACATTTTTTTATAGATATCTCCTTGAAACTATTAAACAGGGCTATCTTTATATTGCCCAACCTCCACTTTATCGGGTGCAAAAAGGAAAAAAAGCAGAGTATGCGTATACGGAGAAAGAACTTAAGAAAGTAATGAAAGAAATGGGAGACGGCACGTCCCTTCAGCGCTATAAAGGCTTAGGGGAGATGAATCCCGACCAATTATGGGAAACGACAATGAATCCCGAGAACCGTATGTTGAAAAAAATTACTATTGAAGATGCCGCGCTTGCCGATAATTTGTTTGATATTTTGATGGGCGAAGAGGTGGGTCCGAGAAAGGACTTCATTCAGGCGCATGCGACAACGGTGAAGAATCTTGATATATAGTTCACGGCCAAAACTTGACTTCGCGTTGCTTGCCAGCTTTAATAAAATTGCTATGTGGCAAAAAATACAATCATTTCTTCGAGAGTCGCTTTATGAATTTAAGCGTGTAAACTGGCCAACAAAAAAAGAAACGATTCGTTACACACTTTTTGTTATCTGCCTTTCTTTGGTGGTTGCTCTTTTTCTCGGATTCCTTGATTTTATATTTATGAACATTCTGGAAAGAGTTATATGAAAAACTTACAGCAAGAAAAAAAAGAACGTCATTGGTATGCGGTGCACACCTATGCCGGATATGAAGACGCTGTTACTCGCTACCTAAAACAGCGTGTAGAGTCGCTTGCCATGACCGATAAGATTTTTAATGTTACGGTTCCGAAGGAAGCGAAAATTAAAATACGAAGCGGCAAACGGCACATTGTGGAAGAAAAAATCTATCCCGGGTACGTGCTTGTTGATATGATTCTTGACAACGATTCGTGGTATGTCGTGAGAAACACCCCGAGAGTGACGGGATTTGTCGGTTCTGATTCAACCAATCCAACTCCGCTTTCCAAAGAAGAGGTAGAAGAACTGATGTCGCGTATGGAGAAAAAAGAGCCAAGACACAAAGTTGATTTGAAAACAAACGAACCGGTTCGGATTATTGACGGACCGTTTAAAGACCACGATGGCAAAGTTATTGAACTTGACGAAGAACGGGGCAAGGTTAAGGTGGTTCTTCCCGTGTTCGGGCGCGATACGGCGGTTGAGTTAGATACATTACAGGTGGAGAAAATATAATTAATAATGTCAAAGCCAATTAAGACAAAACTTAAGTTACAGATTCCTGCGGGTCAGGCAAATCCTGCGCCGCCGATTGGTCCTGCATTAGGACAGCACGGTATCAATATCGGACAGTTTTGTGAGCAATTTAATGGTGCAACAAAGGACAGGGGCGACGACCTTATTCCGGTTGAAATTATTATCTATGAAGACCGAAGTTTTGATTTTGTATTGAAAACACCGCCTGCATCGTATTTGCTTAAAAAAGCCGCCGGCATTGAGAAGGGGTCTTCAGAGTCAAGTAAGATAAAAGCGGGAAGGGTAACGAGGGCGGATATAAAAGCGATTGCGGAGAAGAAAATACCAGACCTGAATACGGGAAGTATTGAAGAGGCGGAGAGGATAATAGAAGGGACTGCCCGCAATATGGGTATTGAAGTAGGTGATTAGCAAAGCACTTTTACAATCAAACAAAAGGGGATGTTAAAATGAGAAACGGCAAGCTTATTGTGCTCTACGGCATAAACAATCTAGGCAAAACAACCCAAGCCAAGTTGCTTGTAGATCATATTCTGACTTTCGGAGAGCACGCCTTATACCTTAAATATCCTTTATACGAACTTGAGCCGACCGGCCCGATGATCAACGAGTATTTAAGGGAGCGTAATCCGCTGAAGTTGTCACCGCGTGAGTTTCAGGTGCTTCAGGTTTTGAACAGAACGCAGTACCAGCCGATACTTCAAAAATGTCTTGGAGGCGGCACGCATGTTGTGGCGGAGGACTATATTGGAACCGGTATCGCATGGGGAGTTGGAGCCGGAGTGGACGAAGCGTTTCTGTTTCGGTTGAACTCCCATCTTTTGAAGGATGACATCGCGTTCCTGTTTGATGGCGAGCGCTTCATTGACGGCAAAGAACCGATTCATACACACGAAGACGACGATGAACTTACAGAGCGTGTACGTACCGTGCATCTCGCTCTTGCGGAAAAGCTGGGCTGGCACATTATTCACGCGAACGAATCGGTTGAAGTAATTCATGACCAGATATGGAACGTTGTGAAACAAGAGCTTTCCAACTGATTCCAAGCCCCCGATGTAACATCGGGGGTTTTTATTTCGCAAAGTCTGCCGGTTGGTGTACTATAAACTTATATGGCCGGTTTTAAGAAGCCGAAAATAGTTATTGACCCGTTACTCGGATTAATTGATATTACTGACATTGAGCCGCTTCTTGACGTTACCGAGTTTCAGTCGCTCGGGTTTAAATACCAGCTTGGGCTGGCTTCAGCTGTTTTCCCCGCAGCCACACATACGCGGAAACAGCACTGTCTTGGTTCTTATGAACGAACCCGTCGGCTTGCCGAGGCATGGGAACGATATGGTTTTATTACTAAAGAACAGGCCAGAAACCTTCCTGTTTACGCACTTTACCACGACATAGGGCACGGTCCATTTTGTCATGTAACCGAAAACTTGGGAAGTATTGATCATGACAAGCGCGGCTTGCAGATTGTAGAACGTTTGCAAGACACTATTAAAAAGGCGGGGTTTGACTATGAAATGATCCATCGGTGTTTTTTGCGGGAGGATCCGCTCTATCTTGCGGTTTTTGATAAGAATTTGGGTATGGAGAAACTTGATTATCTTGAGAGAGACGCGTTCTATACAATAGGGGAACGCCCGGGCATCGCGTATCTGGCGCATCACATTTACTACGTTGACGAAAAAGTGGTTGTCCATGACGTGGCGCTTGACCAGGCAAAAGATATTCAGGATTTCTATATTAAAATGTCTAAACATGTCTATCTGCGGAAGAAATCGGCGATTATTCAGCGGCTAATTGAAAAAATAACTTTTTACTTAATGAAGGACGGATTGAGTGAGCAGGAACTGTTTGAGTTAACCGACTTTGGACTGCTTGGGAAATTTGAGGCCGCATCGCATCCCAAGATTCAATTTTGCTACGGTAATTTCAAGCGCGGCGCTTTTCCAAAACTGGCTGTTGAATTGAAATATAATGATACGGTTGCCGCCGGCGAAGGGAGCAAGTTGATGAAAACCATTGGCGTTGCTCCGAATACATTTGATGCGCTGGTGCATAATCAGAAAATGCACAGCCCTAAGTTTTTGGAACAGCTTGAGCGTGAGCTTGCAAAACTGGTCGGCATTCCGGAACACAGTGTTGTGGTTGTACCGCCGCTTTCAAGACAGAGATTTGAACCGCAGGATATGCTGGTTTATATGGGTCCCGGACGCACCGATTATTTGAGCAATATATATCCCGGTCACTTCCGCGCGATGCAAGAGTACGGCCATTCACATCTTAGTTTTCGCATAGCAGTGTCCGAAGAGCACCGTCGTACGCTTTATGATCAGGCGGAAAAGGTTGCAGAATACATACTTAATCTTGACCTTAGTGCGTAAGCCGAGTATTGGTTTGGAGATTCACGTGGAGCTTGATACTGAGACGAAGATGTTCTGCGCGTGTCCCAACAATCCTGATGAGCGGCATCCAAACGTAAATGTTTGCCCGGTATGTTTGGGGCACCCCGGCACACTCCCAACTATAAACAAGAAAGCTGTTGAATCGGTCATCAAAATGGGGCTTGCGCTTGGCGGCATGGTTGCGGACCGCGCTCATTTTGACAGGAAAAGCTACTTTTATCCGGACCTTCCTAAGGGATACCAAATCTCTCAGTATGACGAGCCGTTTATTGTTGGCGGCGAGTTGAATGGCGTGCGAATACGGCGCATTCATCTTGAAGAAGATACAGGGCGTTTGATACATGCAACGCACCAAAAGTCCCCATATAGTTTGGTTGATTTTAATAGAGCAGGTATTCCGCTTGCCGAGCTTGTGACCGAACCGGACATCACGAGCGCTGACCAGGCAGTTGCGTTTGCGCGCGAGTTTCAGCTTATTCTGCGATATCTTGGTATATCTCGGGCAGATATGGAGAAAGGCCAGATGCGCATTGAGGCGAACGTGAGTTTGTCCGCCAGTCGGCGGATGGGTACGAAAGTTGAGGTGAAAAATATCAACTCGTTCCGCTCCGTTCGTGATGCCATTCTTTACGAGCTTGAACGTCAAAAGAAAGTGCTTGAAGAGAACAAAGAGGTGGTGCAGGAAACACGGGGATGGGTGGATGACAAGCGGATTACCAAATCACAGCGAATAAAAGAATCGGCTCACGACTATCGATACTTTCCCGAGCCCGACCTGCCGCCTCTTAATATGGCCGAGTTTGATATTAAAAAATTGGAGACAGACCTACCGGAACTTCCGAAGACAAAACGCGAGCGGCTTAAAAAGGAGTACGGCTTGAGTAAAGAATCGGTAAATTTACTTGTTGAGGATAAAAAAACAAGCGGATATTTTGAAGAAGCGGCATCCGAGTTTGCATCGCGAATTTCCAATCCTGACTACGAGATACTTTTTAATTGTTTGACCGGTGACCTGCGAGGATTGATGAATGAAGCGGGTATAGGATTTGACGAACTCAAAATAACCCCTGAGCGCCTTGCCCATTTTGTTGGGCTGGTGAAAACGGGAGAGCTTTCAAGTAAGCTGGCAAAAACTGTGCTTGCGGATATGTTTGTGAGCGGCAAAGATCCCGAGACAATTAAACGCGAAGGAGATTTTGAGCTTATTGATGATGAGTCGGAACTGCGTACGGTTGCCGAGCGTGTTATTACTAAAAACAAAAAGGCAGTCGTTGATTATCGCAACGGCAAGGAAGAAGCACTTAAGTTTTTAGTCGGGCAAATGATGGCGCAGACAGGAGACCGAGCCAATCCAGAAGAATCCGCGCGCATACTAAAAGCTATATTGTGAACTGTTTTACGAACGTAAGTGCTTCTTTCTCTGTAGTAACCCAATGAATGTTCTTATTCCGTTTAAGCCAGGTCATCTGCCGTTTTGCGTAATGGCGGCTTCCGCGTTCAATTTCGTTAATCATTTCCTCTTTAGTGAGTTTTTTCTGAAGATAAAGTGAGATATAGCGGTATTCCAAGCCGAAATCATAAAATTTTTGCCAGCTTACGCCTTTGCCGATTGGCAGGTTGTGAAGTTGGACAACCTCCTCAACCATTCCCTGTTTGAGCCGCTGTCGTAACCTTTCCTCAATTCTTTTTTTAAGTTTTTCTTCGGAATACTTGATGCCGATTAGGCATAGATTGTACGGAGATGACTTTTTTAGGCGTGTTATTGGTTTTCCGGTAATCAGCGTTATCTCCAGCGCCCGAATTAACCTTCTTCTATTGTTTTGGTCAATTTCTTGAGCTCGTTCCGGGTCGCGCTTTTTAAGCTCCGCCAGCAGTGCCGCTGTTGTTTTTTTCTCCAATTGAGCTCGCAGTTTTTTCTGCGGCGGGACCGCAGGGAATTTGTAGTCATAAATCAGCGCGTCAATATAAAGCCCCGTGCCGCCGCAGACAACAGGGAGTTTATTTCTTTTCAGAATATCTTTTAGTGCTTTTTTCGCGTGTTTTTGGTATTGAGCGACGGTAAAGGTTCGTTTCGGGCTGGCGACATCAAGCAGATGATGGCGGATGCCTTTATAGTAGGTGCTCAATTTCTTTGACTCGCCATTCGGCTTGTAAGAAATTGGGACTTTTCCGCTGCCGATGTCCATACCGCGGTAAACCTGCCGTGAATCAGCCGATATCACCTCGCCGTTGAATCGTTGAGCAATTATTACTGCAAGATCGCTTTTTCCGGACGAAGTTGGTCCTGCTACCGTTACAACCTTCGGCTTTTGTTTACTTCTTCTTTGCAATTTCCTCAAGGAGTTTTGCGGTGAAAGTATCAAGCGCGAGCGTCTCAGTTTTCTTTATGTGCCGCTTGCGGACGTTTATAGTTTTTGCCTTTTTTTCTTTCTCGCCAACAACAATGATGTAGGGAACCTTCTCCAGCTCAACTTTCCGGATGCGCTTGCCTAAGGTTTCGTCCGTGCTGTCCAGTTCCGCGCGGATTTGGTGTTTTTGAAGAACTGCAGTGACATCCTTCGCGTATCGGAGAAACTTTTCACTTATTGGAAGTATCTTTACTTGCACCGGAGCAAGCCAGAGCGGGAACGCGCCTGCATAATGCTCGATTAGGACACCGAAAAATCTTTCTATGGAACCCAGTATAGCTCGATGAATCATGAATGGCTGTTCTTTTTTTCCTTTCTTATTTATAAAAGACATATTAAATCTCTTCGGTAGATTGAAATCAAACTGTATCGTCGTACACTGCCACTCTCTTCCCAGAGAGTCTTTTATTTTTATATCAATTTTTGGTCCGTAGAATACACCTCCACCTTCATCTACTTCATATTTGATTTCTTGTTTTTTTAGGACGCTTTTCAGTTCTTTTATAGCAGCTTCCCAGTCTTTTTTGGTCCCAACATATTTTTCCGGTCTTGTGGAGAGATAAACATTAAATTTAGAAAAGCCAAAATCATTTAGCATTTTCAACGCATGTTTAACTAGTTTTAAGAGTTCCTCCGGCATTTGCTTTGAATAGCAAATGAGGTGCGCATCGTCTTGTGTAAATCCTCTTACTCTTGTGAGTCCATGAAGAGTTCCCGAGGGCTCGTAACGATAGACCGTGCCGAGCTCTGCAAACTTTATGGGTAAGTCACGGTAACTTCTTATTTTTGAGTTGTAAATATCTACATGAAAAGGACAATTCATTGGTCTTAGGAGGTACTCCTCTTTTGTCCCGCCTTCTATGTTTTTTTGAACCTTCTCCAGGTTGCGATTTATCTCGAGTGGGGGATACATGTTTTCGTTGTAGAAATCCCAATGCCCGGAAGTTTCCCACAATTTACGATTTGCGATGTGCGGCGTATAGAGCCATTCATAACCGACGTCTGATAACTCTTTATAAAGATAATCCTCAATCACTTTTCTGATTTTTGCGCCCTTCGGAAGCCAGAGCACAAGTCCTTGCCCAACTTCTTCGTCCATCATAAATAACTCAAGCTCCCTCCCGAGTTTCCGGTGGTCTCGTTTCTTTGCTTCTTCAAGTGTTGTCAGATATTTATTGAGCTCGTGTTTGGTCTCAAATGCCGCTCCATAGATTCTCGTAAGCATTTGATTGTTCTCGTCGCCTCGCCAGTAAGCGCCCGCAATGGAAGTAAGCGTAAAAGCATTAGGGTTGATTTCAGTTGTACGCTTCACATGTCCTCCCTGACAAAGATCAACAAAACAGTTAGCCCTTGTCTTTTGGCCCCTGACCGATGGCGGGCAGGTGGAGTAGATCATTAATTGTTTTTTTTCTTTAACAAGCTCTTTAATAAGGTCAAGTTTGAATGACTGCCCTTTAAATATCTTCTTTGCTTCCGCGGCGGTAATTTTCTTTCCGGAGAATGTCCAATTCTCCGCTATCGTTTTTTTCATCCTTACCTCAAGCTCTTCAAAGTCATCCTCATTTACTTTGACGTTTTTCGGAAAAAGAAAATCGTAGTAAAAACCGTGTTCAATAGTTGGTCCGATGCCGAGCTTTGTCCCGGGATATTTTTCCAGCACCACGGCAGCCAAAAGATGGGCAAGAGAGTGGCGT